>Ga0310915_10000327_pt1 | contig 22779 bp, 29 predicted proteins | sample GREbulkMGAN111_FD_202508 | JGI IMG/M metagenome (GOLD analysis project Ga0310915, IMG submission 202508) | Lab enrichment of tropical soil microbial communities from Luquillo Experimental Forest, Puerto Rico - GRE.bulkMG.AN111 | ecosystem: Environmental > Terrestrial > Soil > Tropical forest >...
GCAGCCTCCTGCTTCAGTGCAGTCGCCATCATCCCCTCCTTCTCAGATTCTACCGGGATGAAAGGTTGGGCTACGGAAATCGATGGAGCGTGCGTCTTATTGCAAAACCTTCACATCGGGACTGCGGTGCTGTCCAGGCCGCTCGAGTCACGCTAGTAGGCGAGAGAAACTTTCTTGAGGTCTGTGCTGTCGCAGTTCGGAGAGCGCAAGTATGCGCTGGAAGCGAAACACAGTTGTGCGGGTTGCGCCCAAACTGGGAACCCATTACCTTCTGTGGCAGCCACGCTTGCCTCCTTGGCAGGCGACTTTCGTTAGGGGAGCGTTTGGCGCTGGAACTTGCAAGTCCATCACATCAAGGGCAGTAGCCAGCTCGGTGGTGATTTATCGACTTTCGTTTGTATGCAATTTTCCGGCGTCCTTACGGCTGCAATTCTCAGCCTGTGGGAAAAGCCGGGTAATAGGTGGCGCCCCAGAATCGTTCATTCATTTTCGGCGAATTCGCGAAGAGCTTGGATATTGTGGAGGTAGACGCATCTACGTCCCGCGGTCAGTACGCCGCGCTCCTTCCACTTGGAAAGCAGGCGGCTCACGGTATACAAAGTCGTCCCGGTCAGCTGCGCCAACTCCTCGCGAGAAAGGTTGATCTTGAGCGTGCCGTTCCCGTTTACGGGACGCCCCAGTTGGTTAAACAAGCGCAGCATTTGATGACTCAGTCGAGTCGCTACCTTTTCCGTGGAAATCTCGCAGTAACGGTCCTCGAGTTCCTTCAGGTGCTGCGCAACAACTTTTCGCATATTGTGACGCAACGCGGGGAAGCGATCTGCCAGAGCCTGGAATGCGCTGGCCTCCCAAATCAGGGCGGTGGAACCCCTGAGTGCTTGTGCCATCGAACAGTGACGATCCTGGGCGAGAAGCCCCGCCAGCTCGACTACGTCACCCGGCCCTGCGAGCCGGAGAATCACCTCTACGCCGTTCTGACCCGGTTTTATGACTTTGGCGCTACCGGAGGTCAACAGCGTGAGGTGGCGAATGGGATCGCCTTCCAGGAAGATGATGACGCGGCGCGAGAATTCGCTCTCGCAGGCCGCAGCTACGATTTCCTGGCAGTCGGCCGTGGGAATATTGGCGAACAGCGGGGAGCGCTGAACCAACATCAACTTGCGCGAGGTATTGCGTTCTCGCGTAGACGCCACCGCTATCCGCGCTACACGGGCGTAAGATCCTGCAGACTGCCCTTCGGGCATGGGCTTCACCCCTCCAATTGAAATCGCAACCAACCACTTCTCGGCCTTGTTTTGAGGCCCTGTAATTCACCCAGGGTTCATGGCTGAGTAGCTGGCTCGCGAAGATAGTTCAAGTTCAAATCTTCCTCAGTAGATTTAGCTTTGGCATTTCGAGGTTTTTGCTTCTGAGGGGCCCGTCGTTGAGATTGCGACAACGATTGGATGCATTCTTCTAGATGCATTCTTCTATTTGCCAGTAGTTCGTTCAATGATGAACATCTCGAAGCTCCTCTTACCAGTTAACTGTACGTTCGAGCAGTCGACTTTTTCGCGAAAGGGCATGCCGTAGCCCACGGTAGAGCCTTTGGATCGGGACGGCTACGCCTCCCCAAGCGACGATCTGCCGGGAAAGAAAATTGGCGAGGCAGCGGCGCACTCGGTGCGGGGCGGGCTCGCCCGGCCGCTGAAGGATCCGGGCCCTGGCCGCCACCACGACAGCGCGGAATTGAGTGTGGGCAACTGTACAAAAGAGTCCTTCTTGGTAGGCGAGAGAAACCTTCTTGAGGTCTGTGCTGTTGCAGTTCGGCCAGCGCAAGTCTTCGCTGGAAACGAAACAGAGTTGTGAGTGTTATTCATGGTCGGACCGCTCCCCGATGACGCGGGCAATAACCGCCACGCTCGCCTTCGCCAGTCCGATGGTTCAACACGCGTGCGCCAAAGACAGCGCGAGAATGAGCAGAACCATTTGGGGTGCGATTGCTTCTCGAGTGCGTCCCGAGTTTCCCGGTTAGTCCCGAGAGGAGCTACTTGGGATTAGCCCTTGCCTCGAATTTCCTGGGATTAACCAGGGAAAAGGTCGAACAGCCATTGAGGGACATGTTGACAGCTATTTCCTGCTTAGGCTTGGCCTCTGGATCGACAAGAACAAGTCGGGCAGCCGCAAGGGGCAGGGTCTTTACGCAACTCGAATCTCATACTTGCCGGACTTCAAACCAGCAAAGGAAAACTCACCATTCTCGTTGGTTTCTTGTACGGCAACTTCTTTTTCACCTTGCGCGACCGTGACCTTCGCATTTGCGATCCGGTCGCCACTCGGAAAGAAAACCACTCCACAAATGCGGTGAACAGGCTTCAGAAGCGGCAGCCCTACACACGTGGTCGAGGAAATCGCGGGCGTCAGCGACAGAAGAATAACGAGCAATGAAACCAACGGTAGACCAGCGCGTTTCATTTCACACAACCACGCATGATGTGTAATTGGTGCACGGCAATAACTGGAGTGGGCTTTTGGCTTTGGAATTCTTCATAAACGGTTTCCTCATTGTTGCTGCAGCAGCCATTCTGTACGAGACCTGGGTTTATGACTGTGGACGGCTGGGTACCCAGTTTGCCCAGATTCCTGGTCTACGACACAAGGACTCCTCAGTGACGGAGCAAGGCGGACATCTTCGTAATAAGCCGACTAGCCGAAAGTGCGTCTCTGCGCGATTCGTATCCTTTTTTGTTGTTTTCCATAATCGCCGTTTGCCCGCTCCATACGAGAACACAGGTGATGAATATCACAAGAAATGGTGACGGTTCATACTGCGAGGGAGCTGCGCTTTTGTTATTTGGTGGTTGGGAGGTGAGGAGGTGACGCATGCCCGTTTTACAACGACCACCTCCCTCCAGGAGGATGACCTCGCGCGTGGAGGCGCGGGATGTCTGGGCCTATTGGAGCTGCAATGGGCGTGATGATGTTTCGCGCGTTCTGGATCTGAGCTTAGGGGGATTGTTTATCGCGACGCCTGGACACTGGCCTCTGGGTGCTATAGGCAAGATTGATTTTCTCGTTCAAGAAGGACAAATCAGGGCTGAGGTTGTTGTGCGCCACGCGGAGTCCGATAAGGGATTGGGGCTGAAATTCTCGGCAATTCCGCAGGCGGACCGCCCGCATCTGGCGGCGCTGCTGACGAGGCTTAGCAGTTTAACTGGGGAACGCGGGAACCCGTAGCTGAAAGACCTGCTGTTTTTTTGTCACCTTCGAAACTCATCTAACGCCTTCACCACCGCGCCAAGAAACGCCGAATCATCCACCAACGTTGACCCAGTCGGTTTGGGCTGTGCGCTTAGGACCACAATCACGACCTTCTCTTTGGAGCTCGTCAGCATCCTCCGCAACTGGACGGTCGGTGAACTCTCTACCACCTCCGCCTGCATTGGCATCCTGGCCCACTATCTGGCGCTGCGCCCTTCGCTCGAGGAACAACTGCGCGAGCACTCGGAACAGTTACCCGTTGCCATCGATGAAATCCTGCGAATTCATCCGCCTCTCATTTCGAGCCGCCGCGTGACCACCCGACCTGTTGAACTCCCGTGGGATTTTTGCCTATCCGAGTTGCCGAGCGATATCTGGCAGCTTGAGCAACGATCAAGGAGCGCGAGCCCTTACCCGTTGGAATCCTCGAACACCTGACCGAAAGGGCGATTCATGGCGCCAGGAGAACCTGCACCCATGAACAGTGACCTTTAGTTCTATCGATCCCCACCAATCGACCTCGTACCTTTCCGTTATCTAATGAGTACTGAACTTCCCGCTCGGACGCGTCGCTACCCGCGTGTCTCGCCACCGAAGGGCATGTTCGCTGCCTGGTACGGCGGTGGCGACCAACAGGTTTCCCGCGTTGCGACGCTGAGCATGGGAGGCCTATTCCTCTGCGGGTCACGCGTAAAGCCGGTCGGCACGAGCCTGAAACTCATCTTTGAAGTACCTGAAGGCTTGATTTTCGCCGCGGATGCCGTGGTGCGAAACGTAGTTCCCGGGGAGGGAATGGGCGTCGAGTTTACCAAGACAACTTCTCAAGGAAGAGATCTGCTCGAACGGTTGCTAGAGCGGTCGCTGGGCTGATGCAGCTCGATTTCTCATGTTCACAGTGCCAACTTGCGCTGGGGCAAGGTCTCGCTCCTCCTGCCTGTCACAATTTGCTCAATTCCGCCCCGGGAACCAGGTCGAAGCGGCAGATGTTGGACGAGCCCAATTATTGCTGGATCGTTCCTTGCAAGAACCACTTGTTTCATCAGCGGGAGTATCCTTACTTCAGGCACAGAATCCCTCTCGCTCGGACCGATGCTCTAGCCCCGCCTCCTCTTCTTAGTGGCCGCTTCACCGTCCTTTGCGATGAGTGCGGAGAGACGTACACCTATACACCCTCCGAAGTGTGGAGATCCGAGCAAGAACTTCCGGAGTCCTTTACGCCACATCCGCTCTTTCAAGCTTGCCCAAAAACCCCGCCGTGTCCGCTCCCGTAACTGCTTGTGCCGTCGCGGCCGATTAGGCCCCTTCCGGCTTGCCGCAAAAGTGTCGATTTTTTCGCAGTTCTCGAAGTGCTTACTACTCACCCACACCCGAAAAACGCAATCCAGCGTTCCTCGTCGATAGCCCCTTGCTCTGTCAGTCGCCTCAGTAGCCCGTCCAGCTTCTCCTCGACCGCCTGGAGTTCACCGCTGTTAGCAATGACTGCATCACATTCGATAGTTCCCACTTCCTGAAGGATGGCCAGGATCCCATCGGGTTTGCGTGAAGTAAGCAGCCTTCTCAGTCTGTCGCAAGTCTCTCGAATCGAGTCACGTTTGCCGGTCATACCGTGTTTGTGTCCCCCTTGGTTTCTACTGCCGTGGTTAGGCAATTGCGGACCGCTTCCCGTCTGTCCGCCGACCCCAGCGCACAGGGAAAAGCGACCGACCCCGGGGAACGCTCGTGGTAAGGTGAGGCAGGCCCCGGGCCGGTCACAGAGGGGCCGAGAACCCGCAGACCGCAGATTTTGAGACCACAATCTTGTCCCCGCGGAGGTCTCCGACTACCGCATCCCTCCGTTGCGCTGCGCACCATTGTCCGGTTAGTGCCGTGCCGCGACTTTGCTGCGCCGCAAAGAGCTAAGTTAAGACGTATCCTGCTATCACCTACGGGACTGGCGGAATTACTGGTGCCGGCGTGTCCGGAATGACTCGCAGCTTGTGCATTCTGCGCCGCTTCACCATTAAGAGTTTTGTCAGGATCCAGTTAGTGATCGGCGATGACCCAATTTTCCTCAGAATACGCTCGCGCGTGTCCATCGGCAGCCACCTCCACCCAGGAATGCTAGCAAGTGGTGTAAAATGCGCGAACCTGAAAGCGTCATACCTTCTCAAAGAGAAGAATCGAGTCTCTATCGTTTGCCGTTAGGAGGGTCTCATGTATGACGCCGTCGTTGTGGGTGCCCGCTGTGCCGGCGCCGCTACAGCTCTTTTGCTCGCGCGAAAAGGATACAAGGTATTACTGGTCGACCGCTCAAGTTTCCCGAGCAACCTGGCTTTCTCTACTCACTATATCCATCAATCCGGCGCTGCCCTGCTAAAGCGATGGGGGCTGCTCGACAAGGTTGCAGCGTCCAACTGTCCGCCCATCACCACGCTCTATTTCGATTTCGGCACGTTCATTCTAACCGGATCACCTCCACAGGCCGATGGTGTGGGGGAAGCATATGCACCGCGTCGCAAAGTCCTGGATGCCATTCTGGTAGAGGCTGCCGTCGCAAGCGGAGCCGAGTTGAGAACCGATTTTTCTGTTAATGAACTCCTTTTCGAGGCGGCTGCGTTTGCGGAATTCGCGGTCGGGGGAAGGGCGGATCGGCAGTAGTCGAAAGAGCTCGCATCGTGATCGGAGCCGACGGGATGCATTCAACTGTCGCCCGTGCCGTACAGGCCGCGGAGTACAACACGAAAGAACCCCTGGAAGGACCTTATTTCTCCTATTGGAGCGGTGTGCAGATGAAGGGCTTTGAGTTTCATCCGGGTGTCTATCGTGGGTCGTTCGGTTGGATGACAAATGATGGTCTTGCCTTGGTCGGCGTAGGCTTCGCCGCGAAGGACCACCCGACTGTACGCGTCGATATTGAGGGGAATTATCTCCGGGCCATCACTGAGGATGCCCCGGATTTGGCCGAGCGTCTGCGCAACGGTCGCCGCGAGGAAAGAATCGTTGGCGGCGTAGTCCCGAACTACTTCCGCAAACCGTTTGGTCCGGGATGGGCACTGGTCGGAGATGCAGGGTATCTTAAGGACCCATGCACGGCTGAGTGCATTACGGACGCGTTTCATAGCGCCGAATTGCTCGCGGACGCGATCGATTCCGGCCTAGGCGGTCGCCGACCACTCGATGCGGCATTGCAAGAATACGAGCGGCAACGTAATCAGGCCGCATTCCCGCTGTACGAGTTCACCTGTCAGTTGGCAACACTTGCACCGCCCCCAGCTGAAATGCAGCAACTCCTCGGGGCACTTAGAGGGAACCAAAAACAAACGAATCGCTTCTTCGGCCTCTTCGCGCAAACTGTTTCTGTGCCCGAGTTTTTCTCACCTGAGAACATGCAAGAGATTTTCGGTCACGATCGAGGCGCCGGCGTCTGATGCGACCGTAGTGTATTTCGCGCCTTGTGTTTTTCTGAATTGTGCCCAGGTTACCTGCCGACGGGCTATCCGGAAGTTGAGATCGGAGTGCCAGGGTATCCCAGCGAAGATTAGCCATCCCTAACGCGTAGGGTAGAGCTACGGCCTGCCTGTCGGCCGGCATTGGCTACAAACCGGGATTCGTCGGCCCTTGACGACTGGGGGGCGCAGAATCCCTTTTTTGCAACATCACTCTTTTTTGCCGCACGAGCTGGCGTGGTAAAGCCCACGCCAGCCTCTATGCGGCTTCGTCCTTTCCGACACCATTTCCCGATCTTCGAAAGCACGGCTGTCGCCGGAACGGGCCTCTCGCCTGCTTCTCGGGTTGACCCTCGTTACAGTGCTCGCTGCCATTTCTCGCGGCGTGGAACGGACACTTGGCTTTGGAGGCCCACCCAGTGGAATGAACTTTGGCGTGACGCGGGAGAGGCGTGAGTACTACTCACGTTTCGGTAAAAAGCGCTTGTCCAAGCTTACAAGACCGGTGTGGTGCGAAATGGCGAACCAGCCCGCGGCCTAGAGGGATCTGCGGAGCCGGATTATGTGGCGCGTTGTTCGGAATTTTTCCTAGCTGCGTTAAGATAGCGGCTTCAAGAATGGAGGGAAAATGCGCGCTCTTCGATTGTTGGTGATTTTGTTGGCTTGCGACTCACTGGCTGCTCAGACTACTGCTCTGCATGGGATTCATGCGGGTGATTTGGACAAGAAGTGCGATCCTTGTGCGGATTTTGCGCAGTATGCGAACGGCACCTGGCACACGCAGAACCCGATTCCGGCGTATATGGACCGGTGGAGCAGAAGGTGGCAAGCGGGGGAAGACGCGAAGGACCAATTGAAGGTGATTCTCAACCAGGTCTCCAGCCGCGCGGATTGGCCCAAGGGGAGCGCAGAGCAGCTCATCGGGGACTACTACAGCTCTTGCATGGACGAGGGGCGGATCAACAAGCTTGGCCTGGCGCCGGCCGAACCGATGCTCAAGGAGATTCGCGAGATAAAGAGCGCGAGGGATCTTCAGCGGATGATCCTTAACTTCAACGAGCAAGGCATCTTTGTTCCGTTCGGGCTGCTCTCGCGGCCGGACAATCACAATCCGACCGAGACGATTGCCGATGTGTTTGCCAGCGGGTTGGGGTTGCCGGATCGCGATTATTACTTGAAGCCAGAGCCGCGATTCCGCGAGGCGCGCGAGAAGTATCAGGTGCACGTGGCGACCATGTTCAAGCTGGCGGGTTATGACGAGAAAAGCGCAAAGGCCGCGTCCGAAACAGTTTTCCAGGTGGAAGAAAAGCTGGGGGAGAAGTCGCTGGACAATGTGGCGCTACGGGATCCAGCGAATACCGATCACAAGATGTCCTATGTCTCTTTTACCAAGCTGGCTCCTGCGATGGACTGGGACGCGTATTTTGCGTCAGCAAAGATCTCGCGGGCGGACCTGAATGTATCCGAACCGGATTTTATGAAGGAAGTGGACCGCCAGCTCCGGGAAACGCCATTGGCCGACTGGAAGACGTATTTGACGTGGCAGCTTCTCAACGCGAAGGCGGACGTGTTGTCGGAGGCGTTTGTGAATGAGAACTTCGCGTTTCAGGGAAAGTATTTGAGCGGGGCAACCGAAATCAAACCGCGGTGGAAGCGGTGTGCGGAGTCCACGGACCAGGTTCTGGGAGAGGCACTCGGGAAGAAGTACGTGGAGAAGTATTTTCCTCCAGAGGCCAAGGCGCGGGCTCAGGAGATGGTTGCGAATATCATCGCCGCGATGCATGACACGATCGAACGGTTGAGTTGGATGGGACCGGAGACGAAGAAGAAGGCGTTAGAGAAGCTGTCCACGCTGAATCCCAAGATCGGGTATCCGGACAAGTGGAAAGACTATAGCAGCATTGCGTTGACCCGCGATTCCTTCTGGAACAATCAGGCCGCTGCGACGCGCTGGAACGTGATCGATGACGACTGGAATCTGATAGGCAAACCGACGGATCGCGGCCGGTGGGGCATGACACCGCCGACCTCCAATGCCTATTACAACGCGCTGTTGAACGAAATTGTTTTTCCTGCGGGCATCCTGCAGCCTCCGGCGTTCGACGTACATGCAATGGACTCGGTCAACTACGGTTCGATTGGAGTCGTCATCGGGCACGAGATCAGTCATGGATTTGACGATCAGGGCGCCAAGTACGACGCGCAGGGGCGGCTAAAAGACTGGTGGACTTCCGAAGACCAGAAGCGCTTTGAAGAAAAGACTGCATGCGTTGCCCGGCAATTCGACGGATATTTTATCGAGCCGAATATCCACCACAACGGCAAGCTGGTGTTGGGCGAGAGCATCGGCGACCTAGCGGGGGTGAAGATCGCTTACCTGGCTTTCAAAAAATCGCAAGAGAAGCATCCAGCGCCGACTTTGGATGGATTTACACCAGACCAGCAGTTCTTCATCGCGTGGGGACAGTGGCGCGGGGATGAGATTCGTCCCGAGACGCAAAGAAAGATGGTGCAGGGCGATCCTCACCCAATCGCCAAGTACCGGGTCATCGGCCCGCTTTCGAACTTGCCGGCGTTCGCGGAGGCGTTTGGTTGTAAGAAAGACTCCGCGATGGTGCGTGCGCCGGAGGAGCGGTGTGAGGTTTGGTAGGCAGAGAACTCCGGCCACGGTCGCAATTTGCCGAGTTTCAAGCTTACCCGCGTAGACCTCAATTAGTACATACTGAGCCAATGCATTCGGAGGTAGCGCGGCAACAAAGGGGACGCAGCAGACGGCTCTTTCCAGCCGCTTGACTCCGCCCAAGAAGTGGTCCTACTTCAAACTGGTCATTCGGTTCGCGTTTCTCTCTTTTGTCGCGCTTGGTCGTGTACATCTGGTCGGTGATGGGAAGCGCTTCAACGCCCTCTTCTCTACCTGTGAAGCTCTATGGTTTATTCGCTCAGCTGGCGTTTGTCATCGCTGCTTGCAAAGTGCATCCTCTTCCAGCATACGTGCCATCAAGTGAACTGGAGATCGAAACGTGCTCGCGCGCAGCCGCCTAAACATCTCCTGCAAATCGATCCAACCGCGCGCTGCTGCCCTATCTAACACCGACCACTTCCAACCCTGGCTTCCTGGCGTCAACAGTTCCGTGCCGATCGTCCATCAAGAGGAGCTTTCCGGGCTGTTCCAACGCGAGCGTGATTGCTTCCGCCTCGCCGTCGGCCAGACAGGAGGGCCCTGCGGCCACAGACGTCTTAAGATTCACCACTTTCAGCCAAGCTGGTGGATTGGCAACTCGGGTACGCACGGCAACCGGTGCATTTCCATGCGACAGTTCCTTCCTGACGGCTCGAGGGATCAAAAGCACGGGTGAGGCCCGATCCTGGCCGCGCGGTAAGGAAAAAGTGCCACCGCGCTGGCACTTCACTTTTTCGGATTGTCTTCCAAGTCTTTGTAGATAACATGCCCTTCGTGACCGCACGCTTTCTGTTCTTGTGGCGAGAGAGGTGTCACTTTTTCGTTTGGCAAGACAGAGTCGCACCGCATGTAATTCTCAAACCCGGGCGCTGAAAATACGAATACCACGCTGACGGTCTCGGTTCCCGCGTTCTTTACACTTACCCAGGTATACGCCGGAATGAACACCGTTCCTCCCGCGTGCAGATCGCGCTGCTGGTCTCCGAGATGAACGTGAACGGCTCCTTTTTCGATATAGAGAATTTCGTCCTGCCCGAGATGTTTGTGCGTTGGGAATTCGTCCCCTGGGGTAATGTCCTCGATTCCCATAACAAGGTGCTGAGAACCATTGTTCATTGGGCTGACCTTGAGTATGAAGTCCCCTGGAGGAGGCTCTCGCCATATCCGCCGCTCACCCTCATTTTTCTCCAGCAGGAGGGGTTTTGGAGCAGCCTGGGACGTAGTTGCGGAACTGGATTGGGCTGATCGAGTTTGAACGACACAAACCGCAACGAGTATGACAGCCATTGTCAGAAACGTTGTCCTAACTGAATTTGAGTTCATGGCACATCACCTTTCGTGGGTGGCACCTGATAGTATCACTCCGATATTCGGACTCACTACGGACGGCTAACTCCCGATAATTGCAATCGTTGCCGTGGTGGGAGAAACCATGCGTGGAATTCCAAGAATTGCAGAAAGAACCTCTAGAGAGCGCTGGGGCAGGAGGGCGTAAACCTAATTGCCATCGCGCAGCCATCTTCGGAAAGCCTCTATACCAGGTTGACTTCTTCGACTCGACCTTCCGGATCTTCGATAGCGTGCTGTCGCTCGAACCCTATTCGGCGTTCACTCCGTTCACGACGGTCACTGGTATCCTTTTTTGTCCGGACACGAATCCGGGAGCCTTTGGCTTAGTGCTTGCATAACAATGTTCGGCTGCTTGACACGGGTACTTCGTAACGGAGCAAAAAATCCAGCGGGGCCTTCGGCTTTGCCTCCCGAGGGCCGCATAGCTGGGCTATCGGTCGCGGGAAACGCGGAGAGGCGAGAACAAGCCGAGAACCCCTTGTCCCCCACAATCAAATTCTCCAGAATCGCGAAGCCGCAATCGGCTCATCCCTGTGGCAGCCAACGCGTCCTGCGATCGCCTGGAATCTACACTCCGCGATTCCGAGCCCACTCTGCCGCCGATGCTTAAGCGAACTGCGGCGAAGCACTCGGCATCTTTCAAGCCTTCTTTGCAGCGCGGAATGGGTCTACTTGACTGTGGCAGCAACCGCTGTTCAACTGTTTCTACGGAACCCTACAACAACATTTTTCCTGTGAAGGGAGATAGCCATGGCACGAGATGAATGGGATTCCCTGAATGGCCACTGCTTCGCCTACCAACGTTTTTCCAACCGCAGAGGCTTTCTAAAAGAGTCAGCTGTCTTTACGGCCGGCTTCTCGGCTCTATTGGGAGCGAGCTTAATGCCCGAGGCCGCCCAGGCAAGCGATTCGAATCTGAATATCCTCGGACCGAAACCCGGATACGGGCCGCAGGTGGGAACATTTGTCTCGATGCTTACCTGGATGCGCGAGGCCAACGGTGTAATCTCTGCAACCAAGGGCTTGACGCAGGCCGACTTGGACTATCTCATTGATCGCAACGCTAACACTATCGGTGCCCTGATGCTCCATCTCGCGGCCACTGAGACCTACTACCAGCTCAACACCTTCGAAGGAAAAAGGTGGGATAGCTGGCCGGATTCTGTGAAGCAGCAATGGGATGCGGCGATGAATCTCGGGGACGCGGGCAGGAAAACGATCAAGGGTCACGACCGCGACTACTACCTGCGCTTCCTCCAGGAGACCCGTGCGAAATCACTGGCCGAGTTCAGTAAGCGCGATGATGCCTGGCTCATGGCCGTCGACAAGGACTGGCCCTGGGGTCCGACCAACAATTATTGCAAGTGGTTCCACGTATGCGAGCACGAGGCGCATCACACCGGACAAATCGCATTCCTGCGAAAACGCCTGCCAGGCGCAAAAACAGACGCGGAATAACCAATTCCCAGTCTAGCGCACCGATACGCCAGCTCATGAACATACGCCATATCAGTCGCGAAGCTCCGCTTCGGAGCCGAGCAAGTAATGCAACTGAAGGCCTTCGGCTTTGCGTCGCGGGAACCGCAAACGGCTATCTGTCGAGAACTGGAGCTGAATCACGAAGCCGCACCGGCCAACGCAGCGGCCGCCCTCTTTTCCCTTCCCTCATTCTGAGTCTCCATCAGTTGATGCATAGACCGCCTCGACTGCAGCGGCGTCCAGGCGGCAATGGCCAGGAATCGCCCGTCAGGCGAGGGCCTCCCACAAGTATCGGCTTTACCCTTCTGCTGCCACAGAAGGTCGGCGCGGCCTTTCAGGTCGACATGAAGAAGTGCAGCGCCTCGAAGCGTGACACATCCCACATACAAACTCTTGCCGTCTGGCGCCCAGTCGACCTCCGACACGCCGCCCCATCTCTTCACAATCAAATCCGATGCGGGCCCACCTGTAGTGGACAAAAATTTGATGCTCCCCTCCCGCGGATCAGCTCCCGGTACAGCCAAGCGCGAGCCGTCGGGCGAAAGACTCCAGGTTCTGTAGACTGCGGGATCACTCTCAATCCTGCCCCTTGCCTCGCAAGGGATCAAAGGCATCACTTCCGTATGGCCGACGATTCACGAGTTGAGCGAGGGATTTCTCATTGGTTCGTCTCACGCCTTCGTCCCATCTCCGACGAAATTCCAAACGTGATCCACAGCAGCGTCGGAAGGAGTGCTTTTATTGTCGCTGGAGGACAATTCCTCCTATAATTCGGACCGTGATCCCCACGTCTTGGGTCCGTCACTGCAATGCCTGATATGAATTTTGGTACCCTGCTACGTCGCTGGCGTGGTGTTCGCCACCTCAGCCAATTGGCCCTATCTCTCGAAGCCGACATCTCAACGCGTCATCTGAGCTGCGTCGAGACGGGCCGCGCACAACCGAGCCGGGAGATGGTTGTACGACTCGCCGAGGCGCTGCAAGTTCCGCTGCGCGAGCGCAATGCGCTGCTGCTCGCAGCGGGCTATGCGCCGCTTTATCGTGACACCGCTCTCGACACGCCCGAATTAGAGGCTGCAGGCCAGGCCGTGGAGCTCCTCATGGCGCAACTTGAGCCGAATCCCGTACTCGTGCTGGACCGGTATTGGAACATACTGAGGATCAATGCCGGCGCGAAGCGCTTTCTTGCCCTCTTCCCCGGCTGCGATTCTGTTACGCCTCTGAATGGACCCCGCCTTGCATTCCATCCCCAGGGGCTGCGGCCCTTTATCGAAAACTGGGAAGTGGTCGCCGCTCGTATCATTCGACGGGTGCATCGCGAAGCTGTAGACAACCCCTCTGACGAGACGATGAAGTGTTTCCTCGAGGAATTGCTCAACTATCCGAACGTGCCGAGCCGCTGGCGCATGCTCGAATTCGAGAGCGTTCCTTCACCCTTCTTGACCATCAACTACAGGTGGAAGAACTCGACGCTTCGCTTGTTTTCTGTGCTTACCACCTTCGGTACTCCCCAGGATATTGCGCTGCAGGAACTACGGATTGAAAGTTTCTTCCCGGCAGATGACGAGACGCGCACCGTGCTAAATCGGCTTGACGGGGAAGCGTCTTAGAATCGCAAATTTACCCTACCGGCCTGCCTCCATGACCTCGGAGGTCATGGACACCGATTTTCCGCTGTTGAATACTGCGGCTGGAGGGTCGACCGTTCAATCCTGATCCCGCTAAACCAAATAAGGAGATACAACAGATGAAAGGGCTCATCGCGTCCGCTTTGTTCGCCTGTGTATGCGCTGGACCGGTTTTGACCGCCTCGCTTAAGGCGCAATATAAAGATCAAGCCGTCATCGACGCAGTCAAGCAAGTCGAACAAGAAATGGGGAAAGCAATGGAAGCCGGCGATATCGACAAGCTCAAACAGATCTATGCCGACGATTTCGCGACCATTGGATCGTCCGGCGAGATGCTCACTAAGCAGAGCCTTCTAAGCGATTTTGAATCCTTCCATGACAAACTCGAGTGGTTTGAAAATGGACCCATGGACGTGCAGGTGTTCGGCAATGTTGCCGTGGCCCAAGGCAGTGTCAAGGAAAAGAGGAGCCGGAACGGAAAAGATACTAGCGGTGAGTTTGCTTGGATGGATCTCCTCGAGAAGCGCGCAGGCGAATGGGTGGTCGTGCGAAGCGCATCCGCCAGGGTGGTATGGGCCGGTTCGCCCAAACCGAAATCTCAAGATCCGATCGTTGTCGAGACGATTAAGCAATTCGAACAGGAGATCGGGGATGCAATGGTGGCCGTCAATACCGAGAAACTCAATCAGATGTACGCTGACGATTGGGCAGCCATCGGGTCGTCCGGCAAGGTTTTCACGAAGGAGAACCTTCTAAGCGAATTTAAATCCGGCGAGCACAAACTTGTGTCTTTTGAAAATGGGCCTATGGACGTGCAAGTGCTTGGCGAAGTTGCCGTGGTCCAAGCCAGCGTCAACGAGAAGAGAATTCAAGACGGAAAAGACATTAGCGGTAAGTTTGTTTTTATGGACCTCCTCAAGAAGCGCGCAGGCAAATGGGTGGTCGTGCGCACCTTAGGCGCCAGGGTGAGTTGAGGAATTGGAAGGACGCAACCAGCGTTTTCCGCTCTGGGGTCCGACACCTTGTGGTGGTTCGGCCTGCAATGGTGGCCCTCGCCGCCGAGCACCAGGAGTCTATTGCTATGTTGCCACTCGAAGGAAAGGTTGCGGTTATTACCGGCGGGACGAGCGGGATCGGCGCTCGCACCGCCGAGCTGTTCGTCGCGAACGGAGCCAAGGTTGTGATTGCCGGCCGTCGTCAGGACAGAGGAGACAAGCTCGGATGGAAACTCGGCGATGCCGCGAGCTTCATTCGCACAGATGTCTCTGTCGAAGCCGACGTTAAGGCGATGGTTGACCATGCAGTGGACCGCTTTGGTCGCCTCGATTGCCTGATGAACAACGCAGGGAGAAGTTCGCAATATGTCGCCATAACCGACGTTGATCTGGAGCAGTTCGATGCTGTGATAGCCGTGCACCTGCGCGCCGTCCTTGCGGGAATGAAATATGCAGCGCGCGTGATGGCCGTACAAGGAACGGGAAGCATCATCAACGTTGCCAGTGTCAATGGATTCCGCGCCGGACTGGGAGGATACTACTATTCAGCCGCCAAGGCTGGCTCGATTCACTTGACGCGTTGCGCAGCCATGGAGTTGGGTGAAAAAGGAATTCGAGTCAACAGCCTCTCGCCAGGTATGGTTGCTACCGGAGCTTTCGGCAAATATATGGGCGTGCAATCCGACGAGGCGGATGATCACCCTGAATATGCCGAGACGGCCATTCGTTCCGTCGTGCCAAGATGGCAACCGCTCCAGTATGTCGGCCACACGGATGATATCGCGCAAGCCGCATTGTTCCTTGCCAGCGATGCGTCGCGTTTCGTGACGGGACACAACCTGGTCGTGGATGGGGGCATCAGTGCAGGCTGGCCGATTGCCGCGGTCCGGCCGGACCGCGAGTTGTTTTTCCGCACAATTCAGGCGAGTTTGTCGGCCCACTCTGCGTAGCACCTTGCTGACAAGTGAACCATAGTATCCGGCGGCAATTGTTGGTGCACTTCGAGTTTGGGCTAGGCCGGTTAACGAAGTCTCATTGGCGTCAACATGAGCGAGTCAAGGAGCTGCAAAGCCGGGAAGCCGTAGCGCCTTCTGGTCAAATGTCAAGGTTCCGGAACATCCCACTCGCGCACCTAGTGCGACGATGAGAGCATCGGCGAACGAGCCGCGCCCTTCCTTGAATGGGATCATGGCAGCGAAGATCTGCTGCTCGTTTTCGACAACGAGCACGCTTGTTTGAAGCATGCGCTCCACCGCCGCGGCGATTTCATTAGTTGTCAACTCGTAAGCACGCTCCAGCACCCAGACAGTTTCGATCATCGCGACAATGCTGACGAAACTAACAGCGATCTCATCTCAAAGGATGGACCTCCCGGCTCTTTCCGCGATTACTGCTCGCCCCTCAGCTTCTTCAACCGCTCCTTGGCGTTGTCATTCTTTGGATCGAGATGCAGCGATTTTTCATAGTTCTCGATCGCCAGTTCCTTCTTTCCTGCGGCCGCGTACGCTTCCCCCAAGCTGTCGTACACATTCGACGACTCCGGATACTCCCGCACATTTTTCTCGAACACCTTGATCGCATCATCCGTTTTTCCAGCCTGCATGAAAACCCGGTACCCGATCATGTTCAGAATGAATTCCTCGGGACGTTTCTTCGCGTCCCCCGTGCGTTTCAGTTCGTCGTATTTCTTCAGCGCTGCGTCCGCTCCCTTAAGCGCCGCGATGAGCATCAGTTGCTCCGCCGAACCACGTTCGCCAGCCGCATACTTCCAGCCATACTCCTTCGCTACACTCCTCAGCAGCTCGTTCGCGACCAGAATCCCGTTGTCGGAATTCGCCATGATCGCCACCCCTTGACCGGTCTCCCAATTCATCACCAGCAACGCCTGAAAGCCTTCGTCGGCTCCGTTGTGGCCGAATTCTCCCGGGCGGCTTTTGGGTAATGCAAAACCAATTCCCGTGCCCTCCGTGTTCGGTTGGGCCGTGAGCATCTCTTGCGTGGTTTTTTGAGAAAGCACTCTGTTGGATTTCCCTTGTTTCGAGAGCGCAATCTCAATCGCGAATTTCGCTAGATCCGTCGGCGTCGTCCACAGTCCGGCCGCTGCCATCTCCGGATATACATGCCACTTCCCGTGAACCGATTTGCCGCTTGCGTAGGTTCCCACGGCGGTCCGCGCCGCCCACGCCGCAGGCAACGGCTGCTCATAACTGCTGTCGCTCATCCCAATCTTGTCCAATACCATCTCTTTCATCAGCGCGGGAAACGGCTTGTCGGTCACATCCATCATCACCTGCTGCTCGATCGTTACTCCGCCTCCCGAATAACGTTCCTTCGTCCCCGGCTCAAAGTCCACCCGGATGGGGGCCGTGTTGGCTGGCTTCTCGCCATTGAAAATCTGCACCAACGTCGGCACCTTCTCATCCACGTCGTAGCCGGGAAACCCGTGCACCGTCAGTCCTGCCGTGTGGCTCGCCAGCCGCCTTAGCGTCACCTTCTGCTCTTTCGTGAACTCGTTCTCCGGCACTCTCCACGTCTTGAGCTTCACGTTCACATCTTCGTCCAGCGAAAGCTTCCCCGCCTGCACTAGTGCCAGCATTCCCGCCGCTGCAACTGGCTTGCTGATCGATCCCGCCTGAAACAGCGTCTTCGTCGTCGCCGGAGTTGCCCCGCCTAATTCCGTCGTGCCATACGCCTTCGCCCACGCAATCTTGCACGCGTCAATCACTGCCACGGACAGTCCCGGATCGTTGTACAACTTCATCAGCGCCGCCAAATCTAATGGCAGGGGCATCTCATCCTTGTCGAGGCTGACGGGCTCAATCCCCCTTTCAACGCGCGCCATTCGTTCTTCGACGCCTTCGCTCGCCGCATTCGCATGTCTCGCCTGCGCCCACTCCACCGGCGTCATTAAGCCCATCGCCAGCATCGTCACCAACGCCAGGCCCAACACGTGCCGCACTTCATTCGGTCTTTTCACCATTGCCCTGGCCACTCCTATCCAGCACTCGAACTTCGTTCCAAAAATGGAACGCAGACCTGCACCACTCTAAAAGGACGTTCCTCGGCCTAATAAGTTTCGCTCTTCAGTAGGGGTTGATTTTTGTAGGCCTTGCAGGCTTTCCAGAACTGGCCGTGCAACCCTTCAAAACGAACTGTTTGTGAGGCAGCTCTAGCGACGCTGTCGCATCTGGGTAGAATCTCACGATTGCCCCTCTTTCCTTTCTCCTTTGCTCTCTTTCTGGATGGCCGCGGCCTATGGCTTCGCTCGCGCCTTTGCTCCCACTTCTCGCCCTCTTCCCTCATCAGCGATGCGGCCGGCGTTGGCTGGGGCACTGCAATCTGCTTGCGGAAAGCCTATTCCTGCTCCGTTAAAGCGCCACAACGCTGGCAGGAACGAGCGTTCCCACTGAGAATAGCGACGCTTGTAGGTGGACCGATTGTGTCTCCAGAACAGAACCAGCAACAGTAGGAACCTGGCGGCAGACAACAATGTGAAAAGGGTCAGCGGAGGCGACAAAACAGCGGGAGAATTTTTAGTAATGGCTTTATGTAGAAGAAGATGATCCAGCAGATCGAGAGAAACGCGACCACCCACCAGAGAATCAGCTTTCGGTACGACCACTTCACTGGAGGATTTAGCCGCTTGGACAGAACGGACTGAGCCTATGAGCATCCACTGAAATCGATGCGTGCGGCATTTGTGGTTGCGCCGGGCGTAACTTTGAGAGGCATACCATTCAAGTCCTTGCTGGTTGTTTGAGACGAGGGCGAGCAGATCGCGGCGTTGGAAGTGGCATTGGTAGCATCGGCTTCGACGGTATAAAGGACATCCCCTGACGTAGGAGCAGTATATGTGACTTTGCCAGCTGATATTGTGCCCACGTTTGGATTGCTTGCAGGAACAATCAAGCTGTAGCTCCCACAGAAGGCTCCGGTTGGACTCCCCATCGGGCAAGAGCCACTTGAGCTCACCTGGATCGTCAAAGAAGCAGGGTTCTGGAATGGAGGCACAGTGAATGTTCGGCTGGCACTGGAAATGGTCACGGTCTGCAAGGCACTGAGGGTCGCATCGATGCTCGCTCCGGTCGTCCCATTAACGGCGGTGACGACTCCTTGGATCGTTCCGGGGCCAGTTGAAGCGCCGGTTGTCGCGGCAGTTTCTGCGACCAGCGAAACCGCGCCAAGGTTCGTTCCTCCAGTGACGTTGAAGACTGCGGTGGCGTCGTAAGCAGTGCCGAAGGAAGCCAGGGCATCGGCCACTACATCGAATACAACCCCCGTCGCCAAGGGGCAGAATCCGAAGTGTCCGTTCGAATCTGTCGCGGCCTGCATGGCAATGCGATCGGTGCCGGACTTGTCCTGAGACTGAAGCGTCACGGTGGCTCCGGCGATCGGCTTTAGGGTGACGCTATCCACGATCTGCCCGCTGATTCCGGTCATATTCGGACTCACGACACCTGCCCTGAGCGTCGGTTTCAAACGAAAATCTCCGTTGCCTTCCGCAACGAGCGAAGCGCAAGTATTGAAATCGATGTTTAGATCCACGGATTGGTCCGCGGCGACATGAAGCGGTCCTCCCATGATTTGCCCAGGAGGAATCTTCAGCCCCGTTTTGGCCTCGCTGCTCAAATCCAATGCGTGCAAGCCGTTGCTATCCTTAACGCAATTGAAAACATTCCCCAACGAAGCGCAGGCGTTGGCTGACGGCGCCATACTCGTGGCGGCGTTGGCTAAAAGAATCAGACGGATTTGTTGGTAATCGCCGGAAGGCAAGGAAGCCGAACCAAGCTGCTGGAGCAAGCACTGTCCGTTTGCCGGCAGGTTCAGCAAGTCCAGTTGCACAGGAGCCGAATTGAGCTGTGGAGCGAGTTCCTGCCAGCCAGAAGCGCCAGGGTCCGCAGCTGCGCTGATGTGCGCTTTCACGGAGACGATGGTGATCCAAACGTTGCTGAAGGTTCCGGGCGACTTGGCTGCAGCCCCAACCGCCCCGGCACAGGACGGAGGATCGCTAATGGAGACGGCGACGGTCCCCATACTGGGACTCGTCATCATGTTATTTTTGTTTCCCCCCGTGCAACTGACGACTACCACGACTGCGATGACTAGTGAACTAAGGAAGAGTGAAACAGGATGGCCTTTCAGCCAGTGCAGGACATGGGCAATCACTTGAGCCTCCGGGCTTGAACAATGAAGTGTTGTTGTTGGCGGGCGATCCAGTGGGGGACAGATCTAAGAAGGCACCGACCTTGCGTCAAGTCTACGCGCAGGCAGTACTGGTCTGCAAGAGCATCGCGCAACAGCTGTTCCCTGGGCAGGACGCCGTCAACCGACACATCATGTGCACCGATCCTCTGAAAAACTACGCCGACATCAGCCCTGCTCCCCGCCGCATCGTGGGTGTCTCGGCCTGTGTCGACGACGCGAACATCATACCCCAACGCAACATGACGATCTATGAGCCTGCGGACTCACCCGGACCGCCTGGACGGTCGAGACACTCATCTGTCTCGTCCGCCGGCACCATGGCCGTATAGACAAGCCTCGTGCCTGGGAAATTGTTTACGGGCTCGCTGCTGATCTCACCGATGGTGACATACTGCGACGAATCGCTCACGTAAGGCGTTGTCAGATGAGCCAGCGAAGCAGGCCAGAAGTCCTCGTCGATCTTGGCCATCAATTGACTGTAGATGGTAAGTGACTGCGCGATCAAGCGAAACAGGCGGTTGAGTTTTCGGGCTCGCCTTTGGGCAAATACCGGAGAGTACAGGGACGGCGCCAACGGCACCGATAAGTCGGCTTTGGAGGAACGTGATTAGGCGCCTTCAACTATGAAGGCAGGTTTTGGCTGGATGACGAGCTACACGGAAGTTGGCGACCAAATTCGCTCTCAGTTTCCGAATTGTACGATTCGGACATCGAACGCGCACCACGGCTGGCGATCCAAGTGGTCCCATCGATCTCCGCATGATATCACTCTGCCGCGCCCCGTTCCCTCAGCAGGGCCACCGTTCTCCTCTGACTGTCGCCGCCAAACAGCAGCGCATATCCAAAGGCCGTGCACTCGACGATCTCACCCGCCCGTTCGTAGCCTCCCGGAACCTTCACGCGAACCGTGAGGTCTGCGCCGCGCTCAATCAGTAATTGTGTTACAGGCAGGCCGCCATCATCGAACTGCGTCACCGCATGGAAGAGTGCCGTTTGCCCGCCGACGGCCGCTTCATCGATTGTTGCCCGGGCATTCACGTCAGCTCCACGGTCGAGAAGCAGAGCGGCTGCGCCGAAATTGGCGTACTCCGCGGCTACGTGCAAAAGCGTTCCGCCCTTGACGGTGAGGCGGCGTCCGCCGGTCATGCCGCAATCGAGTTCGGGGAAACGCTTGTTTACGAGTGCCGGATCAGCGTCAATTAGCTCGGCAAGTTTATCGAGCTGGCCGCGAAGCAAATACAGCACAGGCGGCGCGTCATAAGTGGTTTCGCCACCGGCGTTGATAAGGATATCTATGCACGCGCTCAGGCGTTCGGCGGAACGCGCGTAAGATGCGATCAGGTAGTCGAGAGCCGTGCCCGGAAATCGATTGCCCATGACGCTCTGCCGTGGGTCGCGGCAGTTCGGATTCGCACCGTGATCGAGCAGCCATTTGAGAGCAACAGGATCCATGGATTCGCAGGGGGCAAAGAGAATCGGGAAATGTCCGTGCCAGAAGGCGTTCACATCGGCGCCGTGGTACACGAGGAGCTCGATCATCGGGATGCGGTAGCCATTGAGGGCGGCTCGCATGAGAGGGCCGTCGCCTCCCTGGTGCACATCCGAGCCGTGCGTGATCATCCACTCTGCCATCGCGAGTCTCACAAGACTCGGCGGCTCCCACGGCACGCGGCATTCGGCAACCCAAGTGAGTGGTCCATCTTTTCCGTAACCAAGTGGAGCACTGTGCAGCGTCGCGTTACGCGTCATCAATGCCTTGACGCGAACGATGTCGTTGGCGTCAATCGCCTGCTTGAGCTTGCCGATCTCCTCGAAGGACTCGATGTGAGCCTTGAGCTTCGGCCAACTCGCAAACCCGTAGAGACGCGCGATCTTGAACTGGGCATTGGTGATCGAAGTAGCCGCGCCGCTCTTGAGCAGGTCCCTGGCTTGGTCCTTGAGATGGCGGAGATTGGGGCGGTCGGGAAGACGGCGTGACGATGCCTGCGGATCAATCGACATAGCGACCTCCTTTCATTGAAGCGCCCGCTATCCGCTCATCGGGCTGAAAGAAGGTTGCGAAGGCGGCAATCTGGAAGGTGGGCTTCTACCCTTTCCGCGGACCGGATGCGTCCTCTACGCCAACGCAATCCTATCATGTCACTTCGAGATTCGCCCATCCGCTCGCGTGAATGGGAAGAGCGCTCCGCCGAGTCGCATGGCCGGAATCCGTGTACTTCCGAGCGGTTGACGGGCAACCCGCAAGGAACCGGATTACTTCTTGATTGCCGACCAACCGGCCGGTACACCTTGATCGCCTTGTACGTCCACCTGTAGGATGTCCGCTGCATGAATCATATTCTCGTTATCGGCGGGACCGGCACGGTGGGCCGCCAGGTTCTATTTCGATTGGCGGCCACGGGCATGCATGTCCGCGCACTGGCACGCAACTCAGGCGTGGCTCGTATGCCACAAGAGGTCGAGGTAGTTCGCGGAGACCTCACAGTGGCCGCGACCCTTGATCCGTGTCTCGATGGGATCGATACTGTGTTCCTGGTTTGGACCGCCCCGCCGTCTGCTGTTGCTCCTGCTTTGGAGAGGATCCTGAAGCACGCACAGCGCATCGTATTCCTCTCAGCACCTATCAAGACAGCTCATCCTCTGTTCCAACAGCCCAATCCGCTGAGAGCAGTGGTCGGGCAAATAGAGATGATGATCGAAAGCTCGGGACGCCAGTGGACGTTTCTGCGGCCGGGAATGTTCGCCGCAAACGCTCTGAGCTGGTGGGCGCCACAGAT
>Ga0310915_10000334_pt1 | contig 22557 bp, 19 predicted proteins | sample GREbulkMGAN111_FD_202508 | JGI IMG/M metagenome (GOLD analysis project Ga0310915, IMG submission 202508) | Lab enrichment of tropical soil microbial communities from Luquillo Experimental Forest, Puerto Rico - GRE.bulkMG.AN111 | ecosystem: Environmental > Terrestrial > Soil > Tropical forest >...
CCGTTGACGGTTTTCAGCACCTCGCGCATCACGGTCTGAACCATCGAAAGCAAGTTTTCGGCGGGTTCACCGGGCATGTCTCCGACGCCGGGCTGGAACAGGCACAGGGAGTCGCGCAACTCTGCGGCGGTGGGACCGATCGGAACGTGGATGTCGCCGCCGGTGGTCAGACGATGTACAGCCAAGCCATTGATGACGCGCAATGCCATCGGCTTGTAGGCTGGCCGCGTGAATGCCTGCTGTATTCGAGATTCCAGCACGTCAGAGACGCGCAGCACCTCCTTGATGTTGGGATCGGCGCGCAGCACCTGGTTGCTCTTGACCGTGTTCCAGAAGCTTTCATAGGCGATCAATTGCGGTCGATCGGTGGGCACGTCCTGATCAAGGATGGCCTGCATCGCGGCTTCGATAGTCTTGAGCGCACCACGCTTTTCGGTGAAGTGAATCTGCTCGAAGGTCTTGAGGTAGTCCGGGTGAACCGGGAACAATCGGACATATTCGTCCATACGCTCATTCATTGCCCCATAAAACTTGGCGAACGGCTTGAGATAGTCGCGAATTTTGTTCTGCTGGTCGGCGGACTTCTTGAGCAGACGGGCGGAAACGACGAAGCTTACGTCTTGGCGGTCGATCAGTATCTGCGTGAAGCGTTCGTTGACGCGGCGGATGCTGTCGGCCACATGCTGGAAGCGACCACTATCGAATATGGCTTCCTGCACGCCCGCAACGAAGCGGAATTTAAGATGCTTGGCGACCTCGCCGATCTGACGCAGGATGGCCAAGTCGAGCACCAGTTCGTGGTCACGACGCGATTGCAGATATTCAAGAAATTCGTCCACAACGAGCAAAAGCCCATGATTCGGGAACTTCTCGCCGAAAGCGGTCATCATCTCATCGAAGGAGTCCTTATTGTTCAGTTCCTGACGAGCACTCGGGAAGGTGAAATCAACACCAAGCTTTTTGAAAAAGCGTTCGATCTGCTGGGTGATGATCTGGCGCAAAGGCATTTCCAAACCACCGACCTCTATGCGCAGCACCTTAAAGCGGCCAGCGATCGACGTAACTGCGTCCACCACCTTGGGGTGGCGGATCATCGGCGCGTAGGCATCATTCTCAGCCACCAGCGACAGAACCGACATCAAATGCGATTTACCAGTGCCGTAGTTGCCGACGATAAGCACACCTTTATGATCGACGGCTTCATTGAAGCCGATCTGCGGCACCATGAGCTTGGCGATGCGCTCAGCCATGTCGTCGGAGATGACGAAGGTCGAAACGAGCTTCTTGGCCTCATCAGGGCGATCAGCGTCGAGCAGTTGAACAACCGATTCTATCTGCTCAAAATGAATGAGATCTCTATACTTCATATTTCTGACTTTCCGGCCCCTTGGCGGCTTTGCGCCGTTTCAAAGATGACGACTCCATCGCGGGTGTAGTCTCGGTATTCTGGATGTCCTGATCTGGCGTAAATCAAGCGGTCATTGCGTATTTCACCAGGCCACACGGCGATGACCCGGCGCGAGTGCGCCAGCAATTTTATGACGTTGAGCGGATTAATCTTCAGGCTCGGCTCAAAGAGCACTTCGAGATTATCGAGCAGCAATGGCACATCGCCATCCACATCATTCGTGATTTCCCTGAGCAACTCGTTAGTCGAGAAGCCGCGATCGGAGGCGGGCGTGGCAGCTAGGCAGCGGCCCAGCTTAACGCCGACATTGAGTGGTGCTGTCTTCAGTCGTCGCGCCAGGGAGTGTAGAAGTCGAGTTTTTCCATTTCTACCAACCAGAAGGATCAACTTGCTCTGGAGATCGCTGACTTCCCTAATTAGCCGTTCAAGCGCAGGGACGCCAGCGACATCAGTGGACGAGGAGATGACATGAATCATGGCTTCTCCTCGTCTAGGCTGGGGTTTCCTCCCTGTGCACCGATGCGTGCGGCAATCCAGCGGTCCAGTTCGGCACGGTGGAACCGCCATGTCCCCCCCAGCTTGAAGGCCGGGATCTGGCCACTAGCTGCAAGGCGATAGACCGTGCGCCGCCCGGCCTTCAGGTAGGCGGCGACTTCATCAAGGGTAAGGATTTCATCGGGCTGTTCAGTCATGGAAAGGCCAGCATGGCGACGGTTAGTTTATGTCATCTTGGCATGAGTTGGCATAAATTGGCAAGCCATCTAAATGGGAATCGACAATCAGGTGCGCGACTTCTCGATGGCCGTTTTTTGGGAGGGGGAGAAAACGTGCTAGGTCGTAGCTAAAGGATATAAGAGATTCTGTAAAATGCAGCGATCCTTGTTCCGGTAAAGCGCGGGCTTTTCCGCGCATTCTCGGGACGATGCGTAATGAAGCAACGGCGACGCAACCAGTATATCGAGGATGACCGGCAGGCGGATGCCGGTTTGTTCTCGCGGCAGCGGGCGGTCGACGATGTTTTTCTGGAAAAGACTATTCGGCTGTTTCAGGAACGCACCGGGGAAACGCTCTCCAAGGAGGATGCGCGGCAGATTGTCGAGAATGTAACTGGGTTCTTTCGCACACTTCAGGATTGGGACCACGCGGAGCGTTGTCCGCCCGGGTAGGCGTCATCCAAATCGGGAGGGTGATCCACCAGATGCGAGCGGCTGACGGCGCGGCGCGCACGGTCAAAACGGAAAAATGATGTCCAAAACCCGGACGCCATGTTACACTGGCCTCGGTCGCGAGAACGACAAAGCGAAAAGAGCGATTTCTCCACCGCGCCACACGGTTTTCTTGTGCCCCAGCCACGATTTGCGTTGGGCACTTAATCGGCGTGGAAATTACTGGAGATTCAGCTCGTGGCCAGACAACCCAATTCCATCACCGTCAAAAACAACGGCCCGAAGCAGCCTGCCGAGATCAAGGCCCTGCTTTATGCCCGTGTGTCGTCCAAGGAACAGGAGAAGGAAGGCTTCTCGATCCCGGCACAGTGCAAGCTCCTGCGCGACTATGCCATCCAGAATCGTTTCAGAGTCGTCGAGGAATATATCGACGTCGAGACGGCGAAGAGCACCGGCCGCACCAATTTCGGTGAGATGGTCAAATATCTGCGCAAACATCCGGGCGTGCGCGTGGTGCTGGTTGAAAAGACCGACCGTCTCTATCGCAACCTCAAGGATTGGGTGACGCTCGACGAGTTGGACATCGAGATTCATCTCGCCAAGGAAGGCGTGGTGCTGTCGCATGACTCGCGATCCTCGGAAAAGTTCATGCACGGCATCAAGGTGCTGATGGCGAAGAACTATATCGACAACCTCTCCGAGGAGGCGCGCAAGGGGCAGTTGGAGAAGGCCGAACAGGGCATCTGGCCGACCAAGGCGCCGCTCGGCTATCTCAACGTGACCGCCAAGGACGGCAAAAAGGTCATCGAGCCCGATCCAGTCCTGGCGCCAGTCATCACCAAGCTCTTCGAGCGCTACGCGACAGGCCAGTTTTCGCTGAAGGCCGCCGCGAAGGCGGCGCATGCCGATGGGCTGGTCTACCCCAAGAGCGGCAGCCCCGTTCCCGTCAGCACCATCCATATGATTTTGCGCAACCGGCTCTATTCGGGCCTGTTCGAGTGGAACGGCAAGATGCACCAGGGCAAGCACGAGCCGCTGGTGTCGATCGAGCTTTGGGAACGGGTTCAGGGCGTGCTGTCCGGTCGCCACGCCACGCCGCTCCATTCCTATGGCCGCGAGTTCACTTTCTCGGGGCTGATGACCTGCGCCGAATGCGGCTGCGCGGTGGTGGCCGAAATCAAGAAGGGCAAATACATCTATTACCACTGCACCGGCCATGCCGACGGCAATCGCGGCAGCCCGGCGGAATGCCGCCGCAAGCATGTGCGGGAGGAGGCGCTGGAGGCCCAGTTCGCTGCCATGCTCGACCGTCTCCATTTCGACGAGGAGGTGCTGGAATGGGTCCGCGAGGCGCTCAAGATGAGCCATGCCGACGAGCGCCGCGAGCACGAGGATGCGATCAAGCGGTGCCAGGCCGAATACAAGCGCCTGGAGGATCGTCTTAACGCCATGTACCTCGACAAGCTCGATGGCCGGATCGACAACGCCTTCTATGACCGCACGGCCAATGCCTGGAAGGTGGAGCAGACGCGGCTCCTGCGCGAGATCGAGCGTCACACCGACGCCGAACATTCCTACATGGATGACGGCATCAAGCTCCTCGAACTGGCCCGCAATGCCGGCGCGCTCTTCGCCCGACAGGCCCCGCACGAGAAAAAACGGCTTTTGAATCTGGTGCTATCGAACTGCGAATGGCACCAGGGCGAGATCAGCGCAGCCTATCGGCAACCCTTTGATCTACTTGCTGAAACTGTGGCAATCTCAGGAGCTGAAATGCCCTGCGGAACCAATTTATCCACAGGGCATACAGGTTGGCTGGGGGACTAGGATTCGAACCTAGGCTGACGGAGTCAGAGTCCGTAGTCCTACCGCTAGACGATCCCCCATCAGGCGGTCCGCCGGGTTGCTTTGGAAGCCGGTCCCGTCGGAAGAGGCGCGTCTTTTAACACAGCCTTTTTGCCTTTGCCACAGGATTTTTGCACCCCATCGCGAATTCCATACCCACAGCCGTGAAGAGGCTTTCGCTCAAGACCCGAACTCCGTTATCATACCGGCAACGGAATAACCGCCGGATCATGTCCGGCCAAGCGCCCGGCGAAATACAACCAGCCCGGCAGCAAGATGGGAGTAAACAGGATTGGCCCAGGCGATGGCACAGCCCACCGGTTCCGCGCGGCGGAACTGGCACGGGGCCGGGCAGACACGGCCGGTCTATGCCGCCCTTGATCTGGGCACCAACAATTGCCGCTTGCTGATGGCCGTGCCCGCCCATCAGGGTTTCCGGGTGGTCGAGGCCTTTTCCCGCACCACCCGCCTAGGCGAAGGGCTGGCCGGATCGGGCCTGCTGTCCGAAGCCGCCGTCGCCCGCACCGTCGCCGCTCTGAAGCAATGCGTGCTGCGCATGGAACGCCGAGGCGTCACCCGCTTCCGCTCGGTCGCCACCGAGGCCTGCCGCCGCGCCGGCAACTGCCGCCATTTCCTGGATCAGGTGATGGCCGAAACCGGCCTTGAGATGGAAATCATCTCGGCCGAGGAAGAAGCCCGTCTGGCCCTGGCCGGCTGTTCGCCCTTGCTGGACCGCTCTTTGTCCGACGCCCTGGTCTTCGATATCGGCGGCGGCAGCACCGAGCTGATGCATGTGTGCGTCCGTCGCCAAAGGGGCGATGACGAGGTGCTGTCCATGGCCTCGCTGCCCTTGGGCGTCGTCACCCTGGCCGAGGCCAAGGGCGAGGCGCTGCATACCCCCGCCGGCTATGCCGACACCGTCAACGATGTTTGCCGCCGCCTGGCCGCCTTCGACAGCGATGGCGCCCTTTCAGCCTTGGTGCGCCAAGGCAAGGTGCAGATGCTTGGCACCTCTGGCACCGTCACGACTTTGGCCGGAGTGCATCTGCGCCTGCCGCGCTATGACCGCATGGCAGTGGATGGACTGGTGATGAACTTCACCGAGATCGAAACAGTCAGCCGCCTGCTGGCCGGCAGCGGCCCAACGGAACGCGCCGCTCATCCCTGCATCGGCAATGAACGGGCTGATCTGGTGGTGGCCGGCTGCGCCATTCTTGACGCCATCTGCCGCCTTTGGCCGGTGGGACGGCTGCGAGTCGCCGATCGGGGGGTGCGCGAAGGCGTGCTGATGTCTATGATGCGGGCCGACCGCGTTTGGATGCAGACACGATGACCGATAAGAAAAGAATTCCAGGCTCCCGCTCCAGCAGCAGCAAGGCCACCGGCGGCAAGACCGGCGACCGCATGCTGACCGAACGGGTGAAGACCGCCCGCAAGCGCACGGTGTCTTCGACCCGCTGGCTGCAGCGTCAGCTGAACGATCCTTATGTGATCGAATCCCGCCGGCTGGGCTATCGCTCCCGCGCCGCTTTCAAGCTGGTGCAGTTGGATGACCGCTTCCATTTCCTCAAGCCCGGCAAGCGGGTGGTGGATCTGGGCGCCGCCCCTGGCGGCTGGACCCAGGTGGCGGTCGAGCGCGTCAAGGCGCTGGAGCCCCGTGGCGGCAAGGTCGTCGGCATCGACATTCTGGAATGGGCTCCGATCCCCGGCGCCACCGTGATGACCCACGACTTCCTGGATGACGCCGCCCCCGCCATGCTGAAGGAGGCATTGGACGGCCCCGCCGATGTCGTGCTGTCCGACATGGCCGCCCCCACCACCGGCCATCCCGCCACCGACCATTTGCGCATCATCCATATGTGCGAGGTGGCGCTGGACTTCGCCCTGGAGGTTCTGGCCCCCGGCGGCTGCTTTGTCGCCAAGGTGTTCAAAGGCGGCACCGAGCGAGACCTGCTGGACCTTTTGAAGCGTAGCTTCGAGACCGTTCGTCACGCCAAGCCGCCGGCCAGTCGCGCCGAATCGGCGGAAACATATGTGGTCGCCACCGGCTTCCGCAGACGCTAAACCGCCTATTCCTCAATAATAATAAGGCATCGCCGGCAGAAACATCTCCGGCGATATCTTGTTTTTGCACCTGCGAAATCGCCCCATAACTTCTGGAAACAACATAGATAAGACCGATTTTTTTAGCGATAATATCAAGAAATCATAGTATTTACAAAATATACACAACATCATACTCACACAAACTCTTGGCTACCGGCTGATAAAGCCGTTCCTCATCCTATGGAATTAGTCTTCTCATTCAAATCCCCATTGGCATCAGACACAGCCCAATGCTAGATTCATCTGTTGAGGGGGCTTCATTCTGAACGAGCCAGAACCGACTCAGGGGATTGAACGACAATGGCAACTTCGGCCGCGGCACTGATCACGCCAGGTACACCTCCGCTGGAGGTGGAACGGAATCTTGTCGCCATCGTCGATGGCAATGAACGCCATCGCGCTCAGCTGAGCTCGGCCCTGCTGTCCTTCTATCGCATGGTGGAATATCCCGATTCCGTCCGCGCCATGGCGGCTCTGAACATCAGCCGCCCGCAGGTGCTGGTGGTGGCCGAGGACGCCCCCATCGGCGGCGGCTATGCCCTGGTGCGCAAGCTGCGCATGTACCCTGAATACCAGACCCTGCCGATCATCATGATCGTCGCCCAGGACGGTGAGGGAACCCGCGATGCCGTGCGCCAATGCGGGGCCAGCGCCTATCTGGTCAAGCCCTATCGCCGCTCGGCCTTGATCAAGGCGATCTCGTCGCTGGTCAACAGTAAGGTCGAGCAGGCTTGGGAAGCCCTGGCTCCGGTGCAGAAGAAGGCGCTGAAGGGCACCGTCGAGATCTATAACAGCATCTCGGACGTGATCGAGCGCGGCGAACCGATTTCCTATGCCAGCGTCACCGACTCCTGCGCTCCGCTGGTCGAAGCGGTGAACAGCCACGACTTCAAGTCGATCCTGAGCGGGGTCAAGGATCACGACAACTATTCCTATGCCCATTCGCTCAGGGTGGCGACCTTGCTGTCGCTGTTCGGCAATGTCATCGGCCTGCCGGAGTCCGAGCAATTGCTGCTGGCTTCGGGCGGGCTTTTGCACGACGTCGGCAAGATGTCGATCCCCCATGAAGTGCTGAACAAGCCGGGCCGCCTGACCGAGGATGAGTTCGCGGTGATGAAGGGGCATGTGGATGCCTCGGTGCATTATCTGGCGGCCAATCCGGAAATCCCCAAGGGCGTGATCACCATCGCCGCTCAGCATCATGAGAAATTGGACGGCACCGGCTATCCCAACCGCATTCCCGGCAACAAGCTGAACGAGCTGGCCCGCATGGCCGCCATCGTCGATGTGTTCGGCGCCCTGACTGACCGGCGCGTCTATAAGCCGCCGATGCCGGCGGAAAAGGCGCTGGGCATCATGAAGGACGAGATGTCCAACCATCTGGACGGCAAGCTGTTGATGCTGTTCCGCGAGATGCTGCTGGACGCCGCCGTCGATACCACGGCCTAGGAAAACAAAAACCCCTCTCCCGGGAAGCCAGGAGAGGGGTTTTTCGTTGGATAAGCCTGTGGGTTTTACAAACCCAGCTTGCCCATTTCCAGATACTTGTCGCGACGACGGGCGCGCAAAACGCCACCCTCGACCAGGCTTTGCGCCTTCAGGGCGGCTTCGATCTTGTCGGCCAGGGCATCCATCGCCGATTCGGGGCTGCGATGAGCGCCACCCAGCGGCTCGGCGATCACATCGTCGATCACGCCCAGCTTCTGCAGGTCCTGAGCCGTCAGACGCAGAGCCTCGGCGGCATCCTTGGCGGCATCGCCGGAGCGCCAGAGGATCGAGGCGCAGCCTTCGGGGCTGATCACCGAATAGATGGAATGTTCCAACATCAGCACAGTGTTGCCGGTGGCCAGCGCAATCGCGCCGCCCGAACCGCCTTCACCGATGATCACCGAGATCAGCGGCACGCGGATGTCGAGGCAGGTCTCGATCGAGCGGGCAATGGCCTCGGCCTGACCACGGGCCTCGGCCTCGACGCCGGGGAAGGCGCCGGCGGTGTCCACCAGGGTCAGCACGGGAATCTTGAAGTGATCGGCCATCTGCATCAGACGGCGCGCCTTGCGATAGCCCTCGGGCTTGGCCATGCCGAAATTATGCTTCAGGCGGCTTTCGGTATCGTTGCCCTTTTCATGGCCGATCACCATCACCGAGCGGCCACGGAACCGGCCCAGGCCACCGATGATCGCCTTGTCGTCGGCGAACGAGCGGTCGCCCGCCAGCGGGGTGAAGTCGGTGACCAGACGGCTGATATAGTTGCTGGTGTGCGGCCGGTCGGGATGGCGCGCCACCTGGGCCTTTTGCCAGGGCGTCAGCTTCCCGTAGGTCGTCCGCAGCAGCTTGTCGACCTTCACCTGGAGACGGTTGATCTCTTCGGCGATGTTGATCTCGTCGGAGTCGCTTAAATGCCGCAACTCCTCGATCTTGCCCTCAAGCTCGGCGATGGGCTTTTCGAAATCCAAGAAATTCATGGGTTGGGCTTTTAGCACAGGCCGGCCCGATGGGAAAGAGAAGCCTTGCCCCTCGACAGCCCCTTGCGCACAGAAGGGAAGAAAGATAACCTATAGGTAAACCATGATAAGGGGCTGAAATGAGCGAGTTTATCGAGGTCGTCTGCAAGGATTCCATTCAGCTGGTGCGCATGAACCGGCCGGAAAAAAAGAATGCCCTGACCCTGGAGATGTATGCCGCCATGGCCGACGCCATCCAGGCTGGCGAGAACAATCCCGATGTTTCCGTGCATCTGCTGGCGGGCGGCGCCGATTTTTCCGCCGGCAATGATCTGGGCGACTTCCTGAAACTGACCACGCTGTTCGGCACCCCGACCGAGCGTTTCCTGAAAGCCGTGTCCTCCACCACCAAGCCGCTGGTGGCGGCGGTGGCCGGCGCGGCGGTGGGCATCGGTTCGACCATGCTTCTGCATTGCGACATGGTGCTGTCGGCCCCCAACAGCCGCTTCCAATTCCCCTTCGTCAATCTGGCGCTGGTGCCGGAAGCCGCCTCGACCCTGCTGCTGCCGCGTCTGGCCGGTCATGCCAAGGCCGCCGAGCTGCTGATGCTGGGCGAGCCCTTCGGTGCAGACGTCGCTTTGCAGGTCGGCATGATCAACGCCATTCACGAAGCCGAGGCCCTGGAAGACGCCGCCTGGGTTCTGGCCCGCAAGCTGGCCGCCAAGCCGCGCACGGCTCTGGCCTGGACCAAGGCTTTGCTGAAAGCCGAGGCCGAACCGATGCCTGCCCGCATCCAGCGCGAAGCCAAGCTGTTCGAGGACTGTCTGAAGACGGCGGAGCTGAAGGAAGCGGTGGCGGCTTTCCAGGAACGCCGGGCCCCCGACTTCTCGAAATGCCGTTAAGCCGATGTCGCGGGAATATGCCGACTATGTCTGCGATCTGCTTTCGCCCCTTGGGGGCGTGACGGCGCGCGGCATGTTCGGCGGCTTCGGCATTTATCTGGATGGACTGATGTTCGCCCTGATCGCCGATGATGTTCTCTATTTCCGCTGTGACGACGGCAATCGGGCGGAGTATCAGGCTGCGGGGATGGAGGCCTTTCGCCCCTTCCCCGACAAGCCGGACTTCAAACCGATGACCCTGCCTTACTGGGAGGCTCCGGCCGAACTGTTCGACGAATCGGATGATCTTTGCGCTTGGGCCAGGCGGGCCTATGATGCCGCCTTGCGCAATAGAAAGCCGAAGAAGGCGAAGAAGAAGGCCTGATCTTCCACATGTCCGACTTGGTCCGCAAACGCTCGGTGCAGATCGCCGGCCACGCCACCAGCGTTTCGCTGGAGGAAGAGTTCTGGCAGGAGCTGACCGCCATAGCCACTCGGCGCGGATTGTCTCTGAACGCCCTGGTGGCGGAAGTGGACGGTGCGCGGGACGGCAATCTGTCCAGTGCCCTTCGCCTGCTGGTGCTGCGCGATCTCCAAGAGCGATGCCAGGAAACCCCATGATCAGCCGCCGCCATTTCACCATCGCCAGTCTGGCCGCCGCCGCATTGCTGCCCGGACGGGTCTTCGCCGCCCCGATGATCGAGGACAAGCTTGCCGCGCTGGAGGCCCGCATCGGCGGGCGGTTGGGCGTCGCCATTCGCCAAGGCTCCGGCCCGGTGTTCGGCCAGCGGCTGAACGAGGCCTTTCCCATGTGCAGCACCTCGAAGCTGCTGATCGCCGGAGCCATTCTGGCGCGCATCGATGGCGGCAAGGAACGGCTGGACCGAACCGTCGCCGTGACCCAGGCCGATCTGCTGGACTATGCCCCGATCTCGTCCAAGCATGTCGGCGGCGGCTTGACCATCGCCGAGCTGTGCCATGCCGCCATCACGCTCAGCGACAACACTGCCGCCAATCTGCTGCTGAAGGCCCTGGGCGGGCCGGCGCAGGTCACCGCCTTCGCCCGCTCGATCGGCGACGGACGCAGCCGGTTGGACCGCATCGAACCGGAACTGAACGAGGTGCCGCCGGGCGATCCGCGTGACAGCACGACGCCAGCGGCCATGCTGAACAGCCTCGATAGCCTGATCCTGGGAGATGTCCTTGCCCCCGCCTCTCGGGCATTGCTGAAGGATTGGCTGATCGGCTGCCGCACTGGGGACGAGCGTTTGCGGGCCGGATTGCCCAAGGGCTGGATTGTCGGCGACAAGACCGGAACCTGGAGCGACGGCAAGACCGCCAGCTGCAACGACGTCGCCATCGCCTGGCCGTCCGGCAATGAGGCGGCTCCGGTTCTGGTCACGGCTTATCTGACCAATTGCCCGGCCCCTTCGGCGCAACGGAACGCCGCTTTGGCCGAGGTCGCGCGGCTGGCTACTTCGTCAGACCTTTAAGCAGGCCCTTCACCACATCCTTGGCTTTGACCTTGCTGCCGTCATCCTTGCGCTGACCCGACAGCATCTTGCCCAAGGCCTCGCCGGCATCCTTCATCGGGCCTTTCACCACCACGCCCTTCTGCGCCAGCCAGCCCTGCATGGCGTTGATGTCCAGGAAGCGGCGGGGATTGTCCAAGGCTCCGGTCAGGCGCATCACCAGCGGCGGCGCATCCGGGCTGGACGCCAGATGGAAGGCGATGCGGCTATCCATCACCCAGTCGGGCAGGTTGATGTTCACCTCGCCCTTGGCCCCGCCGCCATCGGCGGTCAAGGTCAGATCATCACAGGAGACGATGCCGTCCTTGACCTTGGCATTGCCGCTCAAGGCCGAGAAATGGGTCGAACCGCCGGTCAGTCCGGCCTGGATCAGATTGATCAGCCCCAAGGGATTGCTGAGATCGCGGGCCTTGTCGTCCACGGCCTTCAGATCGAAGCCCTTGATGCTGCCGTCCTGGCCCTGGATTTTCGCGGTGCCGTTCAGATGCATCACCATCTCGGCCACCGACTTGCCCTTGGCGGTCAGGCTGGTCTCGGCGTCCAGCATGCCACTCGCCATGCCCAGCCCAGCGGTGGAGAGCAGCGCCTGCTTCATCTGAGCATGGGCCAGTTTGGCCTCCAGCTTAGCCGCGCCATTGTCGGCCAGAGCGCCGGACAGCAGCATCTCGCCGCCCCACAGCCCACCCTTCAGATGATCGAGCTTGGCCGAGCCGTCTTGAATCTCCAGCCCCAACGAGGCCGGTTCCAGCCGGGTTTCACCCCAACTGAAGGCCTGAGCGTCGATGGCGATGGCGGCATCGAGAGTTCCCAGCGCCTCCAGCGGCAGCGGCGAGGCCGGCCAGCGGCCCGAGGCCGTACCCACCGCCACTTGCGGACGCGGAGCAGAAGACGGAGCCGGCGGCTGTTCGTTATCGCCGGGCCACCGGGAATGACCGCTGCTGGCCGGCACGCCCTTGGCGGGGATCAGCAGACCCTGCTCGATCTGTTCGCGCAAGGTGGGCCGGGCATCGCCGGTGCGCCGCGTCGGCAGGAAGGGATCGGCGGCCAACTCACCGGCGGTCAGCTTCAGCTCCAGGCGCGGACGCATGCCGGCCAGGGAAATCTTGCCCGCTCCGGCCATCGCCGCCGGACCCAGCTTGATGCGCAGGTCTTGCAGGGCCAGCGCCTCTTCCAGCGTGCCCTCAAGCTTCACCGAGGCGGCGAAGGCCCCCAGATTGTCGCGGGGGTGATAGTCGGGCGAAGACAGCCGCAGCACCTGGGCGAAGCTGGCATGGCTGGCGGCCAGCGACAGATGCAGGCCGGGCCGGTCGAGGGCATGGTCGATGCGCCCGGTGATCTCCAACTGACCGCCGGCAATCTCGTTGCGGCTGTCCAGCGTCAGCTGGTCCGAGGGCTTGCCGTCCAGGCTGCCGGTCAGAGCCAGCGGCCCCAGCCGATCCGGGTCCACCGGCAGATGATTCACCAGCTCCCGCACCAGCATGCCGGGATGGTCGGAGCGCACCTCCCAATGGAACTGGCGGAAGGCCGTCTCCGCCGGCACCAGCCCGCCGGTCAGACGCAGGGATGCGCCGTCCAGATCGGGAGCGGCGACTTCGCGTAAGGTCAGCACGCCATTCAGCCAATTGGCATCGACCGACAGGCCATGGGCGGTCAGGCCATAGGCGGTCAGGGTCCCCACCTTGCCTTTGACATTGGCGTCAACGCCGGGCAGCCAGCTGTCGCGCACCGGATCAGGCGGCGGCGCCACCGCACCCTCGGCCTTGGGCGGAGCAGCGGTGGGCGCAGCGGATTGGGGCGCAGGGGCCGAGCCCTTGGCGCGATAGGCGTCCAGGTCCAGCTTATCGACGGCGAACGACACCCCCAGCGCCGGACGCGGACCCAGCTTCAGATCGGCGGCTAGATCAGCCTTGGCGCCGTCCAGTTTGAGGACGCCGGATTCCAGGCGCAAATCCTTGGCATTGGCCAGGAAGCGGCCAGTGAAGCTGCCCTTGCGCAGACGGTCCTCGGCCAGATGCACCGCCGGCAATCCCAACCAGGACAGGGTGCTGCGCAGATCGTCGGACCGGCCCTCCAGGGTGCCATCGAAGGTGATGCCGCCATCTTCGGGCGTGAAGAAGCCAAACAGGTCCAGCTCGCCCTCGCCAGGGATTTCAACACCAGCCTGATTGACCAGCAGCTCGCCATTGGCCAGGGCGGCATTGAAGCGGGCCTGACTGAGCTTGCCGCCCTTCAGGGTCAGGCTGTCGGCAGTGACATCCAGGGTGACCGACAAAGCCTTGGAAAAGCCGCCCGAGCTTTTGGCCGGAGTCGGCTGGATTTCGTCGGCAGGCGCGGCGGACGGAGCCCCCGGCTCTTTGGCTGGCGGCTGCGGCGTCTGGCGCAAGGTCGGAGCCGGCAAGCTGGCTGCCCATTGGTCCAAATCCAGATGTTGGAAACTGAGGGCGGCGTCGATCTGCGGACCATGGCCGAAATCGGCCTCCAGCGACGCCGTTCCCTCTGCGCCCGCTAATCCAGCCGTTCCATGGTCCAGATGCATGCGATGAGCGTCCAGCGCCAGATCGCCCTTCAACGAGGCTCCACCCGGCGGCAGGCGGGCGGTGGTCCAGCCCAAGGCCTCGGCCAGATCATGCAGACTGGCAGCCTTGGCATCCAACTTGCCCGAGAAGCCGGCTTCGGTGGTGAAAGAACCGTCCAGGGCAATCTGCCCCGCCTGCTTCTCCAGCGCCAAGCCGATGGTCGCATGGCCATCCGTCCCCAGTCGGCCTTGCAGCTCGAAGGGCAAATCCTTGGCCTGAAGCTTGGCGGCAAAGGCCAGACCGCCTTCGGAGGTGCGGCGCAGATCGGCCGCCGTCACCGCCAGCCGCAAGGGCACCCCGCCGCCGGCTCGATAGGTCACCAGCGCCTCTTCCAGCCGGATCGCCGGGAAGGTGGGGTCATGAGGCTTGGCGGGCGAAGCATCTGAAGAGCCGGTTCCGCCTTCGGTCCTGGCGGCTTCGGGCGTGAACTGCCAGTTGGCCTTGCCGTCGGGCAGGCGTTGCAGATGCAGAAGTGCGCCGGACAGGGTCACCGAGGCCAGCTCGATCCGCCCGGTCAGCAAGGGAAGCAAGGCAGGACGCAGTTCCAGCCGCTGTGCCTTCAGCATATCGGCATCGGCAGCGCCCTCGGCATTGGCCAGCCGCACGCCTTCGATGCTGGCATGGGGCAGCGGCAGCAGCGACAGGGTCAGCGGGCCTTCCAGCACCACCTGACGGCCCAGGCGCTTTTGCAGGGCTTGCGTGACATCGGGCTTATAGCCGTCCCATTGGACCAGCGACGGCAGGCTGAGAACCGCCAATGCTCCGGCCAGAATGCCGCCCGCCACATATCCCCTGCGCTTGATATCCAAAAGCCCGCCATCCCAAAGAATTGATCGCGGCACAGTCTATGTGCGCCGCAGCGTCAGGGCAACCTTGCCTTTAGGGGCCTTGACCGGCTAAAACCCTGGGCCATGTCCAATCCCCTGGAGATCCTGAAATCCGTCTTCGGCTTCGAGCGCTTTCGCGGCGCCCAGGCCGAGATCGTCGATCATATGATCTCGGGCGGCGACGCCCTGGTTCTGATGCCCACCGGCGGCGGCAAATCCCTGTGTTATCAGCTGCCTGCCCTCTGCCGCGAGGGTGTCGGCGTGGTGGTGTCGCCCCTGATCGCCCTGATGCAGGATCAGGTCTCGGCCCTGCGCCAGCTGGGTGTTCGGGCGGCGGCGCTGAACTCCAGCCTCAATTTCAGCGAGATGGTCGAGGTCGAGCGCCAGATGCGGGCCGGCGAGTTGGACATGGTCTATGTCGCCCCCGAACGGCTGATGACCGACAATTTTTTAACCCAGCTGGAACGCTGCCGCATCGCCTTGTTCGCCATCGACGAGGCCCATTGCGTCAGCCAGTGGGGCCACGACTTCCGCCCGGAATATCTGCAACTGGCGGCGCTGCACGAGCGTTTCCCCCATATTCCCCGCATCGCCCTGACCGCCACCGCCGACCATCCCACCCGGCGCGAGATCATCGAGAAACTGGGTCTGGCCGAGGGACGGCAGTTCGTTTCCAGCTTCGACCGTCCGAATATCCGCTATCGCATCGCCCCCAAGGGCAGCAGCGCCAAGGCCCAGTTGCTGTCGTTCCTCAAGACCGAACATCCCAAGGATGCCGGTATCGTCTATCGGCTGTCGCGCAACAAGGTCGAGGAAACCGCGGAATGGCTGCGCCAGCAAGGCTTCAACGCCTTGGCCTATCATGCCGGTTTGGATAAGGACACCCGCGCCAAGAACCAGGATCGTTTCCTGAAGGAAGACGGGGTGATCATGGTCGCCACCATCGCCTTCGGCATGGGCATCGACAAACCGGACGTGCGCTTCGTCGCCCATCTGGATCTGCCCAAAAGCCTGGAAGCCTATTACCAGGAAACCGGCCGCGCCGGCCGCGACGGTCTGCCCTCCGACGCCTGGATGGTCTATGGCCTGCAAGATGTGGCGCGGCTGCGCCAGATGGTTTCGGATTCCGAAGCCTCGGAAGCCAAGAAGATGCTGGAGCATCGCAAGCTCGACTCGCTCTTGGGCTTCTGCGAGACCACCCGCTGCCGCCGTCAGGTGGTGCTGGAATATTTCGGCGACGCCTGCGAGCCCTGCGGCAATTGCGATACCTGCCTGGAGCCGGTGCAAAGTTTCGACGGCACCCTGGCGGCGCAGAAAGCCTTGTCCTGCGTCTATCGCACCGGCCAGATTTTCGGCGCCGGCCATGTCATCGACGTGCTGACCGGAGCCACTGGCGAACGGGTGCAGAAGCTGGGCCACGACCAACTGTCCACCTTCGGCATCGGCAAGGAATTCACCAAGGAGGAATGGCGATCCATCTTCCGCCAGTTGGTGGCCGCCGGGCTGCTCAGGGTGGATGTGGAAGGCCATGGCTCGCTGGGCCTGACCGAGGCCTGCCGCGATGTCCTGCGCGGTGAGCGCAAGATTTCACTGCGCCGCGATCCGGTGCAGAAGAAGTCGGGCGGCAATCGGGTGGCGCGGGAACGCGTCTCGCTGTCGGACCCGCAGGATGAAGAACTGTTCCAGGCCCTGCGCACCCACCGCATGGAACTGGCCCGCGACCAGGGCGTGCCGCCCTATGTCATCTTCCACGACACCACCTTGCTGGAGATGGCCCGCGAGAAGCCCCGCACCCTGGGCGAGATGTCCCGCCTGACCGGAGTGGGCAGCCGCAAGCTCGATACTTACGGCGAAAGCTTCCTGGAAGTGATCGACGGCTATGGCGGATAACGCCAAAAGCGACAGGCCGGACAAATCCTTGCCCGGCCTGCGCTCAGAGCGCGGTAATCAGATCTGCGCCTTGCCGCCATCAACGAACAGTTCGGCGCCATTGACGAAGCTGGACTCTTCAGTGGCCAGGAACAGCACCGCCTTGCCGATCTCTTCCGGCTGACCGACCCGGCCCAGCGGCACGGTCGAGGCCAGATAATCGAGCAGTCCCTGCTGGGCGGCTTTGTCGTCGCCAGCCAGTTCCACCAGACCAGCAGTCTCGATCGGGCCGGGCGAGACCACATTGACGCGAATGCCGGTTCCCTTCAGGTCCAGGATCCAAGAGCGGGCCAGATTGCGCACCGCCGCCTTCGATGCCGAATAGACGCTGAAATTGGCGTTGCCTTCGATCCCCGTCACCGACCCGGTCAGGATCACCGACGAGCCCTGGCCCAGCAGCGGCAGCGCCTTCTGAACCGTGAAGATCACCGCCTTGACGTTACGGCCAAAGGTGTCGTCGATCTGCTCTTCGGTGATCTGGCCCAGGGGCAACATATTGCCGCCGCCGGCATTGGCGAACAGAACATCCAGGCGGCCATGCTCGGCCTTGATCTGAGCATAGAGCCGGTCCAGATCCTGCTGGCTGCTGGAGTCGGCCTGGATGCCGGTGGCATTGACGCCGATTTCCGCGACGGCCTGATCCAAAGCTTCCTTGCGTCGGCCGGTGATATACACATGCGCCCCTGCAGCGGCGAAAATCTTGGCGGTGGCAAGGCCGATGCCGCTGGTGCCGCCGGTGACGAGAGCGATCTTATGGGCGAGACGATTGGTCATGATGATCTCCTTTGGGCAAGCGCCAGGCTTCGGGCCAGACGCGGGCCAGTTGATTGCGGTCAAAATCTGTCGTTTGAAGGAAGGCGCCGCCGTTTTGCGAAGCGGTCGTCGCCGTCCGATGAACAGACTGTACGGCGGGATCAGAGGCGGCAGAAGATGCCGAATATGGAATGACTATCCATACAGATGGACAATCCGGCAGCTACCCAGCCCGATTGTCGTAATCCACAAACAAGGTCATCGCCCAATCAGAGAAGGCGCGGAGTTTGCGATTGGGGAAACGACTGGCCGGAGTAACCAGATAGAGGGCATGATTCGGTGGCTGCCATTCGGGCAAAAGCTCGACCAACTCCCCACGCTCAAGATGGGGACGGGCCATGAACTCATATGTCTGCCCCAGTCCCAAGCCGCAGAGCAGGCTGCTCAGATGCGCCGTGCTTTCATTGACGGAAACCCCCGGTCCGGGTGCAATCTCGACCGGCTTTCCGCCTTGGCGATAGCGCAGCGGCATGGTTCTGCCGCTGGCCGCCGAGAAATAACCGACGATCTGATGCCCGGCCTCCAGATCGCCTGGGGCTTGCGGGACGACACGACCTTGCAGATAGCCTGGACTGGCGCAGGTCACCCAACGCAATTCGCACAGTTTCCTGGCCACCATCGAGCTGTCGGTCAGCGGGCCGGTGCGGATGACGCAATCCACGCCGTCGCCGATCAGATCGACATGGCGGTCGCTGATGCCGAACTGCAGGTCAATCTCGGGATACTGGGCGCGAAAGGACGGCAGCGCCGGGATCAGGATCATGTTCGCCAGGCTCGACCCGGCATCGACCCTCAGCCGTCCCTTGGGCGCGATCCGTCCGCCGGCCAGGGCGTCATCCATTTCATCGATATCGGCCAGGACCCGAACCGCCCGCTCCAGATAGGCGGCGCCATCGTCGGTGATGGTCACCGCCCGCGTGGTCCGTTCCAAAAGCTTGGTCCCCAGATGGGCTTCCAAATCCTGAAGCAGCTTGCTGACCGATGACCGCGGCAGGTTCATCGTGTCGGCGGCCTTGGCGAAGGACCCGGCCTCGGCGATACGGACGAAGGCGCGAAGAGCGAGCAGGTGATCCAATGGGCCGATCCCTCGCCTTCCGTTTTACTCCAGCCGCCCCAGCGAACGGGCCAGCACCAGATAGAGCTTGCCGACCTCGGCGCTGGTGAAAGCGCCGGTCAGGATGTCGGAGCGATCCGCCTGACGGGCATGGTTCAGCAGCGTCTCGAACTCGGCCAGATAGCGATTCACGAATTCGCGGAACTGGCTGTCTTCCTCGTAGCGGGTGCGGATGGCGGCGATCTGGTTGCGGTCGAGATTCTTGAGAATCTTGCGCAGGAACACCGACTGGTCGCCCGAGTGGAATTCGCGCCAGGTCTTGTCATCGACGCCGCCCTGGAAGATGCGGCTGATATCCACCGACAGCGACTGCAAGCGTTCGACGATGAAGGCCGCGGTTTGCAGGAACTTGTCCACCGTCGCCCCGGCTCGCTGCTGCTCCAGCGCCTGGGCCTGGCTTTCGGCGGCGCGCGATGCCTTGACCAGATCGTCGGACTGGCGCGAGAAGGTCTGCACCAGCACTTCGGTCTGGTTCGACAGACGTTCGCCGGTAATGCCCAGATCATTGGACTTCTGGCGCAGCATCTCGAACACCGTCTCCAACTGGGCGGCGGTATGTTCGGTGGCGTCCGACAGTTCCTGCGACTGGCGGCGCAGCGACTCGCCGGCGCCGCGCACCTGGGCGGTGATGCGTTCCGAGCCATTGGCCAGATCGCGCACACCCGACTTCAGCTGCTCGGACACCGTCAGGGCATGAGCCGCCGTCTTGCCGGTGGTTTCCTCGAACTCGCGGGCGGTCTGGCGCAGGGCGTCGCCGGCGGTGCGGGACTGCAACTGCGCCGCCTGGGCGGCATCGCCCAGTTCCATGCTGTTCTTCTGCAATTGCTGGCCGAAGGCCTTGAGCAGGTCCGAGGAATCCTCGGCGATGCGGGTGACTTCCGAGGCCTGATGCTGCAAGGTCTGCCCCACCGCGCCGATATCCACATTGGCCTGATCGGCGGTGTTGATGATCAGCTCGGTCTGGCGGCGCAGATCGTCGCCGGTCATGCGCAGGCGCGAGGCGGCCTGCTCGGCGGCATGGGCCAGTTGGCTGGCGCGCTCGTCGAAGCTGTCCGAGACAAGCTGCACATCCTCGACCGCCTTCTGCGAGGATGAGGCCACGTCCTGGCTGCGCAGACGCAACACCTCGCCCACCGACTGCAACTCGGCCCCGACGCGGCTGGAAATGCCCATTAGGTCCGTGACGTTCTGGCGCAGGGTGTCGGCAATCGCCTTGACGCGGGCCATCACCTGTTCCGAGGTCGAATTCAGATGACGGGCCTGCTGACCCAGCGAGGCTTCCGACAGCTTGGACTGGGTCGAGACCAGATTGGCGATGTCGGCCAGTTCCTCGGACTGCTTGCGCAAGGTGCCGCGAATGGCTTCCGACTGCCCAGCCGCCTTGTCGGCGCCGCGTCCCAATTCGTCGATATGCTGGCGCAAGGCGTCGAGCAGTTCCCGCGACCGCTGGGTCATCTGGTCGGTCGAGGCCGACAGGCTGCGGCTCTGGCCCGACAGCGCCTCGCCCACTTCGCGGACCTTGGCCAGCGAGCGGTCGCAGCCGGCTTCTACCTCTTCCTTGCGCTGCAGGAACACCTCGCCCACCGCGCCCAGCTGGGTCGAGGCGTCGTCGGTAACCGAGCGCAAAGCTTCGTTGTGATGCACCATCGCCTCGCTCAATTCCTTGAAGCGGGCCAGGGCATGGTCGGAAGCGGTGGACAGCTCGCGGGTCTGAACCCCTAAGCCCTCTTCCACGATCTTGACGCGGGCCAGCACCCGCTCGGTGATCTGGTCAAGCCCCACCGCCTGCTGTTCGAGCGAGGTGGTGATGCGCCCGGTCTGTTCGGCCAGACGGGCGGCAGCATGGCTCAGATCTTCGTTCTGGCGGACGAACAGATTATCCAGCGCCACGGCGCGGCGGTTCAGATCGCTGGTCACCTCTTCGGCGCGGGCGAAGGCGCGGTCGGACACCCCGGTGATGGTCGAGGCCTGACCATCGACCGAACGGGCCATCTCCTCGACCTTGCCCTTGGCCTGGGCGACGGTGCGGTCCAACTGCTCGGCAGCCTTGGACAGGACAGCGTTGGCGGCGCCGGCTTGCTCGGCGGCATGAGTCGAACCGGCTTCCAGCGCGGTCACCCGCTCGTTCATGGTGACGCTGAAGTCCTTGGCACGCGACAGAGCGGTATCGGTGGCCGAGGTCAGATCCTGGGTGGCAAGGCGCACTTCCTGGATGCGACCGATCACGCCGTCGGTGCTGCGGCCCAGAGTCTCGATCTCCAGCTTCAGCCCTTCGACCACCTTCTGGGTTTCGCCGCCCACCTTGTCGGCCAGCTTGTTCAACTCGTCGGTCTGGTGGGACAAAATCTTGCGTACCTGCTCGGCCCGTTCGGCCGCCTGGGACGAGGCGGCGTTCAGGGCGTCGGTCTGCTTCAGCAAAGCATTGGTGATGGTGGTGACGCGGGCTTCGGCGTCTTCGTTGGGATAGGCCAGCCGGTCCAGATATTGGCGCAGCACCGCCGCTTCATGCTTGAGGATGGTGCCTCGGTCCATGAAGGCGACGAACAGCCAGAGAAAGGCCACCGGCACCACCGTCGAGCCCAGCATGCCGCCATATTCCTGGGGCTGCAGCATGAACAGATTGGCCCAGCCCAGCGACTTGTCGACATAGGTCAGGCAGAGCACGAACCAGATCACCGTGGCCAGCGTGGCGCCGCCATACATCACGTGATGCCGCCAGACGCTGCCCCCCGGCTCGTCGAGCAGGAAGGTGCGGCCCACACGACGTTCGGCGGTCAAAGGACGCGCTTCAGCTTCGAGCTGGACGGAATGTTCTGTCTCGTCGGCCATGACTGATCCATCTGGCAAGATTTCCCCGCTGCGACGTTGCCACAATGACGGGCAAGGTCAACGCCTTTCTGGAGGCAAGAGGGTTGCAAAGGATAGTTGAGCCTTATTGCCGACGCAGCAGCATGCGCTCGTCGCCGCAGACCACGGCTATGGGATCGAACGAACCCAGCAAGGCCTGGATCAGCTCGGCCCCAGGCGATTCGCCCAAGGCATCCGGCCGTTCCGGATCGACATGCACCACGCAGGAATCGTGGCTCTCGTTGAAGGAAACCACGATGCCGCACAGATCAGGACGCAGATCTTCGGGGAAGCTGTCGTCCATCAGCCAGAAACATTCGAAGTTCCGGCAAGATTGCGGACGGGTCAGATGAATGGCGCAGCCGGTCTCGGTGCATTCAGGACACCATTCGCCGGTCGGCTTGCCGGTTTCAGGCACGGCGAAGAACTGGCAGCAGATGGTGCAGGGACCGCAAGACCGGGACGAAGCTTCGGACATCAGTTGCCGAACAGACGGGCCAGCAGGCTGGCACCGCCCTGGATCTGGTTGGTGGCGTCCAGGCTGCTTTGATTAGCAGCATAGTTCGACAGGGCCTGCAGGCTGTCGGCATCCAGCGAAACCGTGGCCGGCTTGCTGACCTGCTGCAGGGCGTCAGCCGTCGGGCTGGCGCTGCTGGCGTCCAGGGAAACCGTGGCCGGACGGGCCAGGTTGAGGATTTCCTGCGGGATGCCCGAGGTCGCAGACTGGCTGCTGCCCTGCGCCTGATAAAGCGAGGCATAGTCCAGAGACGTCAAGGCGCCGGTCATCGATGTCGCGTTGATCGCCATTGTCAGCCACCCTCCAGGCCGCGAAAATCCCAAGAAACTGAAGATTTAACCCGCGTGCCTGTCGAATTTTAGATATTGGGGCACCGCGGAGCTTTTTCCCACGGTGACCAAAATACAGAAAGTTTATTAAAAAATGATTGAAGCGGATTCGCCCAAGCCGCTAACGGTCATTGTTTCGCAAAAATCGCTGGTGATCAAGTCGTTACCTCGGCATTAAGACGACCAGCCTCGTCACCGACGAATATTGCCAAAGACCTATGCC
>Ga0310915_10000335_pt1 | contig 22505 bp, 22 predicted proteins | sample GREbulkMGAN111_FD_202508 | JGI IMG/M metagenome (GOLD analysis project Ga0310915, IMG submission 202508) | Lab enrichment of tropical soil microbial communities from Luquillo Experimental Forest, Puerto Rico - GRE.bulkMG.AN111 | ecosystem: Environmental > Terrestrial > Soil > Tropical forest >...
TCAAGGCTTAGTGAAACCGTACCACGCGCCTGGATATGATTGAGTCCTCACTACAAGCGACAACGTGGGCGCCCGGTGTCGTAGCTCGTGACCGTACGCATTAACGATTTAGCGCTGCCGTTATGAAATCGTGATACGGCTCAGCGCATCCACGGTCATCGCCAACATCCGGCAATGGACCGTCAGCTTGAGGCAAGCCGCACAAATCTGCCGCCACTCGTACTGCTGCGGCAGGGTTCGCGACCATGTCCTCGTAGTTAATTATGCGCACGATATCTGGAAACTTCTTCGCCATTAACTCCATCATTTGAAGATACCAGGCGACATGATCGCGAGCCGCCTTCAGATCGTACGAGTAGACATTTTTGCCTCTGCGGTATTTCTTCTGGTACATTCGCAAGATGTTGTCTTCCACGTTTCGTTTCACAAAGATGAAGCGCACGTTGGGAAATACGCTCGCTATCAGCTGCGCCTCGTGAATGTACGGCGCAGTCGTGTTGGTGAAGACTCTTGCTGACCCGACCCGCTGTGCTAATTCCTCCAAGTAGATTTCACGACATTGCGGATACAGCTCAGGCTGGAGCAGTCCGATGCGATCGCTCGTGAGCAACCTTGCCGATTGAAACGTCCGCCGGATGGCCTTCCCTACGCTTTGATTTTCATAACCGCGCTTGACGCCGTCGAGTGCGGCTACAAGCTGCTCCATTGTTGACTTGCCGGACCGCGATGGCCCGAGAATGAAGAGTGAAATCGGTTGCCTGTTGTCCCGACTATCACCCACGGCTTTGATCGAATCACCCTGTAACGTCGCTAGTGCTGCGTTCTGTCGTTCGGACCCTTCGCGGAAAATCTCCTGCGTGGCCAGAAAAATCGTATGGTTAACCTGCGCAAGATGTTGCCAGGCCTCTGCGTGGCGGCCCGCTTTGTCCAACGCAGTTGCGCGCACGAATACCGCCAATTCGTCAAATTCTCGCGGACCGTCGGTTTGGTCGCGAGGCAATTTTTCCAGCTCGGCAAGCAAGTCGACGTTGACGCATGCCGGCACGTTGGCGAGTCCAAACAGGACCTCAAGTGTGGACACTCCCCGTTTGATGAGACTTTTGTACACCTCCACCGCTTCGGCATTTTGACCGAGTTCCCTACAAACAAAGCCCAACGCCATAATGGCGTGAAAGTCATCTTTAAGCGCTACAGCCTCACGAAATGCCTCTTTGGCGCGCTCGTACTCGCGCTCCTCGGCATAGACTCGACCAAGGGTCATGAGAACATTGGCATCTCGCGGCCTGATCGCTCGCGCCTGCTCCAGGATCAGCGCAGCCATGTCGTTCGCTTGAAGTTCCAGACAAACCCCACCGAGCGCCGTAAGCGTCGCCCAATTTCGCGGATTGAGCATCGCAGCGCGAGACAGGTGGTCGAATGCCCGATCGTGATCTTTCTTAGCACCATGGATAAGGCCAAGCAGATGATGGGCCGCCAGGTAGGCGGGATGCTCGCCTATTAGGGATTCGCAAATCTTCTGGGCGTGGTCGAACTTACGATGTTGATACAGCTGCTCTGCTTCACACAGTCGCATATGAGTGTGCCGCAGCAAATTGATGCCGTGGAGAGGGGTCGCTGGGCTGACAGTTGCCGTGAAAGTGGCTGACGGCCAAGGGGCTGACTTGATACGAAATTCTGTCATTGCTCTGCACTCTCCCCCGCGAAAAACTCTTGATGTTGTCCGTATACGGGGAGGCTGAGAGTGGCAAGCGTTCTGATCAGCTCAAGCTGGCCAGGACCGAGCGATCAAAAACAGCCGACGATTTCTTCAACGGGCATGCCGGCCTGCTTTAGTTCTCAGCCCTTGCTGCTCGGAACAACAGAGATGCCGAGGATCTGTCTCGACATTCGTCTGTCAGTTTGCGTACGATTTCGCCGTGCTGAAACTCGCTTACCATCAGACGTCGATGGCGGCTCCAAACGATTTGGCCATTCACCAGGCATTTGAGCTGCGCGTGTGCAGTTTATCGATGAAAACGGTGGCGGCCCGGGCGTCCGGCTACGGAAGCGACAGCACGTGACCTACAGCGCGGGAACTCTACGGTATGCGCGACCGCCGGCTGCGTTTTGCAAAACGAAGCCAAATTTTCGAATTATTTCAAGAGTCGGATGACTCCTGCACGCCAAGTTCGACCAAATTTCTCTGCTAACTCCCCCCGCTTCCCTGTTTCCTACTTGTATCGCGCCAACAAATTCCCTGTTGGCGACGCTAGGGAATTTCGTATGCGAATTTACAGCCAGATATGTAGGAAAAACGGGTCGTCTGTGGGCCGTTTTGCTCGTTTTCCCTGTATTTTTCACTGTTTTGCAAGGAAGGGAGTGAGCAACGGCGCGCTCCGCCAAAACTCGAGTGCCTACTCAAGCCCGCTCGCCCTCGCCTGATCCTTGGCCATTACCGCCCAGTCGTATTCGCCCTCGCCATGCGCCAGCGCGCCGACGAGGCGATCGCGCCAGACATTGCCGCTCGGCAGCGGCACGCCGACAGCCTCGCCGGCGGCAAGCGCGAGATTGGCGTCTTTTAGTCCGAGCACTGCGCGCTGGCCGGCGGGCTGATAGCGCCGTTCGGCGATGATCTTGCCGTAGACTTTGTAGGCCGAACAGGCGAACAGGCCGTCGGTCATCACGTCGAGAAACACGTCCGGCGCCACATCGTATTTGCGAACGAGCGCAAAGCCCTCGCCCATGGCTTCGATGGCGCAACCGAGCACGAAATTGTTGGCGATCTTGATCGCCGCGGCGGCGACCGGATCGGATCCCGCTTCGAAGGTCCGCCGCGCAATCGCGTCAAACAACGGCTGGCAGCGATCAAGCCTCGGTCTGGCGCCGGCAAGCACCATGCCGGCCTGACCGGAGAGGACCACTTCCGGACGGCCGAGCATCGGCGTTGCCAGCAAAACCTGTCCGGCTTTGTCGTGCAGCGCTTTGAGGTCGGCAATGCAGGCGACGCTGTGCGTGCCGGCGCAGATATGAATGCCGCCTTTCGGCAACGATTCTACAAGTCCGCTTTGCTTGCTTGCGACGTCAATGACGGCGGCATCGTCGGCGAGCATGGTGAAGACCGCTTCGCCGTAATTGGCCGCAGCCTTGATCGAATCGAGTGCTTTGGCGCCAAGCGCGATCAGCGGTTTTAATTTCTCCGCGGTGCGATTGTAGACGCCGAGATCATGACCGCCCTCGATCATGCGGCGCGCCATGGCCTGGCCCATGCGGCCAAGTCCGATGAATCCGGCTTTCATGTTACGTCTCCCAGTCGTGTCCCGGATGCGAACGGCACGCAGTGTTGCATCCCGGGACCTTAACAAGCTCTGCGTTTGCTACGATCCCAGTTCTGCAGCGCATCGTTTCACGCTGCGCTGCGCCCGGGAAAAACGTGACTAGCTCAACTGTCCGCGCACCCATTCGAGCTCGCGGCATACATAATCGACGATGTCGCCGGTCTTCAAATTTTCCGGCAGGACGTCCCAGGTGTAAGTCTCGATTTCGAGCTGGCGCGACAGCGGCTTCCGCTTGTGGAATCGAAGCGCGTCCTCGATGGCGAAGCGGGTGGTGCGAAATGGCCCGAGATCATCGAGAAATACCGGCACGTGAAAGTGCGTGCGCCATTCGCGCGGGCCCGGGTCCTTTTCCCAGGCGGCAAAGGCATCTTCGAGATTGAGAAACCGCGTGAGCTTGCCGTTCTTCTTTTCAACCGTCTGGGTCAAATAAATCGTCTTGGCATAGCGCTTCAAAGTATCGACGATCGCTTGCGTCACCTGCGGCATGTGCAAGGCGGCGGCTTCCTGGAGCTTGAAGATCGGTATACCGGCGTCGACCAGCTTCTGCAGGTTCTCGCCGATATTTTCGTATTCGACCGCTTGGTGGCAGATATCGAATACGACGCCGAGATGCCGGCGCAGCGCGCCATGGGCCTCCGCGACCGGAATCTGCGCGAGTCGCGACAAGGTCTCCGCGGCGGCGCCGGAATAAAGATGCTTGGTGAAATATTCGATTGTCTCATCGGTAGTTTCGAGAAAACAATATGGCTCCGGCTCGAGCGCGAGCGTGACCGTGCGCCCGGTTTGGGCTTCGAGCGCGACCAGGTGCGCAACCACGCGCAGGACGTGATCGGTGTAGCTTGCAACGACATCGCCGCCGGTCACGCGCGGTTTAAATCCGAGCGGAGCGCTTTGGATCGACGGTGCGATTTCGCGGGGGCAAACATCGGCGAGTACGCTGGCGACATTCATCGTGTAGTGGGTGCGCTCCTCGGAGCGCCAATCCGGCTCGTAAACTTGCTCCTTCACCACCGTGCCCTTGAATGCGCCATAAGGAAACGCGTTGACGGTGTAGAGGTACATGTCGTGGTCGGCGAGGAACTTCTTCAATTTCTCGCGCTCGGTTTTGCTGTTGACTAGCGTGTGCGCGGAATCCGCCGATAGCCGCAGCGACACGCCGAAAGGCTTGTTGCCGGCGACGCGCGCTTTCACCTTGGGCAAATAGGTGTTCAAGCTCGCCCACATCTGCTCCCAATTGTCGCCGGGATGCACCAGCGTGGAATAGGTCAAGTGACCGAGGCCGTTGCCGAGATCCATGAGGGCGTTTCCTGTTCTTTGTTGTTCGTCATCCTAAAGGAGCGAAGCTTCATCCTTCGATGGCCGCCGCTAGCAGCCATCTCAAGATGACGACGATGAGATTACATCACCTGCTCAACCTTGCCTGAGCCCGCCGAACGCACGATAGCCTCGGTCACGGCAACGCTGTGGACCATCTGATCGTAGGGAATCGGGAAAGCCGGGCCGCCCTCCGCCGCTTTGGCGAAGGTTTCGAGAGCCGCTTGCGAAATGTCGAGCGTCGCCGCCTGCCACGTCTTGGCTTCGCCCTTGACCGGTTGGAACTTGCAGGTGCCGAACAGCCGCGTGCGCCGCTCATCCGAAGACGCGCCGGCGACGTGAGTGACGCCTTCAAGCCTCAGCCAGCCTTTGGAACCAAACACCTGGAAGCTGAAACCGGGGCCGGTCGTGGTCATGGTGCCGAGATAGCCTGACATGCCCTCTTTCATGCGCAACAGGATCGAGGTGGTGTCGTCGGCGTCGATGGCCGCGGCGCGGCGAAAACTCTGAGCGAAGACATGATCGATCGGACCGCACAGATCGATCATGCCATCGATGGCGTGAACGCCCATCGGCATCAGTCCGCCGCATGGCGTTTCGGTCTTATCGGCGCGCCAGTGGCTCGGGTTGATGAACAGCACATTCGGAAACGTCATGGTCGCTTCGACGTGCAAGATCGTACCGAGTTCGCCGGAGCGCACCATGTCGCGCAACTTGGTCATTTCCGGATGCAGGCGCCGATTGTAGCCGAGTGCGAGCGTAACCCCGGCCTTGCGCACTGCCGCGACCGCATCTTCCGCTTCGCGCTTGGTCAGTGTGAAGGGCTTTTCGCAAAATACGTGCTTCTTGGCCGCCGCCGCCGCGACTACCTGTCCGCCATGCGTGGAATGCGGCGTTGCCAGGACCACCGCCTCGACTGCGCGATCGGCGAGCACCGCTTCGTAAGTCGGCAGCAGGCGAAAGCCGTACTTCTTGGCGAAAGCCTCCACCTCGGGCGTGACGGTGCGGGTTGTGCCGGCGACAAAGTGGATCGCGTCGCTGTTCGCGGCTGACTCGACAAGCGTCTTGCCCCACCAGCCAAGCCCGACAATGGCTGCATTGATCATGAACGGAACTCCATTGAACGCGCACGAAGACTAAAGAGGAAGCGCACAAGCAAGCTCAGCGGCAAGCTTGAGCCAGCACCTGCAAATTAGGCACTATCCTAGTCCGGCGTAATACATGGCAACCACCAGGCAGCAAATCGCCCAGAACAGGCAATATTCATAACCGCCAATATTCCACAGCCACTTGCCCTTCGTCACTTTCCAAACTGCGCCACCGGCAACGAGCAGATGAACGAAACCGAGCGCGCCGGCGATGACCGGCAGGATCGCGAAAATCAGTCCGAAAGCGAGAAAACACTCAATCACGCAGGCGGTATACATCCATGCCGCGGGCGGCCGAAATTTCGCGGCCACGAAGAATCCGAGCGCCTCCGGGACGAAGAACTTGGCGTAAATATGCGGGATGAAAAACAGGCCGCAGATCAGGCGCAATATGTTGATGCCGTGCGTCAGATCGAAATTCTGCAGATAACCGGACATAGCCCTCCTAACCCTCCCCGCATTTTTCCCTCCTCCCTAAAGCATGATCCCGAAAAGTGGAAACCGCTTTCCCGGATCATGCGCTAGCCGCCAACTGACGCTTTATATTGCTCGTCGCTGACGTGCTCCATCCAGGTGACGTGCTTGCCCTCGAGCGCCTCTTGGGTGGCGACATGAACCATGCTCGTGGTCGGCGCGGCGCCGTGCCAATGTTTCTCGTTTGGCGGAATCCAGACAACGTCGCCCGCTTTGATCTCGCGTATTTTGCCGCCCCAGCTTTGTACGCGTCCGGCGCCGGAGATGACGAACAATGTCTGGCCGAGCGGGTGCGTATGCCAGGCGGTGCGCGCACCGGGCTCGAAGCGCACCAGGCCGGAGCGCACCCGCGCCGGCGCCGGCGCTTCGATGATCGGCTCCTGCCAAACCGTGCCGGTGAAGCTCTCAGCTGGTCCGCGGCGTGTCGGCCGCGAACCGCAGTTGTAAATGTCCATGATGCTATTCTCCCTAAGGTGATGTAACCGAAGCGATCCAGGCGTTCACTCAAGCCATAAGATAATGGAATATAAAAACCGCAAAAGCGCTCGGCCTTGCGATTCCGTCTACCTTTTTTTCGCTTGCCGACGAGGCGATCGCGTGAAGATGCTGGAATCGCGATCGTTATAAGCGCGCGTGCTCTTTGCCAGCAAATTGTTCTTCGCGGCCAGCGGCATCGGTATTGATGTCGAGCATCGTCCCGTTACGCGATCGCTCATAGGCGTCGGCCAATTGTCGCGGCGACAGTTCGGCCATGGCAGCCGCTTTATCGGGACGCCACCATGCCCAGATCAGCCAACCAAGCGTGAAGAGCAGCGCGAATTGGAGGGAGAGACCGAGAATCGACGGCAAACCGCTCAGCTCGCCAATAAAGCCGTGCCCGAACAGAAGCCCCAAGACGCCGGCGCCCAAAAATCCAGCAGCAAAGCCGCCGATTAAACCAGGGCGACAGAACAACCCGCCCAGCGATCCGACAGGATAAGCCGGCTGGATGGTACAAGGAGAAATTTCCTCTTCGCGTGCCTCCACCGCCAACCGGTTGAATTCGACCGCGCGCGCGGCGTCAGCATAGCGCGCCTCAACGCGTGCATCCGCCTCCTCCGCCCACAACAACAATCCGAAGCTGAGAACAACGAATGTCGCCAGCGCGCGAGGCCATCGCATACGCGGCATGATCTCGGCCAGGATTGCGGCACAAGCGTGCACGGCGACGCCCCTTTTTGGCCCTGCGCTGAGCAAAAGATTGCGTCGGCAATCGCTGCACTCAGCATGCGGTTTTTCGAAGGCGCTATCTACGACGAAGCGGCATCAAGCCGATCTGTCGCAAAGGGTCGCACGCGCTCATGCCGCAGGGGTGCGTGAATGTGTGCGTGCAAGGATGCGTGAAGCGGGAACTCCGCCGATCAAGCAGCGAGCGTTTCTTTCACAGCGTTGACCAGCTGCTTGAGCGTAAACGGCTTGGCGAGAAACGTGAATTGTTCGCCGTCCGCTGGTAGATGCTTCTGGAACGCATCTTCGGCGTAACCCGAAACGAAAATAATCTTCAGGCCCGGATTGCGGCGCCGCAATTCCCGCAACAGCGTCGGCCCATCCATTTCCGGCATTACGACATCCGAGACGACCAAATCCACCTCGCCGTCCGATTTCTCAAGAATCTGGATCGCTTCGATCCCGTTGCCGGCTTCGAGCACAGTGTAACCGCGCGAGGTAAGTCCGCGCGCATTGAGCTGGCGCAAGCCCTCCTCGTCTTCGACCAAAAGAATCGTGCCCTGCCCGGTGAGGTCGGCGCTGCCCGGCCACTTGTGATCGGCGATCGCCGGCGCCGCGGCAAAGACCGACGTTTCGGCGCTGCCTTGCTCTGTGGCAATGTCTGCCGCACTGGCGACATGCCGCGGCAGGAAAATGCGAAACGCGGTCCCCTCGTGTTCGACCGAATCGACATACACGAATCCACCGGTCTGTTTGATAATTCCGTAGACCGTCGAAAGTCCGAGACCGGTCCCTTTGCCAACCTCCTTGGTCGAGAAGAACGGCTCGAAAATCTTGCTGACAATATTCCCGGGAATGCCGACGCCGGTGTCGGTGACCTCCACCAGCACATAATCGGCCGCCGGCATGCCTTTAGTGTTGAAGCGCGCGCACTCCTGCGCCGACACGTTGCTGGTGCGAACACTTAGCCTGCCGCCATTCGGCATGGCGTCGCGCGCATTCACCGCCAGATTCACGATGACCTGCTCGAATTGCGAGATGTCGACCTTTACCGGCCACAGGTCGCGCCCATGCGCCACGTCAAGCGCGACCTTTTCGCCAATGAGGCGCCGCAACAGCATGGTCAGATCGCTCAACGCTTCGCCAATATCGAGAACTTGCGGGCGCAGTGTCTGCTTGCGCGAAAATGCCAACAGATGCCGCACCAGACTCGCCGCCCGGTTGGCGTTCTGCTTGATCTGCATGATGTCGCCGAACGATGGGTCGGTTGGCTTATGCGCGTTGAGCAGGAAGTCGGTCGCCATCATGATAGCGGAAAGCACGTTGTTGAAATCATGCGCGATGCCGCCGGCGAGCTGGCCGACCAGCTCCATCTTCTGCTGCTGGGTTACCTTGTTTTCCAATTCGCGCTGCGCGGTCGTTTCCAGCGCATAGACAATTGCGGATTCCTGATCGCGCTCTTCCTCCTCGATCGCGGTGACGTAGAATCGGCCGAAGCGCTCGCCCTCGCCGGCCAGCATGGCATCGACCGGCGCGATGTCGGTCTTCCCGAGCGCCGCCTGCCGGATTGCGGCTTGCAGCGCTTCGCGATCGCGCGGGGCGACGGCGGCAATGATGGAGCGGTCCTTTGCTTCGCCGCCGGCGTTGTGAAACAGCCGCGCGAATAAAGGATTGGTGCGCACCACGCCGCCGTGCTTGTCAATGGTGGCGATGGCCATCGGTGTGTGATGGAAGAAGCGTATGAAGCGGATTTCGGCGGCGCGCTGTGGATCGCTGCCGTTGTCGCGGGCCCGGTTGAGAACAAGGGTGCGCGAGGCTCCGGGCATGCCGTCGGCGGTGTAAGCGACGTTATGCAACACACGGACCGGCAGCGTGCCGCCGCCGCGCGTTCGCAGATCGAGATCGAGCGCCTCGGTTCTCACCTCCCCCGGCGCCGGCGGCATCGTGGTCAGGAGCGCCGCGCCGTCGCCGGCGATCATTTCGCCGAGCTTGAGGCCGCCGGAGCCGACTTGAGCCAGGTCGTGGTCAAGCCAATTGGCGAGCGTAGCATTGAGATAGATGACATCGCCTTTGTGATTGACAGAGAAAAATCCAGCCGGCGCGTGATCGAGGTAGTCGATAGCGTGCTGCAATTCCTGGAAAACGTTCTCCTGTCGCTCACGCTCGCGCGTTACGTCGGCAACCAACCACACGGTGAGCTGCGCGGCACGCTTGTCGGCGCCGAGCGGCCGGATGCGAAATCGCAGCCACCGCGCCGGCTGGCTTTTCGTCCCGCCGACGCGCACTTCCTCCTCTAGCTGCCGGCCTTCTCGCGCCGCCCTCAACAGCCGATAGATCGCCTCCGACGCGTCGGCATCGCCGATGAACGCGCGCTCGACCGGCCGCATCTCCGTCGCATCACGCGCGTCGATCAAAGCGAGATAGGCTGGATTCGCATAAACGATGCGCCCATCGTCATCGGTGACCACGACCGCCTCGGAAGCACCGTCGACTACTGCTTTGAGCGGCGGATTGTCGCGATCGCCGGCGCGTAGGCGCAAAATTCCGCAGGCAAAGGCGAACAAGGTCACTACGCCGGTGGCGGCGAGCACGGCGAGTAAGGCTATGGTGGATTGCTCGGTATTGCCGCCACCGAGCATCACGATGGCGGGCGCCGCCGCGACCAGCGCGAGCGCGACGAGCAGCACCATGGCAATGCTGCCGCCCCTTTCGGCGCCTGCGATGCCGTCAACCGAGGGACCGACGCCAGCGCCGCGCAGCGCTCCCTGAGACGCCCCCTGAACAGACCCATTGGGGAGCTTGCTGACTGCAGGCGCCGACATGAGCTGCTCTGTCATGTTGGTTTCCAGTGCCCTGTGCGACTGAATCGCGCAAGAGGCTTGGCACCGGCTTGCACAGCTGCGGCGTGAATCGGTCGGCTATCAGGGTCATACGATTTGATACCCTCAAAATGCCCAAGTTCCATCGGTTTCGCCCTCAAACCGCCGTTAACCATGAGAATGGTGGGCTCGTCGCTGCTTTGCGGGAAATCGGCTATCGTTATTAAATTATTGCGTTTGGTCGGCGCGGCGCATAGGGCCGGCGCTGTTAACCATTGGTCAGTCGCAGCCTTTGGCCGGTGGCCGGTAGGGCATCGAGACGGGGAGTAGCGCGGATGTTTGAGACTTTGTTCGGGGCGGAAATGCCGCTCGCCGTGCGTTTCTTCGTCGCTTTTCTGATCGTACTCGCCTTGATCGGCGCCATCGCCTGGGCGGTTCGTCGGTTCGGTAGCGGCCGGCTTGGAGCCAGCACGCGCGGAAGGCAGCCGCGGCTCGCAGTCATCGATTACGCCAGCGTTGACGGCCGGCGCCGGCTCATTCTGGTACGGCGTGACAATGTCGAGCATCTGTTGATGATCGGCGGGCCAAGCGACATTGTGGTCGAACCCAATATTGTGCGCGCAATGCCCGCGTCGCGCGATGTCGGGCGGCCCTCCGCCAGCATCGAGGCGCTGCCGCGCGCCATTCCGCTGCCGGAAAACGGCGGCGGGTCATGGCCCCTGCAACCGGAAGCGAATGGCGGTTCACGGCCAGGTACGCGACCTGATGCGCGACCTGATGCGCGACCGGATGCGCCGCACGAAGATATCCCCGGCCGGCCGCAGCACGAGACATCTGCCCGCCAGCGCGACACGCTGGCAGCGCTCGCTGACGAACTTTCCACACGGATGACGCCACCGCCGCGCAGTCGCGGCCACGTTGGCGAGCCGCCGCGGCAAGAATCGCGTCAAGAACCGAGGCAAGAACCGAGGCAAGAACTGAGGCAAGAACTGAGGCAAGAGCCGCGGCAAGAGCCGCGGCTGGAACCGCGAAAGCCGAGCATGACCGCGACTGCGCCTTCGGTCGCCCCGCCTAACACGAGTGAAACTCCCGCCGGGGCTGATCAGAGTCTGGCCGACATGGCGCAGCGGCTGGAGGCGGCGCTGCGCAAGCCCGCGGGCGAAGCCCGGCCAGCCAGCGGTCAGGCGCGAGCGGCACCATCCACCGACCAAACCGCGCGCAACGATCCTCTGCCGCCCCCAGCGCCGCCGCGCAGCGCACGTGGCAGTGAGCAACGGCCGCCGCTGCCTGATGCCGGCAAGTCCAATCAAAACAAGACGGCCATCTACGACACGCTCGAACAGGAAATGGCGAATTTGCTGGGGCGACCGCCGAAGTCCTGACGTCTGACGACAGATCACATAGATACGGTGCTGTCGTCCGTTCTCCGTCTTCCGCTCATCCGACCGGCATCCGCAGCACCGGCTTGATTGCGATCCCGGACGAGGATTCCTGAGCCGCTAAATTGATATCGGCAAAATCATAGAACTTAATCATCTTTTGAATTGGAAACTTGCCGGCGACGACAAGATCGACCAGGTGGGGAATGAAATCATTGGGCAAGCTCTCGCCCTGGACCACACCGCGCACGGTGCGGCCCTGCTGCAAAAACGGCATTTCGATCGCAACGTCGGTGCCGGCCCGGGCGCTGCCGAGTAGGACGCAACTCCCGCCTGGGATGAGCGCTTCGATTGCTTCGCGGAACACGCCAGGCAGCGCCGAAGTATCAAGCGAATAGCGCACGCCGCCAGCGGCTAGACTGCGAACTTCGTCGACGACCTGGGCGCGGCCAGTGTGATCGATCGTGTGAGTGGCGCCGAGTTCCCGCGCCAGAGCGAGGCGGTGTGGATGCACATCGACGGCAATGACCGGGTCGCAGCCCGCAATCTTTGCCGCCATCAAGGCCGATAATCCGACCGCACCGACGCCGAAAATGGCCAAGCTATCGCCGGCCTGCGGCTGCATAGCGTTGAGCACCGCGCCGGCTCCGGTCTGGCCGCTGCAGGCGAGCGGCCCCAATGCTTCCAACGGAGCGTCTTTTCTGACTTTGACTGCATAGCGCGCCTCGGTCAGCGCGTAAGTGCCGAACGAGGATTGCTGAAAGAATGCGCTGTAGACCGGCGCACCATTCTTCGCCATCAGCGTCGAACCGTCGCCACGTGTGCCGTGCATTTTCAGCCGCCGCCCATGCACGCAATAGCAATATTTGTGCTGCTGGCAGTTCGTGCAGGTGCCGCACCACGGAAATGACATTACAACATGATCGCCGGGCGCGAGCGCGCGGACACCACTGCCGATTGCGTGCACGACGCCCGCGCCTTCGTGGCCGTAAACAGCGGGATAAGGTGACGCGAAATAGCCGTCCCGGCCATGCAGATCGGTCTGGCACATCCCACTCGCCACAACGCGGACAATCACTTCATCCGATCGTGGATCGCAGAGTTCCAATTTATCGAGGACGAAAGGAGCCGAACGTTCGCGAACGACGGCAGCGGTGATCTGCATGCCAAATTGTCAAAGCTGGAAACGGAGCTGTCAATTGCACGGGCCGCAGCGCTGCGGCTAAGCACCGTCAGTCGTCGCGGTAGACGCGCTCGCGCCGTTCGTGACGTTCTTGGGCCTCGATCGACAAAGTCGCGATCGGCCGCGCTTCGAGGCGCTTGAGCGTGATCGGTTCGCCGGTTTCCTCGCAATAGCCGTAAGTGCCGTCCTCAATGCGTTGCAGTGCAGCATCGATTTTGGCGATCAGTTTGCGTTGGCGGTCGCGGGCGCGTAGCTCAATGGCGCGGTCTGTTTCCGAGGATGCGCGATCGGCAAGGTCCGGGTGATTCTGACTTTCGTCCTGGAGGTGTTGCAGGGTCTCCTTCGCCTCCTTGAGGATGTCCTCCCGCCAATCGAGCAGCTTTAGGCGGAAATACTCCCGCTGGCGCTCGTTCATGAACGGCTCCTTATCGCTCGGCCGGTAGGGCTTCGCATCCGGCCCAAGACCCGTTGCAAGACCTGCTGCAAGACCCTTTGCAAGACCCGCTGCAAAACCTGCGGCAAGACCTGCAGCAAGACCCACTGCGCCACTCTTGCCGTTCTTTTGCGGCTTATCAGGCGTTCGGCGGTTTTTGCCCTTGGACAATTGCATCTGCGTGTACTCCCGCAACCCACTGTCGCAAAGCGCCCTCGCGCGGCGGCTTATAACCAAGCTCTGTGACAGTGACAACAAGATCGTAATGTCCAAATAGCGGCGGCCGTGGTTCCTGCACAGCCAATGAGAGGCGGCGCGTCTAGGCGCTTGTGGGGCTTTGTTTGGCTTATTAATTTGCGGCCCCTGGAGGCACCCATTTCATGCGTTTCGAAGGTACCAGCGGCTACGTCGCCACCGATGATCTTAAGATCGCGGTTAACGCCGCGATCGCGCTTGAGCGTCCGCTTTTGGTCAAGGGCGAGCCCGGCACCGGGAAAACCGTTCTGGCGCTGGAAATTGCCAAAGCGCTCGGCGCCCCGCTGATCGAATGGCACATCAAATCGACCACCAAGGCGCTGCAGGGTCTCTATGAATATGATGCAGTTACGCGGCTGCGCGACAGCCAGCTGGGCGATGCCCGGGTCAAAGATATCCGCAACTACATCAAGCGCGGCAAGCTATGGGAAGCGTTCATCGCCGATGAAAGGCCGGTTCTGCTCATCGACGAGATCGACAAGGCCGATATCGAGTTCCCCAACGACCTCCTGCAAGAACTGGATCGCATGGAATTCTTTGTCTATGAGACCGGCGAGACGATCCACGCCCGGCGGCGCCCGATTGTCGTCATCACCTCAAACAATGAAAAGGAACTGCCCGACGCTTTCCTGCGCCGCTGCTTCTTTCATTACATCCGCTTTCCGGATCCCGAGACGATGCGTGCGATCGTCGAGGTCCATTTTCCCGGCATCAAGCACCGGCTGGTCGCAGAGGCGCTCAAGCTGTTCTACGAAATTCGCGAGGTTCCCGGCTTGAAGAAGAAGCCGTCGACCTCGGAATTGCTCGATTGGCTGAAATTGCTAATGGTCGAAGACATTTCGGCCGAATCGCTGCGCGAGCGTGATCCAAAGCGGCTCATTCCGCCGTTGCACGGCGCGTTGCTCAAGAACGAACAGGATGTGCACCTGTTTGAGCGGCTGGCTTTTATGACGCGACGAGAGGGACGCTAAAGCGAAATGATTTCAGGTTGATTCGATATTTCGCTTTAGCTTGTTGTTTGATTTCCGAAAACTAGCGTCCACCTTCCGGGATCATGCTTTTAGAGCGCTGGCGAACTTCGCCGAGTGCCCGCCACCGTCGCCTGCCTACCACCAAGGATGCATGGTGAACGCATAGGTCGCGCCCAATCCAAAGGTAAATTGATTGGGTGAGCCGCGCTGGATGACCAATGGCGAGTCAGCCGCCGAGCCGGTCAACCGCTGATATTCAACGAAACCGTGTGCCGCCCATTGCGGATCGAAGAAGTATTCCACCTGACCTCCGGCGCCATACGAATAAAGCCCGCCGCCGGCGTGATAGACCGGCAGCACGGGCAGACCGGCGACGGTAGAGCCGATCGACTGAGCCTGAGTGATGCTGAAATAGGGACTGACAGCCGCGGTGGATTGCAGTGTCAATCGTGGTCCGGCGGAAAAGCGGAATTGTGCGGCCGGAACGATCGCATCCAAAAATAGATCGCCGGTGACGCCCGTTTCACCGCCAAAACCTTGCCGCGCTTCGCCGCGCAGCCGCAGCCACGGCGCCGGCCAGTACTCGGCAAAGGCGCCCGCCTGCACCGCAAAATTGACGTCCCCCAGACCATTGAGCGCCGTATCGCTAGAGGCTTTGCGCGGCCAAGCGATCTGCACGGCCGGGCCGATTTTGATCTGGCCGAGATCGAGGATGGTGAATCCAAAACTGTCGCGCGGCCCGAAATATTCGGGGGGTGTTCCAACCTTGCGAATACTGAACAGGGGACCGCCGGTGAGGCCGAACGTACCGTCCGGCGCGCCTGGCCATTTCGGACCGATCCGAAGCTCACCGCCAATAGTAACGATCCAGTCCGGCTCCGGCGGAGGCGGGTAGCTCGCCGACGCGACGGCCGGCGCGGGTGCCTGCGCCGGCAGGTCGGCGGCCAACGCAATGGCGGGCGGGATAACGGCAAACACCGCCACTGCGGCGCGTAAAGCCCTTGAACGCCGGACTATTCTCATGCCCCGCGACCCCAACCCCCATCCTAGGACCGCCATCATATCGCACGGCCAGTCAATAACGAAGCTGCACACCGGCCGAGCCTTCACTTAGTAACAGACTGTTGCCGGCCGGTTACCCGCCATTGGCTTAGGCGTCCGCATCGTGTTCGACCGTTCTTCCGACGCTTGTTCGCTTGCGTTTGGGCCGCCGGCCGGGGCCTGCGGTTGGCATCTCCACAGGCGCTGGTGCGTCATCGATCCTTTCGCGTTGCTCTCGCGGAGCTGCCGCCCGTGCTTCAATCTCCACAGTTTTGGCGTCGTCGGGCTGAGGGGACGCTTGGGCTGTCTCATTGGTGCGCATCTGCCAGTGCGCCGATTCGCGCGCTGTGGCGCGGCGCTGTTCGATTGCGTCGCGCGCCCGTTTTGTCCAGACGCGTATCTGCGCCGCGGCCCGGCCGAACACACCGCCCGCCCAGACCAGCTCAAATGGCGTGAACTGTCGCCAGGTCTGATCGCCATCGACCACCGCGCGGGCAATGAGGTTGCCGCCCATGGCCGTCGTATTGAGTCCGTGCCCGCCAAAGCCGCTGGCGAGCCAAACGCCCGGGCCGAACTCGCCGATTTGCGGCATGCGATGAATGGTGATGCCGAGCGTTCCGGCCCAGGAATAGTCGACCTCGACATCGCCGAGTTGCGGATAAGTCTTTTTGATGTCGGCCCTGAGCGCACCGATATAGCGGCGCGGATTGCGCGACCAAACGGTGGAACGGCCCGAGAGCATCAGCCGATCACCGCCGACAATGCGATAGTGATTGTCGGCGCGATCGCTGTCGCTCACGCCGCCGCGATAGCCGATTGCTTGGGTAAGTCGGCCGCCGAGTGGCGCCGTGGTGATAACATAGGTCGTCACCGGTATCATCGTGGCGGCGAGCCGCGGCATCAATGATTTGAGCCCGACATTGCCGCACAACACCACATGGTTGGCGCGCAGCCGCGCGCCAGGCGTTACGATGCGCTTGCGCACTCCACTCGGGTCAATCGACAGCGCCGGCGTGTTTTCGAAAATGCGGGCGCCGTCTCGCTCCGCGGCGGCGGCGAGCGCAAGCGCGTAACTGAGCGGATGGATGGTAAAGGCGCGCAGATAATTGATGCCGTAAAAATAGCGCTCGCTCCGCAACACCGCACGCACGCGCTCGGTCGGCCAGGCCTCAATCTCGCAGCCCAATTCACCAAGCAGCGCGACGTCGTTCACAAATTCATCGCTGTTGTCTTTCTTCGAAACATAGAGCCAGCCATCCTGCGGATCGTTACCGGGAATGCCTTCGGCGCGGATGGTCTCGCGCACATAATCGAGGCCGGCTTGCGACAGCGTCCAAAGATCTTTGGTGCGCTCAAAGCCGACCCGCGCGATGAGTTTGTCGGCGTCAGCGCCGAAGCCCGGCAACACAAATCCCGTGTTGCGCCCGGAGGCGCTGGCGGCAAGCCTGGTCGCCTCAAGCAGCACGACCGACCAGCCCCGGCGCGCCACTTCGCGTGCGGTGGTCAAGCCGGCGAGCCCGCCGCCGATGACGCATACATCGACGTCGAGGTCGGAATACAGAGCCGGCCGCCGCGGCGCGTCCGCCATGGTCGCTGCATACCAGCTATCGCCATAAATCGCGGTGACAGCGGCGTTACTGTGGGGTTTGGACTGCAGCATGTTGCCTCTATGTAAAGCTTTAATGTGGCCGAAGCCAGTGTGGTGCTGGACAGCCTAATTCGGGAACGCGACAGTACGGCCATGCGCCGCCTTATGCTGCTTCGCCATGCCAAGACCGAGCGCGCTGAGCCCGGCGAGAGCGACCGCGATCGCAAATTGATGAAACGCGGGCGCGAGGATGCGCCGGTCCTTGGCGCTTACATGGCGCATCACGGGCTCGTCCCCGACTTAGCGCTCGTCTCGCCCGCAGCGCGCGCGCAGGAAACTTGGATGCTGCTCGCCACCGGGTTTGCAAAGACGCCGCGAATGCAAATCGATGACCGTATCTACAACTCAAGCCCGCGAAATCTTCTCCAAGTCATCGCCGAGCCGCGCAAAGCGCGAAGGCTTCTCGTTGTCGGTCACAATCCAAGTCTGCACGAATTTGCGCTGCAATTGATCGCCGCTGGCAATATCGAAGCGCGCGAACAGCTGCGCGAGAAATTGCCGACATCGGGGCTGGTGGTGATGGATCTGCCGATCGATGATTGGGCGCTGGTGCACCCGCATGCGGCGCGGTTGGAGCGTTTCGTCACGCCGCGCCTGATTGCCACCGCGACCGAATAGCGCGTAGCGGCCGCCCGCTGTTCATTCATCGGCGCTTATGGCGCCAAGGCGGCGAGAATACGGACCCAGCTGCGAATGCCTTTGTGGAAGCTTTTAAGGTCGTACTTTTCGTTCGGCGAATGTACGCGATCGTCGTCCAAGGCAAAGCCGACCATAAGCGTGTCCATCCCCAGTACGGACTTGAAATCGCTGACGATCGGAATCGAGCCGCCGGCGCCGACGGTGACTGCCTTCTTGCCCCATTCCTGCGCCAGCGCGTCGCGCGCCTTGCCGAGCGCGGGATTATCGAACGGCACATCGAAAGCCGGCGCGCTGGTGAAATTACCGAATTCCACCGTGCAGTCGGCCGGCACCCGTGCGCGCACGAATTCGCGGAACGCCATGCGGATTTTTTCCGGGTCCTGGGCGCCCACGAGCCGGAACGACACCTTGGCCATCGCTTTTCCGGGAATGACGGTCTTCGCCCCCTCCCCGGTATAGCCTGCGATAATGCCATTCACTTCGGCGGTCGGCCGCGTCGAAATCTGCTCGATCAGCAGGCGGTCCTTTTCGCCGGCCGGAATCTTCAGGCCGATCGGCGCTAGAAATTTTTCCGACGTCAGTTGGAGCCCGGCCAGATCGGCTTTGATATCATCCGGCAGTTCCTGGACGCCGTCGTAAAATCCCGGGATCGCGACGGAACCGTCGGGGCGGTGCAATGCGGAAAGAATATCGGCCAGCACATGTATAGGGTTGCGCGCGGCGCCCCCGAACAGGCCTGAATGCAGATCGCGATCCGCGCAGGTTAACCGCACCTCCTCGTAGACGAGGCCGCGCAGCGAGGTCGTGATCGATGGCGTTTCGGCGTCCCACATGCCGGTATCGCAGACGAGCGCGAGGTCGCGTCGAAGCTCCGGGGCGTTGTCACGCACGAACTCGAACAGGTGCTTCGAGCCGCACTCTTCTTCGCCCTCGATCATGATGGTGATGTCGAGGGGAAGTTTGCCCGTTACCGCCTTGAATGCGCGGCACGCTTCGATAAAGGTCATCGCCTGACCTTTGTCGTCGCAGGCGCCGCGCGCGACGATGATTTTCCGCCCTTCTTCGAGCGTCGCGATACGTGGCTCGAATGGTGGCGTCTGCCACAAATCCAATGGATCGACCGGCTGCACGTCATAATGGCCGTAAAACAAGACCCGCGGCCCAGGATTGGCGCCATTACCGCTTTTGCCGATCACCACCGGATGACCTGCGGTCGGCCGCAGCGTCGTATCGAAGCCGAGACTGCCGAGATCGGCCGCAACATGCTCGGCGGCCTCGCGGCACTGCGCGGCATAAGCCGGATCGGTCGAGATCGATTGAATTCGCAACAGGGCAAACAACCGATCGAGGCTTGCGTTGAGATCGCGGTCGACGTGAGTCAAGACCTGATCTAACACCGCGGGCGGAACCTTACTTGCGCTCATGTCATTACTGTCATAATTGATCGCGCTTCACGCGCTGATTACGGTACGCCACAACGTCATCGTACGCCTGAATTTTTTATAATCCGCCCTCTCAGTCATTGTCACCCGCTCCCGTTAGACGCGTTGCAACTTTGCAACGCTCACCCAGGTTCGAACCGCGCCTGCTTGTCACGCCCGCCTGTGACCCGGCAATATATCCCGGGCCGGCGACCTTTCGGGGCGGGGGAGTAATGGACGATCTGATCGCACGTCTGGTTGCTGATGTCGGCATAGATCGTGCGACCGCGGAAAAAGCCGTCGGCATCATCCTTCAATTTCTGGTGAAGGAAGGGCCGGCGGATAAAGTGCAGCCGCTTTTGGCCAAACTTCCTGGAGCCGAAGCGGTCATGCAACAGGCTGCGCCCGAAAACGACAGCGGCGGCCTCATGGCCGGAGCGATGGGTGGGGTCATGGGCGCAGGCATGCGCATGATGTCGGCAGGTTTGAGCATGGGGCAGGTGCAGAGCGTGACCCGTGCGGTGATTGCGTATACGCGTGAGAAGGCAGGCGAGGATGCAGTCGGCGAAATCGTCGCTGCAATTCCCGGGCTTGCCCAATTTGTTTGAGTACCAACGTGATTTTTGCGACCAAATTGCGCTGAGGGGGAATGGATGGCGTATCCCATTTCTGAAATTCAGGGGATCGGCACCGATGCTGCCGCCATTTTGAAATCTGATGGCATTCGCACGACGGTCACTTTGCTGCGCGTGGCGAAGACACCGAAACAAAGACTAAAGATCGCACTCAAGACTGGGGCAGCGGAGAAGAGCGTTCTGGATTGGGTGACCGCCGCCGACCGCATGCGGGTCAAAGGCGTCGGCTGGGAATATGCCGAGCTGCTTCGCGCTGCTGGCGTGCGCACGGTCAACGAACTTCGCTACCGCAACCCGCAAAAATTGGCGGAGGTGATGGCGGACGTCAACACCAAGCGCAAACTGGTCCGCCTTTTGCCTTCGGTGAACACCCTGATGCGCTGGATCGAGGACGCCAAAAAGCTGCCCCCTCTGATCCGTTACTGATCGTTGCAGTGCGTGCCCCGCGCCTTTTTGCGAAGGCAATCTTTGCGCGCGCGCACTTATTCGTGGAAACAGCTGGCAATCGCTCCCGCTTGACTTCACGGGAGCGTCCGCGCAAAGCCAGCCCCGGTAAGCGGCGTTAGCGCCGGCGCACAACCTTAAGGATACGCTACCAATGGCGGCCAAGATGGCGGCCAAAATGGCGGCCAAGATGGCAGCGAAGACCGCGGCCACGAACGTGACTCGTGGCCCTGCCTCCAGCGCCAGCGCAGCGGCGGCCGGAAGCGTGCTGGCGGAGCTTTTTGCAAAGGGGCGGCCGCTGGTGATGGGCGTGCTTAACGTCACACCAGACTCATTTTCCGATGGCGGCCGCTTCCTTGAGCCCGCGGCCGCAATTGCCCAGGCGCAGCGGCTTGTCGCCGAAGGCGCCGACATCATCGACGTCGGCGCGCAATCGACGCGGCCCTATGGCGGCGCCCTACCCGTTTCGCTCGACGAGGAGCGCAGCCGCCTCGCGGCAGTTCTGCCGGCAATCGTTAGAATGGGGCCGCCGGTTTCGATCGATACGATGAAAGCGCCGATTGCGGCCTGGGCGCTCGACGCCGGCGCAGCCATCGTCAATGACGTTTGGGGATTGCAGCACGACCTCGACATGGCCCGCGTCGTTGCCGATCATGGCGCGCCGGTCATCATCATGCACAATCGCGACAAGGCCGATCCAGCGATCGACATCATCGCCGAAGTGACGGAATTCTTCTCGCGCTCGCTCGAGATCGCGCGGCAGGCAGGCATCGGCCGCGATCAGATCGTGCTTGACCCGGGGATCGGCTTCGGCAAGACGCCCGAGCAGAGCCTCGCCTGCATCGCCCGGCTTGACGCTTGGCGCGGCTTCAATTTGCCGCTTTTGGTCGGCGCCTCGCGCAAGCGCTTCATCGATTCGATCGTGCGTTCCGAACCCACTGAGCGGCTCGGCGGATCGCTCGCCGCTCACCTGATCGCCGCTGAGAAAGGCGCGGCGATCATCCGCGCGCATGATGTCGCCCCGACCGTCCAGGCGCTCGCTGTCGCCGCCGCAATCAGGCGGAAGCGATGAGCGACGCAATCTTCCTCAAGGGCCTGGCGCTGCACGCCTATCACGGCGTGATGCAGCACGAAGCCAAGGTCGGCCAAACCTTTCACGTCGATCTGCAACTCTAACTCGATCTCGCTAACGCCTCGCGCAGCGATAAGCTCAAGGATACCGTCTCTTACGATGTGGTGATCAAGATCGTAGCCGAGGCATTCTGCGGGCGCCGTTACCGGCTGGTGGAGGCCGCCGCGGGCGCGGTCGCCGATGCCGTCCTCGCGCGCTGCCCGCAGGTGCGCGGTGTCCGGGTCACGGTGCATAAACCGCATGCGCCGATCGCGGCAACGTTCGAGGATGTCGGCGTAACGATCGAACGCGCCCGCCACCGCAAATCATGACCGAATAGAGGAGGACGCCATGACGCCGTACACGCGACGCCAGTCGCTCTTGTTGCCGGCAATTCCATTGATTTTGTCGAGCGGCCTTGCGCACGCCAGAGCGCTCGATCCCGCTGCGATCACTTTCAAGCTCCCCGATCAAATCCGGTGGGGGCCGGTAAATCCGGCAGGCGCACAGAATGCGGTCCTCACCGGCGATCCGGCGAAGGAAGGTCTTTATATCGTTATGACCAAATGGAACGCGGGCAACCATTTTAGCCGCCCTCATTTTCACCCGCACGATCGCTTTATCACCGTGCTGAGCGGAACCTGGTGGGTCGGCAGCGGTACCGAGTTCGATCCCGATACTACAGTGGCGATGCCGGCGGGTACCTTCGTGACCCATTTCGGCCAGCAGGTGCATTTTGACGGCGCCAAGGCCGAGGATGCCGTATTGCTGATCGTCGGCGAGGGTCCGGCAACCGCGACGCCGGCAAAGGCCAAATGAGACACGGGTGGCGCTAATCCTTGGGTGAGGCGACTTGACGCTTTCCGCGGTAATGATCGCCTTTGGCGGCACGCGCGGAATACAAGATGAGTAAACCGGCTCACTCGCCCACGGAGGCCTTGCTTGCGCTCGGCGGCAATATCGGCGACGTGCGTGGAACGTTCGATCGCGCCATCGCCATGCTGGGCGCCGAGGGCGCGGTGCGGCTCATCGCGCGCTCTTCGGATTATCGCACCCCACCGTGGGGCGTT
>Ga0310915_10000342_pt1 | contig 22408 bp, 24 predicted proteins | sample GREbulkMGAN111_FD_202508 | JGI IMG/M metagenome (GOLD analysis project Ga0310915, IMG submission 202508) | Lab enrichment of tropical soil microbial communities from Luquillo Experimental Forest, Puerto Rico - GRE.bulkMG.AN111 | ecosystem: Environmental > Terrestrial > Soil > Tropical forest >...
ATGATGCCGCGGATTTTCACCGAGGGCCCAGCGAGCGGCAGCCGGGGAAGTAATCGGGAGAATGTCTCTGGCGTTGATGCTATTGGTTCAACCAGCGGCGCAGGAACCCGAGCAGCCCTTGGGGCATGAAAATGACCATCGCGATAAAGATGAGCCCGACTGGGATCAGGTAGTACTCGGTCAGGAACCGCGACAGGCCCTCGCGCAATAACAAGAAGAATGCCGCGCCGACGATCGGCCCGACCAAGGTGCCGATGCCGCCAATGACGTTGTAAATCACGGTTTCGCCGGAGACCAGGAAGAAGACGAAGTCGGGTGCGGCAAAGCGGTTCTGCAGGGCGTAGAGAACGCCGGCCAACCCGGCGAACAGCCCGGATAGCATTACTGCAACGATCTTGTAACGCTCGATCGGATACCCGATGGCTCGAGTGCGCGCCTCGTTCTCGCGGATCGACTGCAATACCATCCCGAATGGCGACTGGGTAATCCGCCGCAGCAGCAGATAAGACAAGGTCACGACGGCGACCACGAACCAATGCAGGATCTCGGGTGTGAATCGGATCGAAAAGAGCCCCGGGATCGCCAGCGGCGGACGGCTGAAGGTGAGGCCGTTTTCGCCGCCCGTCACCTCGGTCCAGGTGAAGATGATCACGTAGAAAATCTGTGAGAAAATCAGTGTCGTGATCGCAAAATAGATGTCGCGCAAACGCGTCGAGAAATATGCCACGAACCCGGCGACCGTAGCGGCGCCGACGAGCCCATAGAGCATCGCCAGCCAGAGATTGGGAGGCTGCACCGATATCAGGGCGGCTGCCGCACCGTACATTCCGAGACCAAAAAACGCGGAATGGCCAAACGAAATCATGCCGGTGTAGCCGATCAAGATGTCGGACGACATCGCCAATAGGCCCCAGATCAGTATCTCGGTCAGGAAGCGCCGCCAGAACTCAGGCAATACCAGCGGTGCGATGACCAGCAGCGCGAGAATGATGGAAAATCCCGTCCAATAGATCAGCGCCCGTTGTCGTCTCGACTGCCCCTCGCCCTCCCGCTCGGCGGGCCCCTCCCTCTCCGCGCTCACGCGGAGAGGGTTAGGGTGAGGGGTATTTCCCGAGGTGAAGCTCATTTTGGCGTCGGGACGAACAGCCCGGTCGGTCGGAACAACAGGGTCAGGATCAGCACGACAAACGAAACGATGACCGCTTGAGCCGGGCTGACCCAGAGCGAGGCGTAAGCCTCCAATAATGAGATGAAGATCGAGGCGGCGATCGAGCCGGCAAGGTTTCCCATGCCGCCGACCACGACGACAATAAAGGCCTTCAAGATCCAATCAAGCCCCATCGTGTGGTTGACCCCGACCAGCGGCCCGAACAAGACCCCGCTGGCACCGGCCATCCCGGCGCCGATGGCGAAAACGACCGTGAGCACCCAGGGCACGGGGATCCCCATGGCTTGCGCCATCACCCGGTCCTGCGTCGTCGCTCGAATCCAGATCCCGTAGGTGCCGAATTTGAGGAACAGCCAGAGGGCGCCGATGATCGCGGCGGAGAGCAGCGCAATGACTAGCCGATACCACGGATAGTCGAGATAGAAGAGCGTGAAGTGGCCGGTAAACGGTTCCTGGATTTTGCGTGCGACCGGACCAAATTGCCAGAGCGCGTAGTTCTGCAGTACCAGCGAGACCCCGAAGGTGGCGAGGATCGTCGTCAACGAGTCACGGCCCAAGAGGGGGCGTAAAGTCATCAAGTAGACCGCCGCGCCGAGCAGTGCGATGACCAGGCTGGCGGCCGCCAGCGCAATCCAGAAGTCGCCAGTGGCGGCCAGCACAAGGACCCCGACATATGCGCCGAGCATGAACAATTCGCCATGGGCGAAGTTGACGACTTCCATGATGCCGAAGATCAACGTCAACCCGGAGGCCACCAGCGCCAGGATCATGCCGGTGACGATGCCGTTGATTGTCTGGATCAGCAGCTGATCGAACGGGATGGACTGAAGGAACTCCACGCTACACGCCCATATACTGGTGAATGACCGCGTCGTCGATCTGGAGCTCGGCGGCCGGCGCGCGGTGCCGGACGACGCCCTTCTCCAGAATGTAAATCCGCTGCGAGACTTCCAGCGTCAGCGGGACGTTCTGCTCGACCAGCAGGACCGCCACGCTTTCGCGATGTAGTACCTCGATGATTTCCCGGATCTGCGAGACCATGCGCGGCATCAAACCTTCGGTCGGCTCGTCCAACAGGATGATCTTGGGCTCCAGCATCATTGCGCGGGCGATTGCGAGCATCTGCTGCTCGCCGCCGGAGAGCGTGCCGCCTGCTTGACCGCGCCTTTCGGCCAGCACCGGAAAATACGCGTAGACCTTTTCCAGCAGCTCCTTTTTTCTCGTCGCGGTCACCCCGTGGCGGTCGAGCCCGGTGCGCAAGTTCTCGACCACCGTCAACAATGGAAAGATGCGACGGTCCTCGGGGACATAGCCGATGCCCAGCCGCGCCAACCGGTGGGCCGCCGACTGGGTGATCGGCCGGCCCTCGAACCGCACCTCGCCGCGGCTCGGATGGACGAGGCCAACCACGGCCTTCAATGTCGTGCTCTTGCCGACCCCGTTGCGCCCTAGAAGGCCGACCACTTCCCCTGCGCCCACCTCGAGTGAGACCCCGTCCAGAATGTGGCTCTTGCCGTAATAGGTGTGGATTTCCTCGACCTCGAGGAGCGGCGCCGTTGGTACCGGGGTCATGTCTTCAAATAGACCTCGAGCACCCTGGGGTTCTCCTGAATCTCTGCCGGGGTTCCCTCGGCCAGGATCTCGCCGTAGTGCAGGACAGTGATGCGGTGCGCCAGCTCCATGACAACCTGCATGTCGTGCTCGACGATCAGGATCGTCAGGTTCTTCGCAATGGCGCGCACCAACGCCATCGTGTCCTGGGTCTCGGCCGCACTCATGCCTGCTGTCGGTTCGTCGAGGCACAGCAGCTGAGGCTCTGTCGCCAGCGCAATGCCGACCTCGAGATTGCGCTGCTCGCCGTGCGAAAGGTTGGCGGCTAGCTCGTAGGCCTTGGTCAGGAGGCCCACCGCTTCCAATACCGCTTCGGCTTTAGCGATGATGTCGCGATAGGCGCGATGATGAGCCAATAGGCTCCAGCCGTGCCGGCGAGACTGAGCGGCGATCCGGACGTTCTCGAGCGCAGTGGCGTTGGGCAGGATGTTGGTGATTTGGTACGACCGGGCGATGCCCCTGTGCGAGATCCGGTCGGGAGAGAGCCCGGTGATATCCCCGCCATCGAACAGGATATGGCCGGACGACGGCCGCAGGACTCCGGTCAGACAGTTGAAAAACGTGCTTTTCCCTGCCCCGTTCGGCCCGATTATCGCGCGGATCTCGTCGCGCCCGACCGCGAAGTTGACCTGGTTGAGGGCGGTCAACCCGCCAAAGCGGACGGTCAGGTCCTCAGTGCGTAGGAACGCGTTAGCGAAAGGTTCTACGGTCACTTAATGTCGACGGAATGTGATTCAGGTCACCGTAATTTGCTGCGTAGAGCGTGTTCTCCGCGCGGGCGGTCACGCCGTCGCAAATTTGCAAGCCGGCGGGAACATGGTTTTTTCCTTCGGCACGACCTCGACGATACGGTACTTGCCGTCGTGGATATCGTAGATGAACTCGCGGACGAAGGCCTGGTGATCTTCCTTGCGCAGCGTTTTGTCGCCCTGCGGAAAATCATCCCCTTCCTTCATCTCCAACCCTTCGAGCGCCGCGATCAATTTGGGTGTGTCGTCGCGACCCTGGAAACCGGACTTCTCGATGCCGAGCTTAAGGGCGTTCATCGCCTCGAAATTGGCTTGGACATAGCGGTCGGGGACCGAGGCGGTCGGGTCGACCGCCTTGAGCCGGGGGACGGCTTCATCGAAGAATTTCTTGTGCCACGGCGTGTCAAGCGGCGGCTCCAATAGCGGCACGTATCGGTTGATGCCGACAAAGCCTTCGATCTTGTTACCTAGCGCCGGCAAGTTCGTCGATTCAGCAAGCGCGCCGTCGCCGGCAAATTTGTATTTCTTGTTCAGCCCCAAATCATAGGCTTGGTTGCCGATCGTCACCCCGTCCTTGCCAAAAAAGATGCCGAACAGACCGTCGAAATCGCCTGATATCTTCGACAGAAACGGCGTCATGTCGGCGGTGCCGATCGGAATGCCGGTGGTGCCGACGACCTCGCCGCCCAATTTCTTGATCTGCTCGGCATAAGCATCGCGGGTCGATTGCCCCCAGGCGTAGTCGGCATAGGCGATGTGCCATTTCTTGCCCATTTTGTTGACCAGGTACGGCGCGAACGCCACCGCCTGGGCCGGGGCATAGTCGAAAGTCCGGAAGGTGTAGCGGCTGCACTTAGTCGTGGTCATCGTCGTGTCGAGGCAGACGCCGACCATGTTGACGATCTTGTACTCCTCCCACACCGGCATGCAGGCGAGGCAGACATTGGAGAGCACGCCGCCGACATGTGCATCGATGCCGTCCTCGTCGACGAGCTTCTCGGCCTTGCGCCGGCCGACATCGGGCTTCGACTCGTAATCCGCCACGACCAGCTCGACAGACCGGCCGTTGATGCCGCCCGCCTTGTTGATACGGTCCACCGCCATTTGGACGCCGACTAGCGCCGTTTTGCCGATGATCGCAGCTGAGCCCGAGAGCGGCTGCATCGTCCCGATCTTGTAGGGCTTGGCGGCACCCAAGACGAAATGCCAGGGCGAAGGCAATATCGTCGCCCCGAGCCCGGCGGCGCCGCCCGCCGCGGCTGACCGAAGGAGCCGGCGGCGCGTAATTGTACAGTTCAGATCGCCGCTCCAATCTTGGTCACCCATTCGAGCCTCCTGTTCGTTCATCCCGCTCAACCCGTCTTCAATCGGCGCGCGGCGTCGATCGCGGCATAGGTCAACACACCGTCCGCACCGGCGCGCTTGAAGCCGATCAGGCTTTCCATGAGGGCGCGCTCGCCGTCGAGCCAGCCGTTTTGCGCGGCGGCATGCAGCATCGCGTATTCGCCGCTGACCTGATAGGCGTAGGTCGGCACGCGAAACGCCTCTTTGACGCGCCGAACGACGTCGAGATACGGCATACCGGGTTTGACCATGACCATGTCGGCACCCTCCCGCAAATCGAGGGCCACCTCGCGCAGTGCCTCGTCACTGTTCGCCGGGTCCATCTGGTAGGTGCGCTTGTCGGCACTGCCGAGGGCGGTCTTCGACCCGATCGCGTCGCGGAACGGGCCATAGAAGGCCGACGCGTACTTGGCCGCGTAGGACATGATGCGGACATGCTGAAACCCTGCTTGGTCGAGCGCCCCGCGCACCGCGCCGACCCGCCCGTCCATCATGTCGGAGGGTGCGATGATGTCGCAACCAGCCTCGGCCTGCACCAGGGCTTGGCGGCGCAGGACCTCGACCGTCTCGTCATTGGCAACATAGCCGCCACGTATCACACCGTCATGGCCGTGCGAGGTGAACGGGTCGAGCGCCACGTCGCACAGCACGCCGAGCTCCGGCACCGCCTTCTTCAGAGCGGCGACCGCGCGGCAGACCAAATTGTTGGGGTTGAGCGCTTCGCTGCCTTCGGCGTCCTTGAGCGTGGCCTGCACCGCAGGGAATACGGCAATGGTCGGAATGCCGAGTTCGGCCGCCTCTCCGGCGGCATCGACCAGCGCCGGGATCGGCAGGCGGAAGACCCCGGGCATCGACGGGATCGGCTCCTTATTGTCTTCATCATGAACAAAGACGGGCCAGATCAGGTCGCCCGCGGTCAACACGCTTTCGGCGACGAGCTTGCGCGACCACGGATCGCGGCGGTTGCGCCGCAAGCGCGTCTGCGGGTATGGGGCGAGGGGCGGCAGAAATGTGGTCACGGGATCACTCCCGGGAGAGGGCGGCGAATGCCGCGAATGTCGCGAAAATAGGGCTGAAAACTGCGCGTGACAACGTGTGGAGCGGAGAACGCAGAAGCCTTTCAGTCGCTGGCGATGTCGATTACGGCAAAGCCTTCCTTCCGCGCGGCGCTGGCGAGACGATCGTCGAGTGTCAGCATTTCCAAAGCAGCCGGGCGTTGTTCCGCGGCGACGATGGCTGCCGCGAGCTGCAATGCATCGGCGGCTCTGAGCGGGTGTACTCGAAGAAGCCGCGTTGCCGTTTCACGGACAATGTCGGTCGGATCGATCTCGTGCCAGCCGGACGCCAATTGCTTGAGCCGGTCGAAGGCGAGCACGGCCGCTCGCGGATCGAGTGTGGCGTCGCGCTCGAGGCGCGCCAGGGCCGAGGCGCATTCCACCTCCGATCCCCACCACACCAATATGTCCGGATCGGTCGCGGCAAATGCCTGCAGGCGCCGTGTTGGAGCCTCGGCGATCAGCAACGGGACGATCGCCGACGCATCCCAAAATCTCACCGGCCTTCCCGGCGCTCTTCGAGGAGGGCTTTGACAGCCGACGCCCCCGTCTTCGCACGCGGCGGTTGTTGGCTGAATAGCGTCCGCGGCGGCGCGACGCGACGCGGCCGCACGATGCCGTCGCGGACGAGCCGCAACAGTCTTCCGTCGGGCTCGGCCTCAAGGCCGGTCGTCACGGGTTCGAGCCGCGCGACAGGGCGTCCTCGATCGACAATCAGGACCGGGGATCCGCCTTTCAGGCCATCGATCAGAGCGCTGAGGTTGTTCTTGGCTTCGGTAATGCTGGCCTTCTTCATCTGGCTAAAATAGCTCTGTGTATTCGGCTATTCAAGCAGCTCGATCAGGCTATAGGCGACGAAATGGAGCACAACATCCGATCCGCGCCGTGCCGCGCGATCCACCATCAATGCGGTCCCAGCGGGTAGTCGTAGCGTATGAAGCCGTTGAACCGGGCGATCCGGTCGTAGAGCGAGCGCGCCGCGGCGTTGTCCTCCTTCGTCGTCCAATAGAGCCGGGCGCAGCCGCGCTCACGCGCGATGGCCGCGACGGCTTCGATCAATTTGGCGCCGCAGCCCCGGCGGCGTACCGTATCATCGACGAACAGATCCTGCAGATAGCAGACCTCGCGGGTCATCCAGGCATGGGCGTGGAAAAGATAATGGGTAATACCGACGAGCGGTGCCTCGGCGCCGCCGAGCCGCGAGCCCAGCCCGCGGATCGGGCTCTCAGCGGCAATCAGGCGTTGCCAGGTATGGTCGTAAATCTCCGGCGGCAGCTGGGTCTCGTAGAAATCGAGGTAGCCGCGCCACAGCTCGGCCCAGCGTGCCCGGTCGTGCGGCTTGATCGCAGTAACGACGATGCCGGTCATGGCGATCGCTCTCCCTCTTTTTCACTCCCGGCTGTAGCATAGGGGCACATCGGGTGCGGCGCAGCACAGGGGTTCGCGATGTTGGTCTTTCGGCAATTGTTCGATCCGGCGTCCTCCACCTACACCTATCTACTCGGCGACGGCCGCAGTGGTGCCGCCGTCATCATTGATCCGGTGTTCGAGCAGGTGCGCCGTGATGCGGCATTGATCGAGGAGCTCGGCCTGCACATGACCTATTCGCTCGAAACCCACGTCCACGCCGACCACGTCACCGGCGCCTGGATGCTGAAGCGGCTGACCGGCTGCCGGATCGCGGTCTCGGCCGCCGGCGGCGCCGAGGGTGCGGACCGCTACCTCGTGCCCGACGACATCGTCGCTTTTGGCGAGCGCAACTTGCAGGTCCGGGCGACACCGGGTCACACCAGCGGTTGTGTGACTTATGTTCTCGATGATCGCAGCATGGCTTTCACCGGCGATTGTTTAATGATCCGGGGCAGCGGGCGGACCGACTTCCAGCAGGGTGATCCGGGTGCCATGTTCCGGTCGGTGCGCGAGCAGATCTTCAGCCTGCCCGATTCGTGCCTGCTCTATCCCGCCCACGACTATCGCGGGCTGACGGTCACCAGCGTCGGTGAGGAGCGCCGCTTCAATCCGCGTCTCGGCGGTGAGATCGGCGAAGGCGATTTTACCGGCTACATGAAGAACCTGAGGTTGGCGCATCCGAAGAAGATGGATGTCGCGGTGCCGGCCAACCTCAAATGCGGCCAGCCCGAAACCGACCCGGAGATCGCGGCGGAGCCAGGCTGGGCACACCTCAAATACACCTTTGCCGGCATCTGGGAGATCGACCCGCACGGCCTAGAGGAGCATGCCGACAGCGTTCAGATCCTCGACGTACGCGAGCCCAATGAGTTCGAGGGCCCGCTCGGACACATTCGCAAGGCGGTTTTGATCCCGCTCGGCGAGCTGGCCGAGCGCGCCGGTGAGCTCGCGCGCGACCGCCCGATCGTCGCCGTGTGCCGGGCCGGCAGCCGCTCAGCGCAGGCCACCGTGATCCTGCGCGAGGCCGGCTTTTCCGATGTCGCCAATCTCGCCGGCGGGATGCTGCGCTGGCGCGCCGAGGGCCACGCCGTCGAGGGCGGAAGTCCGCTAGAGTACATAGCCGAATACTCGATCTGACCCGGGCGGCCGTTTCCCGTTGTGATAGCGGAAGGCCGCGATGACCGAGAGCGGATGTGAGATGCTCTCGTCTGCGCTATTAGACGGTCGCCAGCACGGCTCTCCAAAACGCAGAGCGCTCCTCTCCCGCGGACGGGGGAGGAGCGCTGGTCATCGGGATGAATGGCGAGAGCTTGTGACCGGTGTCAGCCTAGCGCGGTTGCGGTACGATCCGCAGGTATGGCTTTGGCGCCTTCCAGCCGCCCGGGAATTTCAGCCTTGCCTGCTCGTCCGTGACGGTCTGGGCTATAAACACATCGCCGCCCTGCATCCAGTTGGCTGGCGTGGAGACCGCGTGTTTGGCGGTCAACTGGACCGAGTCGAGCAACCGGAGGATCTCGTCAAAGTTTCGACCACAGGTCAACGGATACGTCAGCATCGCCTTGATCTTCTTGTCGGGACCTATAACGAATACTGCGCGCACGGTGGCATTGTCCGCTGGCGTCCGACCCTCTGAGTTGTCCCCTGCTTCGGCGGACAGCATGTCGTAGAGCTTGGCCACTTTCAGCTCGGGATCGCCGATGATCGGATAATCAACAGCGTGGCCTTGCGTCTCTTCGATGTCCTCCACCCAGAGCGAGTGGTTGCTGAGCGAATCCTCACTGAGCCCGATGATCTTGCAGTTGCGCGTGTCGAACTCGGATTTCAGCTTGGCCATGTAGCCGAGCTCGGTCGTGCAGACCGGCGTGAAATCCTTGGGATGCGAGAACAGTATCGCCCATCCGTTGCCGATCCATTGGTGGAAATCGATCTTCCCTTGACTGGTCTCGGCGGTGAAGTTCGGAGCTTCAGAGTTGATCCTCAAAGACATGATACTTCTCCTGATAGCTAGATCGCTGTGACAGCGGCGGGGATAAATCAACGGAGCGTTACTTCGTCTCCAGACCAAGAGCTCATTCGATGACCGCGGAGCGCGTGCGCGCCGGCCCGCGATCTCGATCCGAATGGGTCTATCTGGTTCCTTTTCGCCTCCTTTGTTCCCTCGGCTAAAACTTGGGAAGGAGCAAAAATCGACCAAGCGAGTAATTTTTGAGATATTAAGCGGAAAAATCGATTTAAGGCGGAACGCGCTTCGGAACGAGTTCCATCAACACGCTCGCCAGGAGCTCGAACTCGCGTTGTCGCCCGGTGCCGGGGCGCCACACCAAACCGATCTCCCGGCTTGGCGCTTGGCCGGCGATCGGTAAGACCTTAACCGCGGTTCCTCTGAGAACTCCCCCGTCGATCGTCAGCTGGGGCAGCAGCGTGATCCCTAGCCCGTTGTCGACCATCTGCACCAAGGTGTGAAGGCTGGTGGCCTCGACCGACTCAACCTGTCGCCGATTTGCCAGCCGGCACGCTGCGAGCGCGTGCTCGCGCAGACAATGTCCGTCCTTGAGCAACAGCAGTTCTTCAGAAATGACTTGTTCGATGCCAACCGATTTGCCGACCGCGAGCAGATGATTGCTCGGCAGTGCGAATTTAAAGGGGTCTTGAAACAACACTCGCACCTCGAGCTTCGTGCATTCTTCATTAGGAAGGGCGAGCATCACAACGTCGAGCTTTCCTGCGCGAAGGTCTTCAACAAGGCGCGCGGTCAGGTCTTCGATAAGATAAAGCCTGAGGTCAGGATAGACGCGGCGGAGATGGGGTAGAACATCGGGCAGCAAGAATGGGCCGACGGTCGGGATTACCCCCATTCGCAAGATTCCGCTAAGCGGCTCGCTGCCGGCACGCGCAGCTTCGACCAGATCTTTCCCTTCATTGAGTAAGCGCCGTGCCCGCTCAACAATTTCGAGACCGAGCGGCGTCAAGACAACCCTGCGCTTGGTGCGGTCTACGAGTGATGCCTGAAGGACATTCTCCAGTTCCTTTATGCTGGCGCTTAGGGTGGACTGGGTCACGTGGCCGGCTTTGGCTGCGCGCCCGAAATGTCCGTGATCGGCCAGCAGGACCAGATGCTCGAGTTGGCGAAAACTCGGTAGGCTAATCATCGGTGCCCGAAGCGCTCGCGAGCGTTGCTGAGCGTGAGGTGGCGCTCGCTTTGGGTCAAGGCTTTTCCGGGCAGATCGCGTAGCGCGATCTTGATCCCCTGCGGCGAGTTGGCTGAGCCCGCTGATGAGCTCGCGCGCGACCGCCCGATCGTCGCCGTGTGCCGGGCCGGCAGCCGCTCGGCGCAGGCCACCGTGATCCTGCGCGAGGCCGGCTTTTCCGATGTCGCCAATCTCGCCGGCGGGATGCTGCGCTGGCGCGCCGAAGGCCACGCCATCGAAGGCGGCAGCGCTTAGCGGGCGACCGCGTGGTGTTGCCGCAGTCGGCCAGCGCGATCTGGTCGATTGGCGTGCCGCATTGTCATCGAAGTCGCGGCCCGACTAATTGCTGACGAATGATCTTAGTTGCCAGATCAAGCTTTCGGCGTCGCTGATCGTTTGACGAACGATCTCAGCAGCAGGTCGCATTTTGTCGACGAGACCCACGGATTGCCCAGCAAGCAGTGCCATGGACTCGATGTCGCCGGTTGCCTGGGCGTTCGGAGGGATGCTGGCGAACCGCTCAACGGGCATCTCTGCACCACCGATGACCGTCTGGCCGATCATCGGTTCGTCAGCTCGGGAATCCTGCGTCGCGCTCTCGCGGCCGACCCATTCCTTAACGAACGGAGACCGCAACGTTCGGTGCGGAGCATGGGGCCAGCCATGCCCGAAGAGGATCGTGCGCACGGTGTCTTCCTCGCTGGCGCCCACGAGCCTGGCTTGATAGACGGGGTGCACATTCGCTTCGGGAGTCGAGAGGAAACGTGTCCCCATTACGACGCCGTCAGCGCCAAGACAGAGCGCGGCCGCGAGTCCTCTTCCGTCGGCGATACCTCCCGCGGCGAGGACCAGCGCTGGAGTGACCGCATCCACGATGCGAGGCAGAAGCACCAGGGAGGAGACCTGACCGGCCACATGTCCGCCGGCCTCAGCGCCCTGCGCAATGATCACGTCCACTCCAACCTGATGCGCGCAAACAGCGGCATCCACCGAGCCAACCTGATGCAGCACCGTGATGCCCGCGCCATGGGCGGCAGGTATGAATTCGGAAGGATCTCCCCAAAAGAAAGATAGCGCTGCGACCCGCTCGGCGATGCAAACCTCAATGCCCGCACGATGGGGGAAATGGAGGACGAAGTTCACGCCAAAGGGTTTGTCTGTAAGCGTGCGAAGGTAGCGGATCTGCTGCCGTAGTAGAGGTGGAGAGCACAATTGCGCCTGAAGAATGCCGAATCCGCCGGCATTGCATACGGCGGCCACAAGCTCCGGTCCGGTGAGATCGGGTCCCATCGGCGCGACCATGATCGGAGCATCGATCCCAAACAGCTCGCAGAAGCGCGTTCTCAGCATTTCACGACACTCCTCCCGCCCGGGCTGGTCGCCCCCGTGGGTTTCGGCCTGGACCAACACCGCGGAGAAGCCTTGCTTCGATCAGGCCCAACCGAGGACGGGAAGCAACGACCGCAATTCGGAGGCGATGATCTTGACGGCCATGGCGGCCAGCAGCAAGCCGAACGGGCGGCTCAAAAGTCGCGGCCGGTGTATCCGATACGGTCCCTGATCGGGTGGCTAACGCATTCCAGTCTCCATTGGCTGACGCGAGACGAGGGGTCGACAGCCCTTAACAGCCCACCAGCCCGTGGCTAAACACGAGAACCAGTTTCTGCCAGGCCCGGATGCGAAACGGTTCTCCTCCAGCCGCCCGCGAGTAGTTCGTGCAGGAGAGCGCGATAAATTGTGGAGCATCGCCGCAGCCGGCCGCATTGCCCTGCGCGGGCACATCGCGATGGCCTTCGCCCCCGCCGCGTAATGTTTTTCGGCGAGCATGGCCACGTCGCGGCAGACATCGGGAAGCGTTGGCTGTGCCAGCACCGAGCTCGGTGAGGTAGCATGGATGCCGTGCGCCTGTAGCACTTCGCGAGGCAGGTAAAGCCGATGCCGTTTGGCATCTTTGGCGAGATCTCTAAGGATGTTGGTGAGCTGCAACGCGCGACCGAGTTCCGCAGCAACACGCTCACCGGCCTGCGTCTCCTCACCGAAGATCCGCACTGAGAGCTGGCCGACCGCGGCGGCAGCGCCTAGCAGTACAAGTCGAGTTCCTTGAGGCTTGGTGCTCGAATATCGGCCCGCGTGTCCATTTCCATGGCGTCGATAATGGCGAGGAAATCACTGCAGTGCAGGCCGTAAAGACGCACGGCTTCGCTGAGCCCGCGAGTGATCACATGGTGTGGGCGGCCGACGTAAAGCAGTGCGATTTCGCTACGCCAGTCGGATAGAAGAACATCTTTCAGCGAGCAAGGCGCGTCGCCGCCCGCGACATCATCGACTTAACGGCAGAACGCATATAGGGCGTACATGGCCTCGCGGCGCTGATACGGCAGGAGCTGCATTGCCCAGAAGAACGAGCTTCCGGCAGCGCGCAGGCGCAAGGCGACAGTGTTGTCTTGATTATCGGATGGATAGACGAGAGGGCTCGAACTAGGGAGCTCTGAAATCGACGTGTCGAGACGTTCGAGGACGGTCATTTTCACCTCTTCGTGGCGGCCACTCGAGACCCGCGCCGCCGGAATCACTCCGCTGCCTGCAACCGAATGCTGACCGGGTCAGGCCAATGTCTTGCAGCATGTGATCGTCCAGCTCGCAAAGGTTGCGTTCCTGTCGGCGCGCCCGTGTTCGCTCCCGCCATCGTCTCGGCAAATCCATAACCACCCGGAGCCAGGCGCCGGAGCGGGCATATCTTGTGCTGCTGAGGTGAGCGGTTCGCGCTGCATCGCGCGCGGGGCCGAGTGTTGTCTGTATTGTCATCACGTAGCCTTTCACTGTCGCGTTTGCGGTGAGGCAGAGATGGGATTTACGACTGTCCAGATTCCACGTCGAAATCTGCTCGATTTTTGCTCGGAACCGGCGCTATGGGGTGGTCTGCTTGGCCGCTAGGCTCGCTCGGTTGACAGCAGAACCGCTTGGCAGATAAAAGTTTTGCCTGGAGATGCCCCGGCGTTCAGCTTGGGACGCGTACCGTTGTTGACACGCTCCGATTTCGAAAGCGCGGTCAAGGACGCGCTTCGCCATTACACACAGGCCGATCTGCTTGCCGGAAACGCGCTGTTGCACGCAAGGGTGCTGGAGGCCCCGGGACGGGTCCCGCCACCCCGCAGACGCTGCGGGCGTTGCTGGCGGAGACCGCCAAAAATTTATTCGTTAGTGAACGCGACCAAAGATTGTACCGCGTTCTCGAGCTCACCTATCTAAATCCGGCGCCAAAACAGGAGGCTGTGGCAGACCGGCTGGGCCTTTCGTTCAGCACCTATCGCCGACATCTGACCACCGGCGTCGACCGTCTGACCGAATGGCTTTGGCGTCAGGAGCAAGGGACACCACAGATCGAAACGATTGTCGGCTACTCGACCGAGCGCACCGTAATGGATGCGCCGGTAAACCAGTCTGACAACATTGCCGCGCCGACAGACGTTTTCCGACCGGTCCCGGGCGGCGATACTGCGGCGAACGAACTGTCTGCAGCACTGCCACTGCCAGACAAGCCGTCAGTGGCGGTACTGCCGTTCACCAACATGATTGGCGAGCCCGATCAGGAGTTCTTCCCAGACGGAATTGCCGAGGACGTCATTACTGCGTTGGCGCACTATCCTTCGCTGTTCGTCATTGCGCGCAACTCCTGCTTCACCTACAAAGGCCGTGCGGTTGATGTGAAGCAGGTCGGGCACGAACTCGGCGTGCGATATGTGGTCGAAGGTGGCGTGCGCAAAGCCGGCAATCGGCTCCGCGTCACCGCGCAACTTCTCGAGGCGGAGACTGGCAAACACGTCTGGGCCGAACGCTACGACCGCGATCTCGCCGACATCTTTGCACTGCAGGACGAGATTGCCGAGGCGGTAACAATCGCCATCGCGCCGGCGATCGCTGGCGCCGAAAGGCACCGCGCAATGCGCAAGCCGCCGGAGAGCTTAGACGCCTGGGCCGCTTATCAGCGCGGCCTCTGGTACGTGGGCAAAGCGAGTCCGGACGACAACGCTCGTTCACAACGATTCTTTCAGCAGGCTATCGATCTCGATCCGACCTTTGCCGGCGGATACACCGGGCTCGCTTGGGCGCAGCTCCAAGCAGGCACGGTATTCATTACCGGCAGTTTCGCACAAACCCAGACCTCGGCCGAAGCCTTAGCCCGCCGGGCGGTTGCGCTGGACGATGCCGATGCCGAAGCGCGTTCCTGTTTCGGCCAAGCGCTGCGGCATCGCGGCGACTATGAAGGTGCGCTAGCCGAGGCCGAGCGGGCGCTGACGACCACGCCAAATCTGGCCAGCGCGCACGGTGTCCTTGGTTCGGCGCTGCTTTTCTCGGGGCGGCTTAGGGACGGGCTCGGGGCGGTTCGGAGGTCCATTAGGCTCGATCCCCGCGATCCGGCGCTGGCCTCTCGGTTGAATTATATGGCGATAGGTCTGTATTTCTCGCGCGAATACGAAGCGGCAGTTGAGGCGACAAAGCGGGCAATCCGTTCTTACCCTGAATTTCCGCTCCCCTACCGCTGGCTCGCAGCGGCGCTAGGGCAGACCGGTCGGATCGAGGAAGCAGGGCAAGCGCTGGAGCAGGCGCTGGCGATTGCGCCGACCGCGTTCTACCTGTATGTCGCCGAGCGCGTGCCATGGATGCGGTCTGAAGACCACGCGCATATGCTCGACGGCCTGCGCAAGGCCGGATGGCGGGAGAAATCAGCGCGCCCGTCTTAATTGGTGACCTTGCGGCGAAGCAAACTGTCCCTCAAGACCTGGTGGTCGGCGAACGATTGACTGACACTGCGGATCTGGTACCAGCAACGACCCTCCCCCCTAACGCGCTCTCATAACGAGCAGCTGGCGAGCAGGCTCGGAAGCGCCTCACAAAAGGCGCTCGGGCCCACCGCTTGGTACTGGAGGCGCTTGACCCGCCTCTCCCGTCATTTGGGAAACGGAGCCAGCTCTTAGAGCCTGTGAATTAGGGCTCCTCCGCGAAATCGCCTGGTGGAGCTCGACGATTAGAGCGGCTGCGGTACGATGCGCAGGTAAGGCTTCGGCGCCCTCCACCCGCCCGGGAACTTCTGCCTTGCTTGCTCGTCCGAGACCGTCTGGGCAATCAACACGTCGCCACCCTGCATCCAGTTGGCTGGTGTGGAGACAGCGTGCCTAGCTGTTAGTTGGACCGAGTCGAGTACTCGGAGGATCTCGTCAAAGTTCCGCCCGCAGGTCAGCGGATAGGTCAGCATCGCCTTGATCTTCTTGTCGGGGCCGATCACGAACACCGCGCGCACAGTGGCGTTGTCCACCGGGGTCCTGCCATCCGAGCTGTCCCCCGCATCGTCGGACAGCATGTCATAAAGCTTGGCCACCTTCAGCCGGGGGTCGCCGATGATCGGGTAAGTGACCGCGTAACCCTGGGTCTCCTCGATATCGGTCGCCCAGCGTGAGTGATTGTAGACCGGGTCTTCGCTGAGCCCGATAATCTTGCAGTTGCGCTTGTCGAACTCCGACTTGAGCCTCGCCATGTAGCCGAGCTCGGTCGTGCATACTGGCGTGAAGTCCTTCGGATGCGCGAACAGGATCGCCCATCCGTCGCCCATCCACTGATGGAAATTGATTTTTCCTTGGGTGGTGTCCGCGGTGAAGTTCGGAGCCGCGGAATTGATTCTCAGAGACATGACTCTTCTCCTCGTCGTTCGCTCACAAACCGGATTGTTCGATCGTCGAACGGGTCAGAAATCGAGCTGGACCGTTGTCACCTCCAGACCAAAATTTGCTCATTCGTTACTCAGTTGATCCCGCTCGGCGAGCTGGCCGAGCGCGCCGATGAGCCCGCGCGCGACTGCTTAGCGGAGCGCATTTTCGAGACCTCCGAAATTCCGTTGTTTTCGGTGTGCCGATTCCGTTGTTATCGGTCACCGATTCGGTTGATCGCGCCGTTCAAATTCGTTGTTCCACGACCTTAGAAATTAAACTCTATGTAATTGAAAGAAATTAGTTTTTGCGGCCAAAGGCAAGGCTGCACGGGCGTGCATCGGCGAAATTCGTTGTTTTTGACACCGCGTGTCACGCCGCGCAGGCTCGGAAAGGCTCACATTTTGCGTCGAGCGGGTGAGCCGCCGTGCTACTCTTTTATTCGAGAAAGCGAGTGTCGTGACCTGCAACGAAGAAAGGGAAACCGATGGCATATGACCTGCTGATCAAGAATGGGCGCATCGTCGACGGCTCGGGGATGCCGTCTTTCCGAGGCGATGTCGGGGTCAAGGACGGCAAGATCGTCGAGCTCGGCAAATTGAGCGGCCCGGCCCAACGCACGATCGACGCCGAAGGGCGAGTGGTCGCACCAGGGTTTGTCGATAATCATTGCCACTATGACGCACAGGTCACCTGGGACCCGCTGTGCTCGTTCTCGCCCGACCATGGCGCTACTACCGTTATGTTCGGGAACTGCTCGCTGTCCTTGGCGCCCGTGCGGCCCGGCACCGAGAAGCGCGTTGCCGAGTTCCTCTCCTATGTCGAAGCGATCCCGATGGAGGTGCTGAACACGGTCGAGGTCGACTGGGAGACGATCCCGCAATACATGGAGCGGCTCGACCAGCACCTCGGGGTCAATGTCGGCAATCTGATCGGCCATTCGGCCGTGCGCTACTACGTGATGGGTGACGAATGCCAGAAGCGGACGGCGACCGACGACGAGATTCGGGCGATGCAGGATGTCGTGCGCGACGGCATCAAGGCCGGGGCGCTCGGGCTCTCGGTGTCGCGCAACAAGGGGCATTACGACCCGCAGGGCGTCCATATCCCGGCATTGTGGGCCGACGAGAAGGAAATCTTCGCGCTTGGCGACGTATTGCGCGAGATGGGGACCGGGATCATCCAATCGGGCGGCGGCCGTGCGGCTGAGCTCAAGGATGGCTTGATGGCTCGTCTGTCGGAGGCGACCGGCCGCACCGTCATCTACAACAATCTCGGGCAGACGGTGCGCGAGCCCGATCTGTGGAAACAGCACATGGCGCGCGTCGAGGAAACCTCGAAGGCCGGCATTCGGGCCTATCCGCTGTGCAGCCCGAACCGTACGACGCAGAGCTTCACGATGCGCAACTGCCAGACCTTCCGCGGCGCGCCGACCTGGCACCCGATCCTGTTGTCGTCGGACGAAGAAAAGCTGCGGGCCTACGCCGATCCGGCGGTCCGGCAAAAACTGCACGACGAGGTCGTCGAGTTCAAGGTCGAGGTGCCGGCCGCGGGCTACTCCCGCCGCTGGTACGACTACATGTGGGTCGAGACCCCAGCGCTCGAGAAAAACCAAAGCCTCAAAGGCAAGACGATCCACCAACTCGCCAACGAGCAGGGCAAGGGGATCATCGACGCCTTCCTCGATCTCGTCGTCGAGGAGAATTTGGACACCGGCTTTATGATGGCCGAGAACAACGTCGACGACGAGGCGATGGCCAAGATCCTGACCTATCCGAACGCCATCGTCGGGTTGTCGGATGGTGGGGCGCATGTCCAGTTCCACGGCGGCTACGGCTACAGCACGCGGCTGTTGAGCGAGTGGGTGCGCGAAAAGCACGTCATGACCTTGGAACAGGCAGTGCGGCGGCTGACCTTCGACTCAGCCTCGGCACTCGGCCTCTACGACCGCGGGCTGCTGCGCCCGGGCATGGCCGCCGACATCGTGATCTTCGATCCCGACACCGTTCGTCCGCTGCCGGAAAGCGTCGTGCACGACTTCCCGGCTGGCGGCTGGCGCGTAAAGGAGCCGGCGGCGGGCATCATGGCGACGATTGTCAACGGCCAAGTCCTGATGGAGAACGGCAAGCACACCGGGGCACTGCCGGGCCGGGTGCTGCGCAACACCTACTACCGCGCCCACGCGTAGCTTCACGCGAACGGCTGAAAAGACCGTCCGCAGCGCTCGCTGCGGGCGGTCTTTTTATTTCGGACGCGTAGTTTTGCAGGATGAAACGGTGATCGAGAATGCCGCGGCGGATGATTTACTCCGCGGCGTTAGGCAGGGGACGGGTCCGGTCGCCATATCCAGCCAGCAGGCCGGCGACCGAAATGTCCTCGTCCAGCGCTTTCCAGTGCAGGCCCCGGCTGCTGACGCGACACGCTTCTCGTTGATCGCGAGTGCCGCGAAGCAGACGCGGAAACCAAGCGAGCGGGACGCCCAAGGTGCGACCATCGGACAGTCCGACCCACATGCTGTCCTCGTCGAACCGGACGCTCACTGCCCTAACCGAAGAATTCATTCCGTGCTTTTTCGATGCGCTCACAGTTTCCCTCGACCAGCGCCAGCAACTCTCGCAAGGCCCCCGCGCCGAAGCCATCGTTATAAGCAAGATACACCTCGGGCCGAAGCCAGAATTTGGCCTCCCTCTCTCCTTGCTCGACATCGACGTGCGGCGGTTCAAGCGGCCGGCCTTCGTTTGAGTAAAAGAAGAATCGAAAGCCGCGGGCGCGCAAAACGGTTGGCATAAGCGGCAGACTTCCTCGACCGACTGCCTGCGGACGACCATATGCCGCGACGTACAGGCAGCACAACAAACGCACCGCGTTCCGGCGACAATCTAACTCGCGGATTGCCATGGGCCATCGGGCGCCGCGCCCAGGATCGTTGCCGCGCAGCAGGCGGCGGTTATATTCGGGACATGGATTTCGAGCTCTCGGACGAGCAGCGGGCGTTTCTGGACACGGCGCGGGGATTTGCCCGCGAGGATTGGCTGCCGCAAGCCGCCGGCTGGGACGCGCGCGCCGAATTCCCGGTCGCGGCGCTGCGCCGAGCTGCCGCACTCGGCTTTGCCGGCATCTATGTCGCCGAGGAGTTTGGCGGCAGCGGGCTCGGTCGGGTCGACGCCACGCTCATCTTCGAAGAACTCGCCGCGGCGTGCGTCTCCACCGCCGCTTTTCTCTCGATCCATAACATGGCGGCGTGGATGTTCGACCGTTTCGGCACGCGCGAGCAGCGCGCGCGGTTTCTGCCCGGACTGATGAGCATGGCGCATCTCGCCAGCTATTGCCTGACCGAGCCGGGCAGCGGGTCGGATGCGGCCGCACTTGCGACCCGCGCGGTGCGCGACGGTGACGATTACGTGCTGAACGGGACCAAGGCGTTCATCTCGGGCGGCGGGGTCAGCGACGTCTACCTGACGATGGTGCGGACCGGTGCCAAGGGGCCGAAGGGCATTTCCTGCCTCGTGGTCGAGAAGAGCACGCCGGGACTGTCCTTCGGCAAGCAGGAGAAAAAGCTCGGCTGGAACACCCAGCCGACGGCGATGGTAATCTTTGAGAATTGCCGCGTCCCGGTCGCCAATCGGCTCGGCGCCGAGGGCGACGGCTTCAAGATCGCGATGATGGGGCTCGACGGCGGGCGCCTCAATATTTCCGCCTGCTCGCTCGGCGGCGCCCGCGCCTGTCTGGAGGCGGCGCGCGACCACCTGCTCGGACGCCATCAGTTCGGCCGGCCCCTCGCCGACTTCCAGGCACTGCAGTTCAAGCTTGCCGACATGGCAACCGAGCTCGACGCGGCGCGGCTGATGGTGCGGCGTGGTGCCATGAGTCTCGATCGGGGCGACGTACAGGCGACGATGCATTGCGCGATGGCCAAGCGGCTTGCGACCGATGCCGGGTTCCATATCTGCAACGAGGCATTGCAGCTGTTCGGTGGCTACGGCTATCTCAAGGATTTTCCGATCGAACGTTATGTGCGCGACGTGCGGGTCCACCAGATCCTCGAAGGAACCAACGAGATCATGCGGGTGATCATCGCCCGCCACCTTCTCGGTCATTGACTGCATGAGCGAGGAGGAAATCCTGCTCGGTTGCGAAGGCGGCCTCGCTACGCTCGTAATCAATCGGCCGAAGGCGCTCAATGCGCTGACCCTCGATAACTACCGGCGCTTCGCTCCGGCGTTGCGCGCCTGGGCCATCGACCCGTCCGTGCATGCCGTCGTCGTGCGCGGCGCCGGCGAACGCGCCTTCTGCGCCGGCGGTGACGTGCGCGCGGTCTACGAGGCCGGGTGCGGGATCAGCGGCGATCCCGATTTGACGGCGGTTTTCTTTCGCGAAGAATACGAGCTGATACGCGGCATCCACCGCTTTCCCAAACCCTACATCGCGGTGATCGATGGGATCACGATGGGCGGTGGTGCCGGGATTTCCGTCAACGGCGCTTATCGCATCGCCACCGAGCGGTCGCTGTTCGCCATGCCGGAGACTGCGATCGGCCTGTTTCCCGATGTCGGGGCGACGCGATTTCTGAACCGCTGCCCCGGGCAGGTCGGCCGCTATCTCGGGTTGACCGGCGCCCGGCTAGGGGCGGCCGACACCCTGTATTGCGGCTTTGCTACTCACTTCGTTTCCCACGACCAGGTCGCCGGGCTGGTCGAGGCGTTCGGCGGGGTTGTTTGGGATACGGAGAGAGAGAGCGGCCGAGTGGAGGCAGCCCTCGCTCGCTTCGTTCAGGATCCCGGGCTCGCGCCTCTCACGGCACTGCGGCCAGCGATCGACCGGTGCTTCGCCGGCGGCAGCGTCGAGGAGATTCTCGCCGCTCTCGCCGCGGAGGCGGCAGCCGGCGGCGTGCATGCCAGATGGGCGGCCGAGACACACGCGGGTCTGCTGACGAAATCACCGACCAGCCTCAAGATCACACTGTGCCAGCTGATGATCGGGCGCGATTATGATCTCGAAGCAGCGCTTTCGCTAGAATATCGACTGACCCAACACGTGATGGCGGCGCACGACTTTTACGAAGGCGTGCGCGCGATGTTGATCGACAAGGACCAGGCACCGCGCTGGCAGCCGGTGACGCTCGCCGAAGTGAGCGACAGCATGGTTGATGCTTATTTCACGCCGATCGGCGAGCGCGAACTTCGCTTTGCTCGAGACTGTTGAACGGGAGGAAGGCACGAGATGGCGACGATTGGCTTTATCGGTCTCGGCAATATGGGCGCGCCGATGGCGGCCAATCTCGTCAAGGCCGGACATCAGGTGGCCGGCTACGACATCGTTGCGGGCAGAGCCGAGGCTCTGAGGACGAAAGGCGGACGGGCCTCGGCGACCATGGCCGAAGCTGCCGCAGCAGGCGAAATCGTGATCACGATGCTGCCTGCCGGTCCCGATGTCCGTTCGGTCTATTTTGGGAACAGCGGAGTGCTCGCCCATGCCCGCAAGCAGGCCTTGTTGATCGACTGCTCGACAATCGACGTCGAGACCTCCCGTGCGGTCGCTGCGGCCGCGGCCGAAGCCGGGTTCGAGATGCTCGATGCGCCGGTTTCCGGCGGCGTACTCGGTGCGCAGACCGCAGGCCTGACCATTATGGTCGGGGGAGATCCTGCGGCCTTCGAGCGCGGCCAGCCAATATTGGCGGCCATGGGACGCACGATCGTCCATGCCGGGCGGGCCGGCAACGGCCAGGCGGCGAAGATCTGCAACAATATGATCCTCGGCGCTTCGATGATCGCGGTATGCGAGGCCTTCTCGCTCGCCGAGCGGCTCGGGCTCGCGGCTCAGACATTGTTCGACATCAGCGCCAAATCCTCCGGCCAATGCTGGGCGCTGACGAGCTATTGCCCGGTGCCCGGGCCTGTTCCGGCCTCGCCGGCCAATCGCGATTATGCCCCGGGCTTTACCGCCGCGATGATGCTGAAGGACCTCCGACTGGCGCAGCAGGCAGCCGGAGCGAGTGCAGTAGCAACGCCGCTTGGTGCGGCGGCGGCCAATCTATACCAGCTGTTCGTCGACGAGGGCATGGGTGGACTTGATTTTTCGGGAATCTATCGCTTCATTCGCAAACCCGCGGTTAAAATTTGAAACGATAAATTTACAAACCGCGGACTAATCTGCGGCCGATCGCCGCAAAATGAGGTTCGAA
>Ga0310915_10000357_pt1 | contig 21924 bp, 26 predicted proteins | sample GREbulkMGAN111_FD_202508 | JGI IMG/M metagenome (GOLD analysis project Ga0310915, IMG submission 202508) | Lab enrichment of tropical soil microbial communities from Luquillo Experimental Forest, Puerto Rico - GRE.bulkMG.AN111 | ecosystem: Environmental > Terrestrial > Soil > Tropical forest >...
ATTCACGCCGCAGCACTGCGAAGTTGGGGCAAGGAGCTTCGCTGGGCCTGGCCGCGAGACGGAAAGCGAGAAACCTTAGAAGGCGCCGGCATTGCCCTCGCCGAACAATATAAAGAGCAGGGGCTAAACCTGTTGCATGAACATGCTCAGTTTGAGGACGGGTCCGTGTCGGTCGAAGCCGGTCTAATGAAAATGCTGACAATGATGCAGTCCGGCCGTTTCAAAGTCTTCAAGCACCTCAACGAGTGGTGGGAGGAGTTTCGGCTTTACCATCGTAAGGATGGAAAGGTTTTCAAGGAAGGCGACGATCTGATGAGCGCAACACGCTATGCCGTCATGATGCTTCGCTACGCTCAGACAGTGAAGGCATACGATAATTTCAGACGTGAACTAAAATATACGGCGAGGTACGTTTGATGGACATTCAGAAGGTGACGGTCACACTCGCTCGCCCTCGCGGTAATTTCGAGGGCCGTATCGGGAGCAGCCACTATACCGTGAATGATGGCACCGTGATGCTGGTGGAAGAGAACGGCGTCCCGGTAGACCGATACAAACTCACTCGGAAGCTGAAACCAGGCGAAGACGCCCGCACCGTCGCCTGTGCGCTGACGCGCCAACGCTACTCCGGGGGAGGCAATGGCGACTTCGATAGGAAGCTCGTTTACCCGAAGGTCGTATTTTAGTTCTGCTCGGTGGCATCCCCAGCCGGGCAGTTGCTCCGAGACAGCTCACTCGGGGCAGGCTGCGCGTTGAGCGTGCTGTCCGCGGAAGTACCGGCAGCATGCTCCGCGTGGCCATTTCAGCGTCGATACTGTGCGTGCGATACGGCTCAATAGCCCTTCGACTTCTTCTTCTTGGTCTTCTTCTTCATAACACTACTTCCTAGATGCGCCCCACCCATCAAAACAATGGCGCATTCTTCGCACGGTTCCAACGCGCATCCGCACGCCCGAGCGGCGTGCATTATGCCCGTAGGTTGCAAGTTGCAACTAATGGACCGTACCGGGGCCACCGGGCGGGGGATATGCTTTCCCGGTTGGACCGGGGCACTCCCCGCTTGCCTTCCCCCGGTTCGACAGCCCTAACGATGTAAACTTTCCTCGGCGTTGCAAGGCATCGTTCAGGGCGATGAGGCAAAGCCGCTGGTCTTAGCCAACAGGGAGCTGGCGGCTTTGCTGTATGGGCCGTAGCTGCCTTAGCGCCAATGAGGCCGCGACTTCAGTAGCTCTGGCAACCTGGCAAAGTTGACAGCGATCCTTCGCGCCTCATCGCCCGATAGTCCATCAATGAATTCCTTGCGCGGTGGCGTAAATCATCAAAGCTGCAACGCCCGAATAGAGGATTGCCACGATAATAGCTCCGATCACCTTGCCGATCCTCTTTTCCGGCGTGTCATCTGTTACATCGAAAAATTGCATCATAAGGCCCCGTAAGCAGTTACCTTAGCAAATTTGGCAGCTTGGCGATATTGGCCGCTATCCGCCGCGCCTCGTTGCGCGGCTTGGGCTGCACTGGTTAGTTCGCAACGGCCCAGAAACCCAGCAGCATCAGACCGACGACGACGAGCGAGAGGATGGCCGGTAGAACCATATGGCGCCTCCGAGACGAACGCCGGCACGCTACCTCATCACGAGCGGAGGCAAAAATTGTCATGTAGATTGTCAATCTATGGCCGCGCCTGACTCCGCAACTTTATGACTAGGCTTTGAGAAGATCAGATAATATTCACAGCTATTCTTCGCGCCTCATCTTTGCTGAGCAATTTGGCCGCTGATCGCCGCCCCGGCTCATCCTCGAAATAGACGTAGGCGAGTTGCTGCCCGCTGTGGTCACGCACGACAAAGGCCGCGCCAATTCCTCGACAGACCAGGGCGGCGGGAAGCGGCACTGATTTCCACCTCCGATGGTAAGAGAATTATTAGTCAATTAAGTTTTGAATATTCCGAATCTCGCCACGATTCATCCGGAATCGAATTGCTATGTCGTTAAGGGCATAAGTCGGGGGTTGGTAGTGTTCAAAGAATCTCTTGCTCTCGCGTTGGTGGGCGCTTTTTGTCTCACGTTTGGGGGATGCGCCTATAACGGCCCGGCCGCTCCATCGTTCGCGGCAATGCCCGGCCCGCACAAGTCTTATGAGTCTTTCCAAGGAGACGATCAGTACTGCCAAACTTCCGCTCAGCAAGCGATAGGGTACCAATCCCCCGGCCAGGCGGCGAATGACGCTGCAGTTGGTAGCGCTGTCGTTGGCACCGCACTTGGCGCTCTGGCAGGTGCTGCGCTCGGATCAGCGGCCGGACATGTGGGGACCGGCGCGGCAGTTGGCGCGGGTACTGGTTTAGTTGCAGGCAGTGCAGTGGGATCAGGGAATGCCGCCGCCGCTGGGGGCTCACTGCAAGCGAGATATGACACCGTGTACGCTCAGTGCATGACTGCCAAAGGCAATCGGATTCCGCCACCGCCTCCCTATTATTGGGGTGGATATTAGCTGGGTAGCCGCTGAGACGCGCACGACCTCGACAGACCACGGCGGTGGGAAGCTGCGTGCTCAAGCCGCAACGCGATTACCGGTCTGAATCCGTGATCCCTCAATACCGATGATACCGGTGATATGAACAGTGGCGACGGAAATAGTTGTCAACCCAGCACGCACCAGGACTAACTGGCGGTCCCCAAAACGGTCGACCATAAACACCGCCAATGACGCCCCCGGCGACCGCTCCAACGGGGCCCGCAATCAGTAGGCCCGAGCCCGCACCGGCGGCAGCACCGACCATGTCGGCGCGGGCGGCCGGCGCAATCGTCGCGACTGTGATGATGGTCACGATTGCTAGCACAAGCTGGCGCATTGCTGTCTCTCCTTGAGACGAGCCTCGGGGTATCGTCGGTCTGACACCCAAACGGCGTCAACCCGTCCGCCAACAAGTTTCGTGAGCGTTACCTATAGGCCACACCCGGTGCTTCGACAGACCACGGCGGCGGGAAGCGGCGTTCTGTCACGGCAGTCTGTCACATTGATTATCCCGATAACGCGCTACTTTAAGGCATGGTGGGGACGACGCCATTGCACTTTGATTACATCGTGCTGAGCCTTCTGATTGTCGCCATGCTTTCGGCGGCGGCTATGGCGCTCTCGCAACGCAAGTCACATTGAGGCGAGCGGGAAGCGGCGGGCGGGCATTGATCAGACGCCCTGTCCTACGTCCTATTACTCTGGAAGTTTTTTTGATACGATCACTTGTGGGGGTTCCTGCTGGCAGCACGGGAGCCACATCATGTCGGGTTATCAGGCCGAGTTGAACAAAGTTTCGAAAACTTTTCAGAAACAAATCGCTGAAACAGAGGAAAAGATTGGCGAGGTCCAGACGGAATTCGCCAAAACTTTCGAAGCAATGAGTCGGGCAGCCATGTCGCGCGCGACGGCCGAGATTGAACTTGGCCTCAAGCTGTCCAAAAAATTGAGTACCGCTCGTTCGCCTTATGATGCTCTGTCGGCCTGCCAAGAATGGTTTACCGAGGAGATGAGTGCGCGCAACGAAGATGCTCGTCAGTTTATGACCAACTGCCAGAGGTTTATGACTGAGGGCACTCGCCTTTTTTCGAACGGCGGGTCGAACGGGCGCATGAGCAGGTAGTGCTCGCTTACGGCGCAGAGGGGGAGAAATAGAGAGTTAGCTACCCCAATCCCTCCTCCGCCTCGCGCGTGACGGCTGGCGCGTTGGGATTTTTGACCTTCATCCAATGCGCTGAGCGTTGCCGTCAACTGAGGCGGGGCATTCTAACTTAGCGCTCTCCTTGCGAGCGACCGTCTTGGCGGCGTACTCCGCTAAACGCGACCAGAGCAGCGCCATCTCGAGCATGATCAAGCGGTCCCGCGCAGAGTCCATCCTGCGCGCCAACTCGACGCACTTCGCCGCGAAGTGCCGGTACGCATCACAACTGTCCACTGGGTATGTCCCCGAATGTGGGGATGGTAGCCAATTCCCCAGAATTGTTTGGTCGGTTAGCGAACGCTATCCGGTAACAAATTAGAACAGTCTATTACGGAAATTATGCCAGCCCTGGGCGGGTACGGGCCACGCCCACTCGACTCTTTGCATTTCAGTTCCTATGAAACGCCCATGTCGTTGTGTGAGCGCGGCCGGGCAATCGAGGGACTAGCCGGACCGCTCACTGCAACGAGCGGAGCATCTTTCCAGAGCCCGTTCCAGCACCCAGAAGGATGATCGAGCTACTCCCAACGAGCATCGCAGACGAAATGCGGGAAGAACATCGTCGTCGCGTGCTAGGCGAATGACATTTTGGATCGGGGGAGTGGATAAAAATAATTGACGGGAGGACTATTTTGCGACATATTGCGACATGATTTAACCATGGGGGCAATGATGTCGGTTCGCAAGCGGGAATGGACGACTCGCCTAGGCGAGCAGCGGGAAGCCTGGATTGTTGATTACACCGATGGCGCCGGTAAACGCCACATTGATACTTTCGAGCGCAAAAAGGATGCCGACGCTTACGAGGCCAAGGTTAAGGTGGACGTCAATGCCGGTACGCATATAGCCCACGACACTAATCTGACTGTTGCTAGCGTTGCCGACAAATGGATTAAAGGCGTCGAGGCAGAGGGCAGGGAGCGCACCACCGTCCGGCAGTATCGGCAGCACATCACGCACCACATCGTTCCCAGGATCGGCGCGATTAGGTTATCGAAACTGACGCGCGGCCACGTCGAACATTTCCGCGACGGACTAATCAGTGGCGATAAGAAATTATCTCCCGCAATGGCCCGCAAGGTATTCGTCAGCTTCAAGTCAATGCTCAGGGCCGTTCACTGTAGCCACCTTGCAGACAACATGAGGGTCGGCGGCAGCAAGCGAGATAAACACAAGCTGGAAGTCGGCCGCGACATACCGACAACGGCAGAAGTTAAGCGACTGATTGAAGCAGCCGCGGACAACCCGAAGCTATGGACGTTTCTAAAGGTGGTGGCGTTGACCGGCCTGCGCTCATCGGAGCTGCTTGGGCTGCGCTGGGCCGACGTAGACCTGAGGGGCGGTGAGCTGCATGTGCGGCAGCGCGCGGATCGTTATGGCGTCATTGGACCGCCGAAGACTGATAGCAGCCGGCGCACAGTCCCGCTTGGTCCCGATCTGGCACTTGCGCTGAAGCAATGGAAGCTGGCTTGTCCTAAGGGTGAGGCTGATCTTGTTTTCCCAACCGCGACCGGCACGGTGGACAACTATAACAACGTGCTGCGCAGCCTTGAGCCGATCATGAAGGCGGCGGGTGTTATGACCAAGGGAGGCGAACCAAAATATGCGCTGCATGCCTTCCGGCACTTCTTCGCCTCGTGGTGCATCAACCCCAAGGATCGGGGCGGGCGGGAGCTGACGGCAAAGGTCGTGCAGACGTTACTTGGGCATACCTCGATCACGATGACGCTTGACGTTTACGGTCATTTATTCCCAAGCGGCAACGACCGCACCGAGCTTGCGGCATCAGAGAAGGCACTATTGGGCTGAGCGAGGGGCATGACTGTGACTGCAATGCTATTGGTCGGAATCGCAATCGCTGTTCTTTTGTACATCGTCGTGCAGCGATTAGATCGGATCATCATCCTGCAAACAGAGCGGCGAAAAGAACACCTCGACGCGCTAAATCGGCATCGCCAATCTGCTAAGAGCGGCCCACCGAAAAGAGATAGAAAAGGCAGAAGATAAAGACTTGGCGTACTTTGCCAGTCTAAAGGCTGAACGCGACACAGACGCGACATAGAGGCAAATTATTCAATTAAAACAAAGCTAAGGGGCGGGCAACTGGTCCTCCCTTTTGTTTTGCGGCGAATGGCCTGTGGCATTGGAGATCGCTTGTTCTACGTGCACTCTCGGTCTATCTCGGCGATACTAGGTGTGACTTGACCGAACAGTCCGAGGCCAATCCAAAAGAACCGATCTTCAATATTCCGGCGGTCGTCGTAGCGACCGTCGCGGTGCTTATTTTAGTCCATGCTGCGCAGGCTTTCCTCCTGACCGATCAACAGGATATTGAGTTTGTCTTGAGCTTCGGCTTTATCCCGGCGCGCTACAGCGGCGAGGCTGGATCGCTGCCAGGCGGTTTTGCCGCCGATCTATGGACCTTCTTCACCTACGCCTTCATCCACGCCGATTTGACCCATCTGGGGTTCAATCTCGCCTGGCTTATTCCGTTCGGCAGCGCCCTGGCGCGGCGGTTTGGGGCGTGGCGCTACTTGTTGTTCATGCTGACGACGGCGGCCATCGGCGCGATGGCGCACCTTGTGACCCATCTTGGCGCGATCGAGCCGATGATTGGCGCCTCAGCGGCTATCTCCGGCGCCATGGCCGCGGCCATGCGCTTTGTCTTTCAGCGGCAGGGGCGGATCGGATTTTTTCGCGACGCCGAGGGGGCGGCTCGCTTACCGGCACAACCGCTTCGCGCGACGTTTCAGGATCCGCGGTTCTTGCTGTTTCTCGCAACCTGGCTCGGGTTAAACGCGCTGTTTGGCTTCGGCACTATTGCATTTGGCGCGGACGGTCAGGAAATCGCCTGGCAAGCGCATGTCGGCGGTTTCTTCGCCGGCCTGTTTCTCTTCAAAGCTTTCGATCCGGCCCGATCGCCACCCGAATTGACCGCCGAACCAAGCCTTTAATCCCGGACGCGGAAGCAATTTGTTACCGGTAATCGTGGTGCACTGCAGCGCGAGCGCCGCGAATTTTCATGGAACTGACCAGCGGTCGAAAACATTAGTGTCGTTAACCCCACACTCGCCGATCTTCTGCGCGTGATCGGCGATGTGAGGTTCATAGGGAGGGTACGATGACCGTCGGTATCATTCTTGCGGCGAAGGGCCGCGAGGTCGTCACCATCGAGCCCGGCGCGACGATGAAATCGGCCGTGGCGCTACTCGGCGAAAAACGCATTGGTGCGGTGCTCGTTCTTGGCGCCGATCATCGTCTTGTCGGTATTCTTTCGGAGCGGGACATTGTCCGCGTCATCGCCGAACGCGGCGCCGCCGCGCTCGAGGAGCCGGTGAGCCAGTCAATGACCCGCAAGGTCTCGACTTGCACGGAGAGCGAGACCATTGCCAGTCTCATGGAACGGATGACGGAAGGAAAATTCCGTCACCTGCCCGTGGTCGAGCAATCCCGTTTGGTCGGGATCATATCGATTGGAGACGTGGTCAAGCATCGGCTTCAGGAAATGGAGCGCGATTCCGCGGCGATGCGTGACTATATCCTCACGGCTTAGAATCCGAACGACGGGAGTGCGCCGGCATTTGGTGCATTCCCCCATCCGCCGACCAACGCTATGATGATTCCCAACCGAGGGAGTCCGTCATGCACTGGGGCGGGATTGCGCGGGTTGTTTTTGGCGGCGGATTAGCGGTCGCGATCTGCAATTCTAGTGGACAGGCGGCGACACGGTTTCGGGTTGCACAAACCTCGACCGTCACCAACTGCATGATGGCATGTAATTCGCAGGCTGCCTCCTGCCAGACGACGTGCCTGGTGCCTGGCACGCTGCCGACCGGCGCTGCGACGACAGGGAGCAACACCAACAAGCACGTCCTGCCAACTCAATTGCACGACCCAGCAGATCAATCGCCAGACGCTCTGCGCGCAAACTTCGCCGTCGCCGTAACGACGGATCAGCTCAGATCGGCGATAGATTCGGCGATCGAGTCGATCGCCTTCTCGGTTGCCACGCGGCCAACAGAAATCGATTCCGCGGCGCGATGAAAATCGAGCCAGCCGATATGGCCAACGCGAGGCGTGATATGCACGTCCGGCGGATCGCCGGCGAGCCGCATGCGGGTGAGGCGATCCTGCATGATGTTGAATGATTCCACCATCACCGTGGAGAAGCTCGGCCGGTTGTCGCCAGAGATGATTTGACGCTTGAGCGCGCGCTCGGCGGAGAACATGCCGCGCAAGCGGGCGAAGCCGTTGCGGTGCTCGGCCGCGGGACCCGGCGGGGCGTCGGTCAAGGCCGCGCCGTGGCTTGCAATCGTCGTGCCGCGGCCGAAGCGGTCGGCATCCATGTTGACGGCGATGACCACGCGGGCGCCGAGTGCACGCGCGGCCGAGACTGGAACCGGATTGACCAGCGCGCCGTCAACCAGCCAGCGGCCGCCAAGCTGCACCGGTGGAAAAATCCCCGGCAATGCGTAAGAAGCGCGAACGGCGAGCGATAGCGAGCCGCGCGTCAACCACACTTCGTGTCCAGTGCCGATCTCGGTTGCGATTGCGGCGAACCGGATCGGCAGATCCTCGATCGCGATCTCGCCGATTGACTCCTGCAGCCGGTGGGCGAGCCGGCCACCGCCGATCAGACCGGAACCGCCGATGCGCACGTCGAGGTAGCCGATAATACGCCGCATCGTGAGCGAGCGCGCCCAGTCCTCCAGCGTGTTGAGCTGGTCGGTCGCGTAACAGCCGCCGATCAAAGCGCCCATCGAAGTACCGACGATGATATCCGGCTTAATGCCGTGCGCCTGTAACGCGCGCATCACGCCGATATGGGCGAAGCCGCGCGCGGCGCCGCTGCCAAGCACAAGGCCAATGGACGGTCCGCCACTTTTGACCGCGACATGGCCGGCATCAACGGTTTTGTTTGGAATATCGACGCTCGTCACAGAAACCTCACGACTCAATCCTGATCAATCCGGCAGTATTATGCCGCTATCTACCCAACATATGGTGAACGCAGCCGCGGGCCTTGCGTGTTCGCCCGGCTTGAAATTGCCGCGATTGCGACCGAGAAAAACCGGATGGGCAGGGGGGTATTCAGCGGCGTCTGGCGCAATGCCGCCGCAGCAGGCTTGGCGGCTATCGCTGGGTTGCTGTCACTACCCAGCCCATCGCTGGCGCAGGTCCGTAACCTCGTCGGACCACAGTCGGTCACCGCACCGGCGGCAGCCCCGGCGACCGGGTCACCGGGTGCGACCCTCGTCCCACCGACCCCCGTCACTCCCCCTGCATTACCGCCGGTTGCACAGGCCGCCCCCGGCATCCCCGCCGGTCACGTCCAGCTAGCAGTGGCGGCGCGCTACGGCCAAAACGCGCCGGCGATCAACGCCGGGCTCATTTGGCGCGTCTACGCCGCAAAGCCGGACGCGCCGGGCAATTTTCGGCTGATCAAGGAAGATCGCGGCGCGACGCCGACCTTCGCGCTGCCGCCCGGCAATTACGTCGTGCATGCCAGCCTCGGACTCGCCAGCGCCGCCAAGACAATACAGCTGCGCGGCGATACGGTGCGCGAAATGTTCGATATTCCCGCCGGCGGCATCCGGCTTGAGGGCCGTGTCGGCGATGTCCGCATCCCACTCGGACAGATATCCTTCGAGATTTTTACCGGCAGCCAGTTCGACACCAGCGAGCGCCGGCCGATCGCGCAAAACGTACAGACCGGCGACGTCGTTTTGCTTCCCGAAGGCACCTATTACATCGTGTCGAATTACGGCGACGGCAATTCGGTGGTTCGTTCCGACGTCCATATCGAACCGGGCAAACTGACCGACATCGTGGTGACACATCGCGCCGCCATCAAGACGCTGAAGCTCGTCAACAATCCGGGCGGCGAAGCTCTCGCCAACACTCAATGGACCGTGCTCACTCCGGGCGGCGACGTCATCAAGGAGTCGATTGGCGCCTTTCCGCGATTAGTCCTGGCCGAAGGCGACTATCACGTCATCGCCCGCAACGAAGGGCGGACCTACCAGCGCGATTTCAAGGTGATCACCGGGGTTGACGGCGAGGTCGAGGTGGTGGGGCGCTAGCGCTACTTTTAAATCGCCCGTTGCGGTGCGGTTTGAAGCAACTCTTGCAGCTGTTGCTGTGGCTCAATTCGGGAAGGGCCGAAGGGCATGCTGATCAACGCGTCGACGCGCGAGCTGTTTACCTATAAGGACGCGTGCATCGAACTCAATCCGCACGTCGGCGATGACGCGGCGGCGACCGAAGCGGCAAAAACATCGGTCAAGCAGTTTTTATCAACAGTGTTCAAGCTTTAGCCGGAATGCGACCGGGACCAAGAACGATGCTTTCATGACCTCGGGCGAACCGCTCTATATTCTGCCGATATTTTTTGCTAAGCTCGTTTGAGGTGAGCGCTTGCGCGCGACGAGCGCGTGGCGGCGGCTGGGTTCCTTGTGACACGGGGAGCCACTTATGCCTATGGAAGAAAGCAGTCGAAACGAGTTCAACAAGGCTGCAAAGACAGCCCAAAGACAGATCGGCGAAACCGAAAAGAAAATGAGCGATGCCGCGCTCGCGGCCCAAAGCCAGTTCGTAAAGGCGCTTGAGGAAATGAGCCGCGAGGCCATGTCATGCGCAACGGCCGAGATTGAACGCGGCCTCAAACTGTCGAAAAAACTGAGCGCGGCGCATTCGATTCCTGATGCGGTGGCGGCTTATCAGGAATGGTTGAGTGAGGAGATGACTGCGCGCACCGAAGACGCCCGGCGGTTCATGAACAACAGCCAGAAGTTCGTGGCCACCGGAACGACCGCTTTGTCGAATGGCTGGTCGAGCGCGGGCATGAGCACGTAGACTAAATTCGCGTAAAGCGTAGAGCGTTCAACACAAAGCGTGGACCGCGGAGATTGCGGGCCGCGCCATCCCTGTTTTTGCCATAGTCCTAGTTCGCGCCTTGGTCGGGAGCTGACGAAAAAGCCGTCGCGATCATCAGACTAAAAAAACACTCGATAACTAAAACGCACCGGCCCGAGCGCGTTGTTCGGGGCTCACAGGCGCGTGAGACATTTCCAACCGAAAAGTCAGGCGGCCTTTTTGACCCGCGCCACATCGGGCGGCACTGCTTCTTGCAGGAGCGTGGCGAGCGCCGTGTCGAGGCCCATCACGTGCTGCGCGTCGCTGCCAAGACGCCGGATCGAAACCGCACGCTCGGCGGCTTCCTTCTTGCCGACGACAAGAAGCACCGGAATTTTCGCAAGCGAGTGTTCGCGCACCTTGTAATTGATTTTCTCGTTGCGCAGGTCGCCCTCGACACGCAGGCCTGCGCGGCGCGCGTGATCGATCGCTTCGCGGGCATAATCGTCGGCATCTGAGGTGATAGTCGCCACGATCGCCTGCACCGGCGACAGCCACAGCGGCAGATGGCCGGCGAAGTGTTCGAGCATGATGCCGGTGAACCGCTCCAGCGAGCCGAACATCGCCCGGTGCAGCATCACCGGCGTCACCTTGCTGGAATGCTCGTCGATATAGAAGGCGCCAAGCCGGCCGGGCATGTTGAGATCGACCTGAACCGTGCCGCATTGCCAGTCGCGCCCGATTGCGTCGCGCAAGATATATTCGAGCTTCGGCCCGTAGAAAGCGCCTTCACCTTTGTTGAGCGTCCACGGCCGGCCGGAGGCTTCGAGCGCCTTTTTCAGCGCGGCCTCCGCCTTGTCCCACACCGCGTCCTCGCCGATGCGCTTTAACGGCCGGTCGGAGAATTTGATGGTCACATCGTCAAAGCCGAAATCTTTATAGATGCTGAGGATCAGGTCATTGACCCTGACCACCTCGTCGGCGATCTGCTCCTCGGTGATGAAAATGTGCGCATCGTCCTGCGTGAACGCGCGCACCCGCATCAACCCATGCAGCGCGCCGGACGGTTCGTAGCGGTGCACTTTGCCGAATTCGGCAACCTTGAACGGCAGATCGCGATAGGATTTCAGGCCGTTCTTGAAAATCTGGATGTGGCCCGGGCAGTTCATCGGTTTGATCACGAACGTGCGCTCGTCCTCCTCGCGCGGCTGCACCAAGAACATCGAGTCGCGGAATGTCGCCATGTGGCCCGACGCGACCCAGAGCGATGAATCGATCAGCTGCGGGGCGTTGACTTCGGCATAGCCGTCATCGTCCTGGCGCCGGCGGATATAGTTTTCCAGCGTCTGGAACAGCGTCCAGCCTTTGGGATGCCAGAACACCGAGCCGGGCGCCTCTTCCTGGAAATGAAACAGATCCATTTCGCGGCCAAGCTTGCGATGGTCGCGCTTCTCCGCTTCTTCGATCTGTTTGAGATAAGCGTCGAGCTCTTCCTGCTTGGCGAAGGCGGTGCCGTAGATGCGGGAAAGCATTTCGCGGTTTGAATCGCCGCGCCAATAAGCGCCGGCGACCTTCATCAGCTTGAACCCATTGCCGACCTTGCCGGTCGAGGTCATATGCGGGCCGCGGCAGAGGTCGAACCATTCGCCCTGCTTGTAGATCTTGATCGGCTGATCCTCGGGGATGGCATCGATCAGCTCGACCTTGAACAGCTCGCCTTTGTCGCGAAAAACCCTCTTAGCCTCCTCGCGGGACCAGATTTCCTTAGTGAATGGTTTGTCGCGCGCAATGATTTCGCGCATCTTTTTCTCGATTGCCGCGAAGTCTTCCGGCGTGAATGGCTGGTTGCGGAAGAAATCGTAATAGAAGCCGTTGTCGATGACCGGCCCGATCGTGACCTGGGTGCCGGGCCACAGGCTTTGCACCGCTTCGGCGAGCACATGCGCCGCATCGTGGCGGATCAGCTCGAGCGCGCGCGGATCCTCGCGAGTGAGGAATTCGATTTTCGCGTCATGCTCGATCGGGTCAGAGAAATCGGCGAGCTTGCCATCGAGCGCCATCGCAACCGTGCGCTTCTCAAGCGACGGCGAAATGCTCTTGGCGATGTCGAGGCCGGTTACGTTTTGCGGATAGTCCCGACGTGCGCCATCGGGAAAGGTCAGCGCGACCATCATTCACTCCTGTTGCTCACTCGCTGCCTACGAATGCAGGTAAGCGTGGCTGGACATGTGTTCTATTAACGCCCAGCCGCGTCCGGTCTAACAAGGCGATGATCAGCAGCCGGAACGGAATTTGTCCCGCGCCATCGGCCGTAGCGCCAGGGCATATACCAGCGCGATTTTTCCGGCAACGCCTCGGGCACGAAATCCAGCCCCGACGTGCCCCAAGGATGACAGCGCAGCAGCCGCGCCAGGGTCATCCAGCCGCCGGCCCACAGGCCGAAACGCTCGAGCGCCGTATCGGCATATTCGGAACAGCTCGGCAAATGGCGGCAGCGGAAGCCGACCAGGGACGCGAGCGTGTAGCGATAGAGCGTGATCAAACCCCGCCCGAGCAGGCGCGGCGCGTTGCGGCAGGTTTGCGCGAACGAGGGCAGGTCACGATCCATTCAATGCGCCGAAGACTACGGCACCGCTTTGCCAGCGCGCTGGGCTTCAATTTGGCCGATGGCATCAATGACGGCATCGAAGGTGAGCAGCGTCGACGCGTGCCGCGCCTTGTAATTGCGCACCGGTTCGAGCACCGCGATGTCAGCCCATTTGCCGTTGGCGGGCGGTGCGCCGTTTTCTTTAAGCATTTTACGCACCCCCTCGCGCAACTCACGGAGCTCGTGCGCATTGGAGCCGACGATGTTGCGCGCCATGATCGAGGAGGACGCCTGGCCGAGCGCACAAGCCTTCACCTCATGGGCAAAGTCGGTCACCGTATCGCCGTCCATTTTCAGATCGATCGTGACGGTCGAGCCGCATAACTTCGACAGCGCCGTCGCGCTGGCGTCCGGCGTCTCGAGCCTGCCGATCCGCGGGATTGCGGCAGCGAGCTCCAAAATACGGCGGTTGTAAACCTCGTTGAGCATCGGCGAATGTGAATTTGTCCCAATTTACGTGGGTTTATTGAGTCTCTTTGACAATCAACTATATAGGCGCTGCGGCGGCGGTTTTGAAGTTCCGTGCGAGCGAGGCGGATTTTGGAGGGAGAAATTGGCTGATCAGGCATTATTCGCGTCACCCGCGGGCATGACCGAGCTCGAAGAGGCAAGCGCGCTCACCCCCAAATTCGACGCCGACGGGCTCATCACCGCCGTCGCGACCGACGCGGCATCGGGCGATGTGCTGATGGTCGCGCATATGAATGCGCAGGCACTGGCAAAAACCATCGCCACCGGCGAAGCGTGGTATTTCAGTCGGTCGCGCAAGGCGCTGTGGAAAAAGGGTGAGACTTCGGGCCACACCCAGCGCGTCATCGAAATGCGCATCGACTGCGATCAGGACGCGGTGTGGATCAAAGTCGAACAGGTCGCCGGCGCCTGTCATACCGGCCGGCGTTCGTGTTTCTATCGCGCCGTGCCGCTCGGCCTGTCTGACGGCATGCTGCGCGCGGCGAAGCTCGAATTCCGCGACGAGCGCGTTTTCGATCCGAAAGCGGCGTACCAGAAACGCTGACGCAATTGCGCTCATTCCCGCGAGAGCCGGAATCTAAATCCTTAGATAAAGGTTTGTGAATGCTGGGTCGCCGCTTTGGGCCGGGAGGAGCGAGCGTATGTTGACGCAACACTGAAGTCATTATTTCAGTGTTATTTGAGCACGCGCGAGCAATTGCTTCGCCCGCACCAGATGCGGGCGGTCGTACATGACGCCGCCGATGCCGACGACACCGGCGCCCGGCGCCGCCGCAAAAGCATCCACGACTGATTGCGCATGCCCAACCGCCGCGGCCGATGGCGTGAATACCTCGTTGATGATCGGCACCTGCGCCGGGTGGATCGCCATCTTGCCGACGAAGCCGTCGCGGCAGGCTTCCTCGCATTCGCTGCGGAATCCCACAGTGTCTCGGAAATCGACAAACACTGTGTCGATCGCCGGCACGGCCGCGGCCGCGGCGCCGGCGAGGCACAAGGTTCGCGCCAAGCGATACGGATCGAGAAAACGGCCTTGCTCGTCACGGTTCGCCCGCGCGCCGAGTTCGGCGGACAGGTCCTCGGCGCCCCAGGTCAATCCGATTAATCGCGGGCTCGCGCCTGCAAAAGTGCCGACGACAAACAACGCCGCCGCGGTTTCAGTAGCGATCGGCAAAATTTTGATGTGACCGTCCGGCAGATCGTTCTTCGCTTCGCGCACCGCGAGCTTGGCGTCGGCGTGAATGACCGCGGCGCCGCCTTCCGCTTTCGGCAGCATGATCGCGTCCGGCCTGGTCGGCGCCACGGCGTCGAGATCGGCATCCACCAGGCCGGTCTGCAGGCTGTTCACGCGCACCATGAGATATGGCCGCGACGTACTCGCCATCGCATCTTTGAGAAAACTCGCTGCGGCCTCGCGGGCGCGCGCTTTGCCATCCCATGCGATTGAATCCTCAAGGTCGATAATCAATGCATCGGCGCCGCTCGACATTGCTTTGTCGAGCTTCTTCGCGCTGTCGGCCGGAACGAAGAGGAGCGAACGCATCAGAATTTACTTCGACCGCAACTTACTTGGGCCGCATGCGCATGAACGCCTGACGGCGGCACTCGGCCACGAGCTTGTTATCCTGGTTATAGGCGCGATGATGAAATTCGACGATCCCGGCGCCGGGGCGCGATTTCGATTCGCGCTTGCTGATTACTTCCGTCGTGCAATGTACCGTGTCGCCTTCGAACAAAGGATGCGGGAATTTGACGTCGGTCATGCCGAGATTGGCGATCGTGGTGCCAACTGTCATATCAGAGACCTGGATACCGATCATCAAGCCGAGCGTGAACAGCGAATTCATCAGTGGCTGGCCCCACTCGGTCTCCTGCTCGCAAAAATGTCGGTCGATGTGCAATGGCTGCGGGTTAAGGGTCATGTTGGAGAACAACATGTTGTCCATCTGCGTGACGGTCCGCGTATAGCGATGCTCGACTGTTTCGCCGGGGACGAAATCCTCGAAATAGAGACCGCCGCGCTTGTGCCGTGTGGTCGTCTGTTGCGCCATTTCGGTACCTCCCTTGGCTCTCCTTGGCTCTTTTTGGGCTTTGGTTGTTAAGCCGACCTTTACCACAATTGTTAACGAACTCTAATTGTCGAAACCGCACGGAAATTGCGCAAAAGTCCGCTGGCCGACGGTTTTATTGGGCTGTTGCGACGAGATTTGCCGGTGCGGGAAGTGGCAAAGATTTATGATAAACGTTTTGTAAAGAAGGCCCACCCTAGCATCGGAATCGCATTTTAATCCATGCGGTTCTCCGATGAGGATTGTTCGCGATTTTCTCCAATGGCTTGCGCACGCGCCGACGCCGCGGGCACTTTGGCTCGCGGTTATCTTAGCGCCGACCTTTCGGCCGATGAGCTTGCGATGAGCTTGCGACGAGCTTGCGACAAGCTCGCGGCCGAGCCGCTCCAGCTCATCTACTCCGCCGCGGCGTGACCACGGGCGCTCGTTCCCGTGGATTCCCGCCTTGGCGGAAATGAGCGGAGCAATTTCACGTCAATGCCCGAACTGTTCGCTGATGATGCGCTCATCCAGGCTGTGGCCGGGATCGAACAGCATATGCATGGTAGTGGCGTGATCCATGTGCATGTCCACTGAGCGGACCGAGCGCACCTCATCATGATCGGCGACCGCGGCGACCGGGCGTTTTGCCGGCTCGAGTACCTCGATGGTGACACGGGCGTGATCCGGCAAGAGCGCCCCGTGCCAGCGCCGCGGCCGAAACGGACTGATCGGGGTGAGCGCCAAAAGCGGCGCCCCGATTGGAATGATCGGGCCCTGCACCGATAGATTATAGGCGGTGGATCCCGCCGGCGTCGCCAACATGACGCCGTCGGCAACGAGCTCGGCAAGTCGCTCGTTGTCGTCGACGAAGATGCGCAGCCGTGCCGCCTGATAAGTCTGACGGAATAGCGAGACTTCGTTGATTGCCCGGTGGCGATGGACGCGCCCGGCGGCGTCGCGCGCCCGCATAATCAACGGATGGATGACAGTGACCTGCGCAGCCGCGAGCCGCTTATGCAGGTCGCGTTCGTTGTATTCGTTCATGAGAAAACCGACCGTGCCGCGATGCATGCCGTAGATCGGCTTGCCGGAATTCATGAACCGTTGCAGGGTCGCCAGCATGAGGCCGTCGCCGCCGAGTGCGACCACGACGTCCGCGGTCTCGGGCCGGGCGTCGCCGTAGCGTTTGACGAGGCGGCGGCGGGCACGCTGCGCTGCGGGCATGTCGCTGGCGACAAAGGCGATGCGTTTATAAGAATGTGCCGGACGGGATTTCGGCATGGTTCGACACGGCAAATCGGTTTCAAACAAGCGGCGGCGCCGCGCGGGAGAACGAGATGGACGAGCATAATCAACGCGTGGTGTTCGTGTATACGACTCATCCATCGGTTGTCGAGGCGGAGCGTATCGGCCGTGAGCTTTTGCAACGGCGGCTGTGCGCTTGCGTCAATATCCTGCCCGGAATGATCTCGCTGTATTGGTGGCAGGGTGCCATCGAACGGGGCGAGGAGGCGGTCATGATCATCAAGACCCGCGCCACGCTTGCGGAAGCGGTTCGTGCCGCGGTTCGGCAGCTGCACTCTTATACGACGCCGGCGATATTGGTGCTGCCGATCGAGCATCTCGACGCGGATTATAAGGATTGGCTGCTCACGGAGACAGAGGAGAGTAGAGTGGGCTAAGGCGCCAACGGGTCCGCGCGGAGCGCGGCCCGATGACAGGCTCCGCGCCATGCCGACGTCCTTCTACGTCAGCTTTTGCGAAACCCATCTTGCAAGCGTGGTGGGTTTCGCTGCGCTCAACCCACCCTACGCCGGTTACTTCAGCCGCCCGCTAATCTTGTCGATGCCGGCTTTGGCGCAAGCCTCGTCGAGATCGCCGCCCGGTGCACCGCCGACGCCGATGGCAGCAATTGCCTCCGTGCCAACTTTTATTCTGATCCCGCCTTGCGCCAGAAGGATGTGCGGCAGCTTCGCCAGGCCGCCGGCCGAGGGCGTCTGCCCCATGCGCTGCACGATGGCGCCGGACGTATCTTCGTTACGCGGCGCGCCGAGCATCAGCGCGGTATAGGCCTTGTCGCGGGCGGCATCGAGGGTCGTCATCGAGGCGCTGTCGCCGCGCAATACAGCTTGTTCGACGCCATCGGAATCAACAACCGTTGCCGTGATGTGATAGCCTTGCTTGGCGCAGGTGGCGACGGCTTCGCCGACGGCTTCAGCGGCAAGCGCGGCCGAAAGCCGATGCGTGGTCAGAACATCTTGCGCAAATGTGGGCAGTGCATTTCCGAAGCACAAACCAGCAGCGCACAACGCCGCGACGGCGGTTTTCTTCATGTGAATTTTCCTCCCTGAAAAAAGTAGCCCGGATATCGCGTGCACGATATCCGGGAGAAATCGTACTCCCGGATCGAGCGCTGCTCGATCCGGGCTACAGTACAATTAGTGCGTCTAGTACGTTCGCGTGCCGTCGATCAATTCTTTGAGTGCGACATATTCCTTGCACTCGGTGCCGCAGATCAACCGTACCTTCTCAAGATCGTCCTTGGCCTTGAGCAGGTTGCCCTGTTCGGCGTGCCACATGCCGTAATAGGACCACGTCAGAGCGTGCTGGGGATCGGCGGCGAGCGCTTTGTCGTACCAATATTTGGCGTCGTCATAGCGGCCGAGCTTGCGGCTGGAATAGCCGAGCAGCGTGGCGACGTCGGCATTGTCGTCATGACCTAGCGCGCGCAGCGCGGCGATGCCGCCTTCAAAGTCGTTCCTGTCATAGATGAGCGCATACGCGGCATGATAGCCGTCGATGAAGTCCTTTGAGCTGCTCTTGTCGTTCTTCTTCTTTTGCTTGCTCGACTTGCCGTCGGACGGCTTGCCGCTTTGCGACGAATCGCTAGGACTGGGGGCGCCCATCGCGGCGGCGACTTGAGGAAGTCCCGACACGGCGGCGGCGAGGATGAGGGCTGTAAGCAACGGCGTTTTGCGCATGTTACCTCCGGTTATTGGCTGCCAAAGTTCCGTAATCTTTTCCGTCGTGGTTGCGACGTGCGTAAGGCCTGGAATCCTGATTCTATGAGTTTATTCCCCGTGCCAGGTTCCCGGGAATCCGATCCAAGCGCGCTAACACCGAGATGTTACCATTTCTTCCGCTGCCGATCGGGGCATTAGCGGCGATCAACGGAAAGTTGATCCCGCCGGAGCCCAAAGGCCGCCGGGCATTACGAGAATTTCACGTAGGTGAACGCTAAGCGGTGCGCCACTTCAGGCGGGGTTCAGCGGCTGCGGTATAGCGTCTCTCCGACAATCGGCGCCAATCCTTGTAGACGCCGTGAAAAAGGAGAACACCATGTTGACGAAGCTTGCCGCCGCGCTGCTTGCGACCAGCTTGATCGCCGGCTCGGCGATGGCCGCTCAGCCTTCGGGCGCGACCGGCTCCAACGGCACGGCCCCGGCCGTCCAAACCCAGTCGCCGTCGCCCGCGGCTACCAAGGCAAATAAAACAGTGAAGCATGCCGCGCGACATCGTTCGCATGTGCGCAAGCACATTGCGCGCGGCAACGGTCATGTTGTGCATCATGCGCGGCATGCCACCCCGGCCAAGACGCATCAGGCTCGTATGAGCAAGGATGCAAAGCGTTCGTAAGGCATGATCGCGAAAAGTGGGTACCTGTTTTCGGGAAAGATCATGCCCAACCAATTCTCATTGCCTGCGATCCGGAATGTGCACCAGATCCGGTGCGAACCCGAGGCCCGGATCGTACGCACCGCGCTTGCCCCTTGGCGCGGTCTTGAAAATCAAGGGGTTTTCCTTCCTTTCACCAACGAATGTTCTGCATCGGTTCATGCTAATCGTTGGTGAACCGTTGGTAGTTTGGCCTTTCGGAACGCTCCACGAACGCCTTCCAGATGGCCGGGATGATGATGACCATAGACGCGCTCAAGTGTCTGGACGGTCATTCCGAGAAAGCCGGCCGCGGTCCATAGATCGCAGCCACCTTGCATCAACCACGTCGCCGCGGTGTGTCGGAGCGTGTGAGGCGTAACGGTGCCTTCGAGTCCCGCCTCCTTAACCGCAGCGGTGAATACGGTATTGATCCATTTGACTGGCTGCCCTTGCCATTCCACGACATAACGAGCGCCGTTTCGTTTCCAGCGTCTCAGATGAGGCAAAAGCTCGTCCGGTAGCCGAACAGGCGGACGCCGTTTCGACGTTTCCTTCTGGCCTTCAGGACGGCGGTAAAAGATTCCACGATCAAGATCGACGTAAGCTCGACCGGGCTCCTTCTGAAGCGCCGCTTGCGCTACCGCTTGCGCGCGGCTGCCGGTGTAGAGTGCGACTAGGATGAAACGGGCGATGTGTCGGCGCGAGTAGAGACCAAAGCCGCCTTCCTTCGGATCGCGCTTGTGTCGATATGCTGCCCATAGCAACCGCGCTGCTTCGGATCGAGTCAGCCATCGCTCGCGTGGCGGTCGCTTGTCCGGCATCACGACTGAGACGATCCGGTCATGAAGCCCTTCGTAACGATGATGGTTGATGGCTGCGCGAAGGTGCTCAAGGTCGCGACGCGCTGTCGTGTCCGTCGATTGCGTCCGTGCATAATCGCGGCAGAGTGAGCCGTTGATGTCGGCCAGTGTTTTGCCTTTGAAGAAAGCGTCCAGGCGTCTCAGCGCGTGCGATGTGCGTTTTGGCTGGGCGTGCTTCGGCACAACTTCCTTGGCATAGATCATGAGAACGTCAGCAACCGGGATTTGGTCAGTTGGGCGCGGCCCAGACCTTGCTTCCTCGACGTGCTTGCGATTGATATGATCTACTAACGCGCGCTGTGCGCCTCTAACGTCGTTAGCACCGCATCCAGTGCCGAACTGGCGTCCTCCATCCAGGATGAACCAGAGGGCGGCGTGAGTGATACGGCCGTCCTTATCTCTCCGTTCCGGCCGCCTCCAGAGTCTCGGCGGGCTTGGCTGACGTGGCATAGTTCGACCATCCGCTTGATGTGATTCAGCGTTGTGAAATCTTTACCGGCGATGCGCGCAATGACAAGCCTTCCGCGCCTTGCTTCGAGTCGAAGCCCGTTCGCAGTCATACTGCCATCTGGAAAAGCAATCTTCGCCGCAGCATCCAGCCGAAGCGGCGTGTCATGCCCGAAGATCATCTCAGCGAGTTCTCTTGCCACTATCAGCCCGCCATTGACCTATCTTGCAGTCGGTTGGATCGTGCCGCCGCCTTCCCCCGATTTTTTAAGTGTTGTCGGCGGATAACGTTTCGGGCGGTGCGCCAGCAGATGGCGTACACATCATTTCCGCTCAGTGTTTCCTCTTTCAGGAGTTTCGCCGCCACTGCTTCAATCAGAGGCCAGTGCTGCTTAATCAGCTTCGCACATTCGGCCTCATATTCCTCAGTGCTACGTGCCTTGTCGCCGAGCTTGCCTCTCGCCCAGGAAATGCGCCGCTTGTCTGACGGCGACCATAGTTTGCGCCAATCGCCTTCTTTACTAAATTCGGCCTCTGCCACGCCTCCCGCCATGCTCATTACTGTCTCGGCGTGCCAGTCGCGGGTGTTGTCGTCATCGGAAACGGGATTGCCGAAGGCATCTTGCTCTGATGCGTCAGCAATGGGTTTGCGATAAGAACCTCTCGCATACACTTCCCCGACGCTATGGCGCACTGGCGCTTGACTTATATGTCCGAGAGACCCTGTCTTCTTCGGCTTGATGGTCACGAAAGCTATGGGCATTTTCAGCGCGAGACCGACCACGGCATGACCGGCCTCGTGGTACGCTGTGGATGAGCGTTCACGTTTAGCATTGTCGCGCGCCGCCCATTCCTTGGACGGATACCAGTCGCCCGCCTCATTTCGCTTAATCTGTCCGGCCGCCTCAAGCTGTCGAAGCGCCCGACCCATGCTCATGCGAATCGAGCGACGCCGCGCCGCGGTGTTCCAGACTTCAAAGCCGGGATCGCTATCAGGGTCCCAAATTTCCCACGCATGGCACTGTCGAAGGCTAGCGGCGCTCCTGGGCCCGCGGCTTGTTCGAAGCGCGTCCATGATTAGCGCCTGCATCTTACCGGGACCGCGTGACATCTAAGTGTTGTCCCCCGACAACGCTTGTTCGGACTCGCCACTCGATAACTTGCGGAGCATTTTCAAGATCGGATGATGATGCCCCTCATCGAATCGGCTGATGGGATCAAAA
>Ga0310915_10000363_pt1 | contig 21750 bp, 27 predicted proteins | sample GREbulkMGAN111_FD_202508 | JGI IMG/M metagenome (GOLD analysis project Ga0310915, IMG submission 202508) | Lab enrichment of tropical soil microbial communities from Luquillo Experimental Forest, Puerto Rico - GRE.bulkMG.AN111 | ecosystem: Environmental > Terrestrial > Soil > Tropical forest >...
GGGAATTGGCTACCATCCCCACATTCGGGGACATACCCAGTGGACAGTTGTGATGCGTACCGGCACTTCGCGGCGAAGTGCGTCGAGCTGGCGCGCGGGATGGACTCTGCGCGGGACCGCTTGATTATGCTCGAGATGGCGCTGCTCTGGTCGCGCTTAGCGGAGTACGCCGCCAAGACGGTCGCTCGCAAGGAGCGCACTGAGTTAGAATGGCCCGCCTCAGTTGACGGCAACGCTCAACGCGTTGGGTGAAGGTCAAAAATCCGAAAGCGTCCGCCGTCACGCGCGAGGCAACGCGGGGCTCTGTGTAATCAATCGCCGTGGTGTTCGCGCCTAGGCGCCCCTGGTCGTTTCGATGCATTCGCCCCCGCCCGACGACGCTCCCTTGTGAATAGGCTGTGCAAGCCGGGTGGCACATCAAGGGGCGGGTTGAGTTTTCGGAGTTCCCGCCCAATGTGTTCCACGGTCAACCACCAATCGGATCGGTTTTCTTGTTTTCTACGAGCGCGCATGGGCACCTCCGTTTTGGTACCCCTCCATATTGTCAATGATGGAACCGAAAGTTTGTTACTCAGGAGGAGGATGATTGAGCGTGGTGAATGTTAAGGAACTCGGCAACGACAGCAATTCAATCATAATCGCCCTGTCGAATTCTCCGCCCTTGTGCAGGGCCCACTTGTTGCGGCGTCCACTGCTGGAACCTGTAGTAGTCGCCCTGTTGGGGGTTTTGAGCCTGCACCGGTTCCGCGAACCCTAGTGCAAGGATCGACGCGAGCGCCAATTTCGTGGTGATACCCATCTGACTTTTCTCCATGGGCTTTCGAGGTTACACCTTGTTCCTCGTATAGCACTGCTTCCAGATTTTCTGATTGCTGCTTTTCAGATCGCCCGCGCCTTCTGACTGGCAAGGTTCCAATGTCCGCTTTGGGTCAAAAGCAGACATTGCGCCCTGAAATCGCGATGTCCGCTTTGTGCCAAAAGCAGACATTAGCCAAGTTGTCTCTTCTTGGTCTTTGCCGCGTCATCCGATCACACCATTTGCGCGATGAACTGCTCACTAGTCAGCCTCACCATGTCCGGCAACCGTGGTTAGAGAAGGGGCGCGAGGTCGGCGAGACGATACCCCTTTGTCGCCGCTAAATTTCCACCAGTTGATTTTTGAGCAAGGACAGCGACTAGCTTTGAGCCTGCGCCCTCACCGCTTGTCCGGGTGCTCGACTTCCGTGAAAAGGGTTCCCTGTGCCGCACCTGAGCCTGCGCGGCCGCCGCCGGCACCGCGGAGCACCCATGCTGCACCCACTGCGAGAACTGCACCCACGAGTGGGCCCGCGACATACACCCAGTAGCTCGTGAAGTCGGTTGCGACGAGGTCGGGGCCGAATGTGCGCGCGGGGTTCATCGACGCTCCCGAAATCGGGCTCCCCCACAACCCAGCGAGCGCAATGTACGCGCCGACGCCGATCGCGCCGAGGATTCCGATGTTCTGGGCGCCGGACGCCGTGCCGAGAATGACACTGACGAGACCGAGGGTCAGGACGGCCTCCATCAGGAACGCATCGGACGCGGAGTATCCCGACGCCGGATAATTCGCCCCGTAGCTGGCCGACACGTTGATTACCGCGTGCAGGAACAGCGCAGCGAGCGTCGCGCCGATCAACTGCGCGACGACGTATCCTGGCACGCGACGCCATGGGAAGTCGCCGCGCAGCGAGAACGCGACGCTGACCGCGGGATTGAGGTGAGCGCCGGACACCTTGCCCATGAAGAGGATGATCGCCATCACCATCAGACCGGGTGCGACGACTGCGGCGGCACGGCTAATCGTGCCGGGAAAGGCCTGCCCCATCATCCCGCCACCGGCGGCCACGAGGACCAGGAAGAACGTTCCGAACAGCTCCGAGAAGAGGCGGCGCCACTCCTGGCTCGGATCTTGGAAGTCGTCCAGCGACGCGACGATCTCGTGATTCAGATGGCTCAGTGCTCCGCCGGCCTCCACTTGCGCCATGATCTTTCTCCAACCGATGCTACTATCCCGTTAGCCTCTCGCACTGGCTCAGCACGGCTCGTTCGAGCCAGCGAGGCGACGCGCGTGCGGATTTCTCGCGCAGGATGGGCGTCCCTTCAATCGTCGAGGACGGGACCACACCAGCCGGGTAAGGCAAGTAGGACGTAGCTCGCAGGGTCTTGCCTTGCGGAACCGGATAAAATTCGTCCAACAGCGCAAAGAGCCTTTCCGGCTGATACGCAGAATTGAGGGCCACGAAGTGGGCTGCGGCCAGTGTGTCAGCAGGTCTCTTGCCCGCAGGCGATGTCGTTGCTGCGAAGAGGCTATCGCAAGCATTCGGCTTCACCTTTGTCGTGCAGCCGGCCAGTATTGTGGCTAACGTCGCGAAATTAGCCATAGTGGGAGTGGCGGCACTGTTGAGCGTGTCCTGGATGGCCGAGCCCCACCCGCCGGTCTCGAGATTGACGAAGTTCGGCACGTTGCCGGCCGCGATTTTTAGGCCAAGTGGATTGCCTTTGATCGCACTACCGTCAAGGAACTGCGCGTGCGTCCATACCGACGCCACGGTGGTCATCTCGTTGACGACCACCTTGCCCGGCGGCGCGTTGCCCAGCACCGACAATAGGGCAATCGCCGGGTTGTCGTCGCTTCCCTTGTTGACTTGGGATTCGCCGCCTTTGGCGATGACGTACAAGATCACATCCGCGCCAGGAGTTTCTTGGCTTGCGAGCTCGAACCGACCATCGTTGTTAGCTCTTCCTTGCGCCAGCTGCCTCGGCTCCCCAGGGCTGGCGGCCCAAAGCGTCACGGTTGAATTTGCCACCGGACCACCGCCCGCTTGAACCAACCCTTCGATCCTAACAGCGGCTGCAGTCGGTCCGCTTGCACACGCCAATATGCCAAAGGTCAGTAAGCTGATGAGGAACTGAAGCTTGTTGATCCTGAGCATGCTCGTCCTCCGCGTTGCAACTGATCGAAGCGGTTTCGGCGTGCAATCGATCCAAGCGCGCTCAAATGTTAGTTTGTGCGGGAGAACCTCGAATTTGATTCACGTCAAAAAGGAGCGTTGTAATCGCATAGCTACCGCCATGTCCGCTTTGGGTCAAAAACAGACATTTGACGGAGACGGCTTGAGAGAAGGTCAATCTGCGGCGCGCTTGCTCACGCATTCGCAGGATTTGCATGATCATGTGCCGGAGCCCAGTTTCTGCTCCTGCCGCTTCACGAGGGCGATATCGTCTTCAGTGCTCGTTCTTCATTCCTGATCGAGCCGGGTCCAGGCCTCGAACAACGGCGTCCGGTCCACCGCCTGTTTCGGGAAATTGACCAGTTTCGGGTCGATCTTCACCCAGGCGGCTTTGCTGTCCGTCCAGATGTTTCCGACCGACTCGGCCCAGTCCATGTTGTCGAGCGTGCCCACGCGCACCATCTTGATGCCGGGCAGCACCGGGACGTTCCAGAGCCAGCCGTGGCAGTGCGCGCAAAAGTCCATAGCGATGACATTGCCGCTGCCTCGAAATCCTCGTCGCTCACGATCATCCCCATGGACCATGCCGCTCCTGTGAAGCGCTGGCAGTCCTTGCAATGGCAGTTGTAGACCGTCAAAGGCGAGGCCTTTAGCCGATAACGTACCGCCCCGCACTGGCATCCACCTTCCACTGGAAATTCTGGCAAAGCCATCCTCGCCTCCCCTTGTGCCGGAAGGTGTAGTTGAGTTGCGTGGAGCCGCAGGTTGCCTTTCTGAAAGCCGAGCCTGCGCCGCCCGACCGGGAATAATCCCGTTCCCGGTGAGGATAATTTAACTAGCGCACTTGCAAGAATCCAAGAGTCGAGTGAGCACGCCTCCATGTCCGCTTTGGGTCAAAAGCAGACATTGGATCGTCGCCCGTTGATGTCCGCTATTCACTCAAAAGCGGACATGGACGTGTACTCGCCGAATGTCCGCTTTGTGCCAATAACAGACGTGCAGTGATGAATTGCTGATCCATGAACGGGCCTCATAAGTTCATGCAGATTTTCCCTGCTAATCGGATTCCTGAACCGTCCTTATAAAAAGCACGTTCCCGCAGGTCGCGTGGCCGGCTTGGGACAGCAGATCGTAAACCAGTAATCCCAAAGGATTCCGGTCCGGCGGCAAGCCGGATCGCACCAGTTATGTACAGACATACTAAGGATGAGCTCATCATTTCGACCCGCGCGGCCCCGAAGACTCCGTCGGTCGCCGCGCTGATGCCGATCATGGCGGTCGTCCTGATCGCTTTCCTGGTCATCGGCATCGCTTTGCCGGTGCTTCCGCTTCACGTCCATCAAGGTCTCGGTTTCGGCGCATTCATTGTTGGCCTCGTGACCGGCAGCCAATTCGGAGCGTCCCTGCTGTCGCGTGTGTCGGCGGGCCGCTACGCCGATAAGCGGGGGCCAAAGCGCGCGGTAGTCATTGGCCTGCTGACAGCCATCGCGGCCGGGCTCCTTTACATTGTGTCGCTTCATTTTGGTGATGCACCGACAGTCTCGGTGACGATCCTGCTGCTCGGACGCGCGCTGCTTGGCAGGGCGGAGAGCTTCATTATCACCGGCGCAGTCAGCTGGGGACTTGCTCTCGTCGGCGCGAAGAATGCGGGGCGCGTCATCGCTTGGATGGGCATGGCGATGTTCGCTGCGCTGGCACTCGGGGCGCCGCTCGGAACTACGCTTTATTCTGCCGGCGGGTTCGCCGGTGTCGCTGTCGCGGCAACGCTTATGCCACTCGTGACAGTTTTGCTCGTCGCCCTATTATCGCCCGTTCCGACGGCGGACGGTGCCAGGCCGGCGTTCAAGACGGTGGCCGCCGCGGTCTGGCTGCCCGGCTCCGGTGCGGCACTGAGCAGCGTCGGCTTCGGCGCGATCATCGCTTTCAGTTCGCTCCTTGCAGCGCAGCGCGGATGGAGCCCGGTCTGGCTGCTGTTCACCGCTTTCGCACTTTCGCTGGTGGCGGCGCGTCTGCTGCTCGGTCACGCGCCTGATCGACTTGGCGGCGCCAGAATAGCGCTAGTCTGCGTGCTCATCGAAGCGGCCGGACTCGCGTTAATCTGGCTGGCGCCCGGCCGCGGCACGGCCGCAGTGGGAGCCGCTCTCGCCGGCTTCGGTTATTCACTGGTCTATCCCGGCCTCGGCGTCGAAGCTGTAGGCCGCGCCCCACCGCAAAGCCGCGGCGTTGCCATGGGCGCGTATACCGTCTTTCTCGATGTGGCGCTCGGCTTTGGCAGTCCGGCGCTCGGCCTGGTCGCCGGCCGCTTCGGCCTCGACGCGGCGTTCTTAGTTAGCGCGCTAATCGCGCTCGGTGCCGCCGTGATCGCGCTGCGCCTTCTCTTTACACACTGTTTCGATAGGAGACAGCCATGCCTCACGTCATCGTAAAACTTTGGCCCGGCAAATCGGAAAAGCAAAAGGGCAAACTCGCAGGGGAAATCACGAGGGCTGTGATGACGGTCCTAAACTACGGCGAGGAATCAGTCTCGGTCGCAATGCAGGAGGTCATGTCGAACGAATGGATGGACAAGGTCTATAAGCCAGAGATCCTCGGCAAGCCCGCGCAGATTTATAAGAAGCCGGGATATATTTCCGTTTGAACGCGCCCGCGGCAGCACTCGTTCAGTTCCGATCCCGCAGCGCTTCGACCACCAGCGCGAAGGCCGCCGACGATTGCCGCCGGCTCGGATACCAGAGGTGATAGCCGGAAAACGGCGGGCACCAGTCTTCGAGCACTCGCTTCAATCGACCCTTTGCAATGTGCGGCCGCACCAACCCTTCCGGCACATAGGTGAGGCCGAAGCCCGACAGCGCGGCACTGAGCATCTGCGCCGTGGTATTGAAGGTCAATTGACCGTCGACGCGCACTTTCAGCTCGCGGCCGGCTTTCTCGAACTCCCAAGAGTACAGACCACCATGCGTAGGTAGCCGCAGATTGATGCAGTTGTGGCCGATTAGCTCCTGCGGCCGCTTCGGTTCGAGTCGCTTTTTGAAATAAGCTGGCGCGCCGACGACCGCCATGCGCATGTCTGGCCCGATTCGCACCGCGATCATGTCCTTGCCGACCTGTTCGCCACTGCGGACACCGGCGTCGTAACGCTGCGTGACGATGTCCGTCAGCCCATAATCCACCGTGACCTCTATCTTGATGTCCGGATACTCGCGCAGCAGCTTTGAGAGCTTTGGCAGCAGGACCGCGTCAGCCGCATATTCGGTTGCTGTGATGCGAACCGTTCCGGCGGGCTTGTCGCGAAGCTCGCTCAACGCCGCAAGCTCGGCCTCGATCTCCTCGAACCGTGGACCAAGGGATTGAACGAGCCGCTCGCCCGCTTCCGTCGGTGCAACCCGGCGCGTGGTGCGGGTGAGGAGCCGCACGCCAAGCCGTGCCTCAAGTTCGCGCATGGTATGGCTAAGCGCCGATTGCGAGACGCCAAGCTTCGCCGCGGCCCTCGTGAAGCTCTGCTCCCGTGCCACGGCAAGGAAGGCGAGCAGGTCGTCGAGATGGCCCCGCTGCATTCATGGCTCCTATTCATAAGTTCATGTCGATTATAGCGGCTAATCTGAGGGGCGGCGTGGCCCTACATCATGGATAGGAAACCACAAGGAAGGACGAAGCGATGGATATCAAGCGAAACGGCACACAGCCGTCCGGCAAGGGTCCGCCCGAATGGTTCACCGGCACGGTCCGCATCGACCCGCTGTTCAAGGCGCCCGATCCGGCGCGCGCCAGCGGCGCCAGCGTCACGTTCGAGCCCGGCGCGCGCACGGCCTGGCATATGCATCCGCTCGGACAAACGCTCATCGTGACGGCAGGGTGTGGCCGCGCACAGCGCGAGGGCGGACTGGTTGAGCAAATACGGTCTGGCGATGTCGTCTGGTTTGCGCCGGGCGAGAAACACTGGCACGGCGCCGCACCGACGACCGCGATGACGCATATCGCCATTGCGGAAGCGCTCGACGGCAAGGTTGTCGACTGGATGGAACACGTCACCGACGCGCAGTACGACGCCTGATCGCCAATGTCCGCTTTGGGTCAAAAGCAGACATTACATCGATCAAACAGGATGTCCGCTTTACCCCCAATAGCGGACATTCCTCAGCGCCGTCTCGATGTCCGCTTTGTGCCAAAAGCGGACTCATGCACTGCAGCAAAGGGAGTCCTATTGGATCACCCTGTCAGCGCGTGCCACCAGACCCGCCGGCACTGCCACACCCACCGCATCGGCCGTCTTGAGATTGATCACCAACTCAAACTTCGTCGGCTGTTCCACCGGAATGTCGGCGACCTTGGCTCCGCGGAGGAGCTGAATCAGCTGTCGGGCATAAAGTCCGCTCATGATTTGAGTGAAACGCGGCCCGTAGGCAGCAAAGCCGCCTTCCTCAGCGGTTTCGGTCCATTGATACATAGCCGGCAGCCGCTGCGCAGATTTTGTTGTGGCCGATTAGAGATGATCTCCGATCAGCCACTCATTCGCAAAAAGCCAAGCCGACGGGCGGAGCTGTGCTCGATCTCCAACGAGATTTGATGCAACCATTCCTCAGCGCGATCGGCCCGAGCTTGATGGCGTCTGACATCTGCCTCGAGATTGTTTATCTGATCGTTTGCGGCTCGAAGCTGATCCGCGAGATACTCAGCGGCCTCTCTTGCCTCTTGGAGTTCAGTCTTAGTCGTCTCTCCCGCGTGTTTAACAAACTCAAGAATGGCGTTGCCTGCCCGGTCTACTATATCGGTTTCCGAGCCGGTACTTTTCTCTTTCGGAGCATACGGGATAACGGTTTTCGTACTCATCGCACCCTCCCAAACCCTGTCACAAACTACGTCGAATATTTCATCATCCAAATCCGCGCCTGCGCAGCTGCCGGAGCTATTGCGCAAGTACAGTTGGTGAATTTGTAGTTGAGGCTGACCAGCGGTGGGGGATAGCGGAGCCTTATATACGTAGCTAGGCGCCCCAGATTGGCCGCCAATGCTTGACTTGCATGCAGACCAATCGCCACGACGGTTAGTGAAGGGTTACGCACGACTCTACGCACCTACTCGCACCCAGTCTGAACGATGTGGATCGAATAACAGCTGCGGGCGGCTGAGGCAGCAGATTTCGCTGACTTAATTCCCTATTTTTCTAGTCCGTTGCAGGCGCGCAACAGCGCGACCAATTTAAACGTCGTCCGCGGCTTGGCTTGAACTATCGATATTGATGATGACCAATAACTCGAACGCGAGGGTTTCATCGCCACGCTGCCGGGCTAAGTTCGCTCAGATGCAGTGTGACTTCCCGGCAACGTTCATGAAAAATCAAATCTTGGTAAGTTGACGGCCCTGGGCTACAGTCGGACCATGCTTACGGCTTCGACGTTGACTCATCATGTTGGAGCCTTCGGAACTAAGGGGGAACTCGCCTGGGACTGCTACTCCCGGCGAGTTTCTTTTATGGGCTTTGCTGCTGTGCCAATTGGCTGGGCATGTTGAAATCGGACTTGATCGCGCGCATCGCTTCTGAGAACCCGCACCTTTACCAGCGGGACCTAGAGAAGGTCGTCAACGCAATACTAGACGAAATCGTCAAAGCTTTGAGTCGCGGTGATCGAGTCGAGCTGCGGGGTTTCGGAGCGTTTTCGGCCAAGACCCGCGAAGCGCACACGGGGCGCAACCCGCGTACTGGCGTCGTCGTCCAGGTCGCAGAGAAGGCAATTCCCTTCTTCAAAGCTGGAAAAGAGATGCGTGCCCGGCTTAATCGCGAAACTGTAGGATCTGTCAGCTGAGGGGATCAGGTAGATTCAAGCGCCCGGCTCATCGAGGGGCGCTCTTCCGACGCGAGACGCCCCCTCTTCCAAACGCGCGTCGACTACTTCGTCACCGTGACGCAACACCTTTTTAAGGTTCGACCCGGTACAGGTGCCACCGCTCGGGCACGCCTTTGAGTCGGTGAACGCCGCGATCCTTAAAGCGGATTCCAGACTGCGACATCAGATTCTTGACCGCGCTCGAAACCAGGACTTCGCCGGCACGCGCCTTCGCGGCGACGCGCGCGCCGACGTGAAACGCGAGACCAACCACGTCAGCCCCACTCACTTTGTATTCGCCTGCGTGCAGCCCCGCCCTGATCTCTAGCCCCAGCGTGCGCACCGCCTCGCGGATTGCGGTCGCGCAACGGACCCCGGAAACCGGCGCGTCGAACGTCGCGAGCAGTCCGTCCCCCGTCGTCACGACTTCTTTTCCGCGCAAAGTCTTCAGCTCTCTACGGACGGCGGCATAATAGTGATTCATCACCTGTGTCCAACGCGAATCGCCCAGCCGCGCGGCATTTTCGGTGGACCGGACGATATCGACAAACAAAATCGTGGCGAGCGCCTGTTTGAGTTCGGCGCCACGATTGGCAGGTCGGCGCCGGATCGCAATATTTCCAGCCAGCGGTTCATAGCGATGGCTGCGTCGCCGCGCGATCGCGGTTCTTGCGTAGTCTTTGGCACGCTGCACCGTGCCACAACGAATTGTTTTCGCCCGTGGCGGAAGCGTCCAGTAAATCTTTCGCCCATCTCCCACGCCATGGACCTCGACGGCGCCCCACTTCAGGAAAACCGTCGAGCCAACCCGGCGAACCCACCATGCCTTTGATGTGTATCCAGAAACGTTCGACTGATGGACTCCGATACGAAGGAATTTGGGCATGTGCGTGTGGCCGATCGAAGGACCGCTTGGGGATATCAAGGATAGAAAGTGATGATACATTCCTGGCAACAGTACTCCCAATCGAAAATTTGCCTCTGGCTCGCATGTTAATTCGCGTTCGCAATCGACCCCTACAATACCGCCATCGAACAGGCCTAAGTGGAGAACAAATGAGTCTCTGGCTCGCGGGCTATCCAAAAACGCCGGACTTCGACGTCCGCTTTGGATCAAAAGCGGACATTAAAGCGCCTCCACCCAATGTCCGCTTTACCCCCAAAAGCGGACATTGGACGGCGCAAGTTGAATGTCCGCTAAGTGCCAATAGCGGACATAGTGAAGAGACGCGTGGCCATGCGAACAACGAGTAAGAAAGGTTGTGCGGTTCTAGTGCCGTTCAAACCTCGGTCGAGGAGTGCCCAGGACAGCGATCGCTCCAACCACCAGCAGCCAGAATGGAAGTACACCCACGCCCGGAATGGCCTCCAGGGCCAGTCCCGGCAATAGCAACCACTGCCGTCCCAGCACCATGAAAAGCAGCAGCGCTGTCGCAAGATCCGCTACCCACCCGATCGGCGGCAGCGGAGTTGTGAATGCACCGATGAAATCGGAGATGCCTGCGATGACAAAGGCAAGCGCAAGCTGCTTTTTCGAAAATTTGAGAGTGTTCGAAGATGGCGTCTGTACGCTGGTCGGCTGTCTACTTGGTTCCGTGGGCGGTGGGGTCATTGGCGCGGGCCTCTAGTTTAAGAGGAGATCGCGGACACTACGCCTTTGGCAATGTCCGTTATTTCCCCGAAAGCGGACATGGTCGGGAGCGAGGCTATGTCTGCTTGCGCCACAAGCGGATGCTGCGCTCTTTATTGAATTGGCTCCCGGTAAGCCATCATCACTTCGCAGGACGCGGTTGGTAATCATGTTGCGAGGTTTTTAGACCGGGCATCTTGCAGCAAGACCTGAAAGGCGCGACAACCATTCGCAGCATTTCAGTCGGCGGGGGCTGGGTCTGCGATGCTTTCAGCACATAAAGCGGGAGAAGAGCCGCTCCTGGTCGCTGGCTCGTGCGACACATGCCCAAGTATAAAGAGTAGGAGAGTGACATGTTTGGAAAATCCCAGAGTGAAACTGCAGACAACCATCGAGATTCGACATCGGTGCAGAGCGGGCCACGCTCCGTCGCTGCGTCCTCGGCGGCGCCGGAAGCCTCCTCCATCAGTTCCGGCCTTTCGATTGTCGGCAAGATTGTCGGCCACGGCGCCCTGACCATTTTTGGTCACGTCGAAGGCGAGCTACGCGCCTCGACGGTCGTGATCGCCGAAGGGGCACAGATGGAGGGCGAGGTCAGCGCAGAGGAATTGACGATCGGAGGCTACGTCAAGGGCACCATCCATGCCAACCGCGTCAAGCTAAATGGCACCGCTGTCGTTGAGGGCGATATTTTCCATCGAACACTGACGATCGAGGAGAATGCGCGATTTGAGGGAACGTCGCGACGAAGCGAAAATACGATCGATACGCCGTCGCGCGTCCAAACAAACCGCGTCCAACCCCAGGCCACGTCGACTGACGGCAACCGGAAAGGCAACGGCGCATCAGACGGTCTCAGTCCGTTGAGCTAACGCTCACGGATTGCCCGCTATGTCCGCCTTGTGCCAAAAGCGGACATCAGCCGCCTCAATTCGATCACCTCGTCAGCGATCAAAAGCATGGCGCGAGGCTACCTTATTTCTGTTTGCGCAAACCACGCTCACCCTGTGTCCGGATTGCAACTGTTCATAGAAAAATAACGGAAACTGGCTACGGACGCCCTGCCTGCCTGCCAGAACGTGTGAGAATGGATGGGGGTCAACCGGTGGGCTGGGGGGGACGATCCGCATGATGCTGAACCGCGCTGACGAATGCAGGCGAAGGGCAAACGAGTGCCGTCGTAACGCTGCTCAACTCGCCGATGCCGTCCTGCGAGGAACGTACCTCGATTTGGCACGGCGTTGGAGCATGATGACGCACCAAGCTGAAACACCGGAAAAGGAAGGAGAAACGAAAAGAACGAGGGCCTTCCAGATGCGGTTGCTTGGGATTGCGCTTTTCATCATCGTTGGCTCTGCAGCGATTTGCGGGTCGGCTTTGGCCCAATTTTGGGGTGATCGCCCGTCGGGCGGCTGGGGCAATCATCGGTCGGGCGGCTGGGGCTGGGATGATTGGGGCGATCGCGGGCGACAAAAGCCCTCGGGCGGTTTTTTTCCCGTTCTTTGGCGATAATTACAACCGTCCGGCACCCGCTGTCGATTCCACTAAGGCGCCGCCGCCGCGAAAACTGGAGACGCCGCTGACCAGCACAGTCATGGTTATTGGTGACTCGCTTGCCGACTGGCTCGCCTACGGTTTTGATGAAATCTACGCCGACCAGCCGGACATCGGGTTCGTGCGAAAGATAGCGGCAACATCAGGCCTCATTCGTTACGACGCGAAGAACGATCAATTGGATTGGCCCCAGATCGCTAAAGATACGCTCGCTGCCGAGAAGCCGAATGCCATCATCGTCATGCTGGGCTTGAATGATCGCCTCCCGATTCGCGAGAAGGCGCTGCCCAGTCCAGAGCCACAGCATAAAGGCGAGCAGCCGCAGGCCGCTCAAGCGGCGCAAAATTCAACGCAAGGTGAGACTGCCACTTCCGCTGATTCGGAAGCACTGCAGCCGATCGAGAACAAAGCGCAACATCCGTTACCTGGCAGCTCATATGATTTCCAGACCGACGAATGGGCGGCGCTCTATGTGAAGCGCATCGACGCGATGATCGCGGCGCTTAAGAGCAAGGGTGTGCCGGTTATTTGGGTCGGGCTGCCGGCGATTCGTGGCACGAAACCGACTAGCGACATAAGCTATTTGGACGAACTGTATAGCGAGCGCGCTGAAAAGGCCGGAATTGTTTACGTCAACGTTTGGGACGGCTTTGTCGATGATCAGGGACACTATGCCACCCAGGGTCCGGACTTCGAAGGCCAAACCCGGCGGCTGCGCGCCGCCGACGGCGAGCATTTCACCAAGGCTGGTGCGGTGAAACTCGCAAGTTATGTCGACCGTGACCTCCGCCGAGTGTTATCGAGCCCGGTAGTGCCGGTTGCGCTGCCCAGTGCGGAAACGACGCCAAAATCGGGAACGGCCGGCGCCAGGCCAGATGTCGGTCCGGTACTGCCACTTTCCATCGGCGGCGGCGAGAACGGCGATCTCGTTGGCGCGGAAGGCCACTCAACACAGACCACGCCCGACCCGATTGCGGCGAAAGTCTTGAGCCGCGGCGCAGCTTTGGTAGCGCCGGCTGACCGCGCCGACAATTTTTCGTGGCCGCGTCCTGACAGTGATGCGAGCGCAACGCACGAGGTTTCGCCTCAACCGGTTGCGCTGACGCCGGACACGCCAACAAAGAACGGCGTTCCAGTCAAGGACGACGGCAAAAAACTGGTGGACGCGAAGAAGGATGCGAAGGAGAAACCCGCAATCGATTTGCGCGTGAGCAAAACACGGCACACGTCGAACGCGGGCCTTGATGGCGCACCCATCCCTCCGGCCCCCGTAGGTGCGCGATGAATGGATAGGGACATGCCAGCTATCAGCCCATCGCGGTCAAAGCGGCGGCCGCTGTCGCATTTGGGTCATCTCCGAGCGCTGTTACTGATCTAAGAAAAAATTAACCCTACCGGGTCCCAATTCGTGAGTTGATTCTAGTTTCATTGGCGACGGGGGTCTCGAAATCCACACTCTCGGTTGGCTACTTGCGGTTTTAGGCGTCCTCATCACCGCCGGTGCTTGGATGGTTGCGTACGCCGTGGGGCCCGGCTTATGGTCAGGCTTGCGCCTGTCGCTGCCGACATCGTGAAGTGGCCTCAACAGTGCTGCGCTCTTTACAGGAAAAGATTCAATGATCCGTGCCGAACTCACCGTTGCTGCGATTGCACTCGTCGCCGCTGTTGCGGTGGCAGTGGACGCGATTAAAGAGGGCTGTACAAGCGCGCAAGCTGAGACGCAAACCGCTTCTGCTGAATCTACGGTTTGGGACCACAATGGGTCAGTGATGTATTTGGTCGCAAATGGCCCGTCTCGGGAATTCCATTATCAAAAGCCTCGCGCGGGAATGTTGGAGGTAGGTGTACGTCCTGGCTCTCTTCTCTTCCGCGGTGAAATCGAGAACGGAGAATATTCCGGAACGGCATATATTTTTAACCCGCATTGCGGACAAATCCCCTTCCAAGCCAAAGGGCCGATTCTCGACAATGATGAACGGATTGTGCTGACTGGGCAGGCGCCGCGAGTCGGACGAAACTGTCGCGCTCACGAATCCTCTACAAGCAATTTGGAGTTCAGACGAGTAAAACCAAACGAGGGAGCGCAATCCCAGGAACAATTCAACGCGGCAACCGCGCCTAGCGTAGAAGAATCAAAACCTGAAGTGCCGTCGACGGCTGGTGGTGAACTTGCTAGCGCGCCAACAGCACAGCCGTCCGCACCCGCCAGCAGTACTTCGCAAGGTGCTTCTGTGTACGTAGCGGGAAAGGGTAAGTACTGCAAAGAGACCGGGGTGAGCGGCTATCTCGATTGTTTCTATGCGAGCCTAGACGCGTGCCAAAAGCATAACAAATCCCCGAACACTCGATGCGTCCCAAATCCAAATTCCGGCACGTAAATCACGATATTGCGGTAAGCCATTCCAGGCGAAGAATTCTGTGGTCTGCTTTACCCGGGAATCGTGGTGCCGCTCCGACCGGTTCGATACCGCTCATGCTAGCCGCGCACTCGCTTCATTCTTAGGAAGGTTGCCACAGTCAGTCCGCACAGAAGAACGAGGATGGCGATGGCTACTTCACTGATCGTTGCTAGTTGCTGCACCTGATTCCGTTTCCGATCTGCAACTTCGACAACGACAGACGGGTTCGCCGGGCCTTGGCTTGACGTGGTTTGATTTCCAGACTCCAGGCTGAGTGTGGGTGCTGCCACTGGCTGATTTGATGCAGGTGGGTCGGCCGGGTCTTGGCTCGACGTAGTTTGATTTCCAGATTCCGGGCTGAGTGCGGGTGCTGGCGCTGGCTGATTTGATGCAACTTGATGAGACTCAATCTTAGACGCGTCAATCGCCAAATACCGGAGCACTCCTTTTCCGTTCTGATCGAACGTCGCCGCCCACAGAAATCCTGCGCCACCAGCCAGCCGATAAACCGGAACGCCTGCTTTTGCAGAACGTCTTAGATCGCCAAGAAAGCTGACCAAAATCCAAGGATAACTGCCGCCCGATGCAACTACTGAAATCTCCTCTGGTCTAAGTGGCTCAAGTTGGATTGTTCCCCAGATAGCTATAACTGCGTTTGGAAGTCCCTCGCGTTGCGGCATTTGGATGATACGAGCCTGTCGACCAAATTTGGATGACATGCGGTCTATTTCATTTTGAATACCGTTTGGGCCGAAGAAAGCCGGTTCAAAGTATGAATTGACGTAAGCTGCTCCGTCTTGAGATTGTAAAACCGAATGGGAACGCGTGACTTCTACGCCCGGATACTCATTGCCAACAGGCGTTTTGTGTTCCTCATTGCACGAAAGGAAGCCGGGAAACTCGTCGCTTGGACTGCATTGATATCGCTGATACGGCTTACTCCCGAACTTAACTTGATCACCAAGGGCTAGCCCATCGACAACGTAAGACGATGCTGCCGCGGGGATAGTTTGTGGAATTTCGAGAAGCTTATTTCGAAGGTCGTTGACATTTAACAATGCAAGGACCGGCGTGCTCGAAAGAAGCACAAAGGCCCAGAGAAATGCAACGCACTTGCACAGTCCGCCGGACTGTAACTCGCAGTGGTTCATTTTCGCCCGCTTAATGCCGTACTGTAGCACATCAGTGAAGTGTACTTTTGCGATGCAGCGGGTGGCTTCAACTGGATACTAGAGATCTTCGGGTCGAGGAAAGTCGCTGGGGCTGACCAGGGCAACAGGCACTTCAAAATATTCACTGATGAAACGTTTAACTTCTTCTATGGAACTGAAGGCTCTAGTTTCGTCGGTTGGGCTTTTTCCCAACGGGATAAACGCAATCCTTATGTACCACTTGCCATCTCCAGTTCTCGATGCTGAGGCGCAGTGGGCCCACTGTCCTGTGTGGAAAAACCAATGTCCAGGGCCCACGGTGCGTGTTTGCCGGGCTGAGTGACAGTACAGGATATGGCCAACTCTCGTCATGATATCCCTCAGCCGGCACAGCTGACATGTCGACTTTGTTACCATTGATGTGACGAGTGGGAATTTATTTTTTCGTCCTTAAAAGGGTCCTCATCTGCGTCGTTTCTGGCTCCAGAGGGTGGGTCTGCCCGAAGCCTTTTCGCTGACTCCGTTCTTTCGGCTTTAAACGACCTGCAGTACGCTTTTGCAGCAGGGAGCGGCCAATGACTCCGCCGGTGAAAGGACCACCAGTGGCCTTCCTGACTCCGGCGCGCGAGCAGGCCATCATGAAAAAAGTCAATGAAGGTCGGCGTTTTCGGCAGAAGCGAACGCGGTAGCTTCGCACCCATTAGGCTGATCGATTCGGTCAATTTTCGTCCCTTAAAAGGGCGCCTTCGCAAAGGGGCGTGTGCTGAAGCCGAATGTCCGCTTTTGGGGGTAAAGCGGACGTGGCGCGGACCTGATGCGATGTCCGCTTTGTGCCACAAGCGGACATCGGCCGCCTCATTCGATCACCTCGTCGGCGCGCGCGAGCACCGATGTCGGTATATTGAGGCCGAGCGCCTTCGCGGTCTTAAGATTGAGGACAAGCTCATACTTCGTCGGCGCCTGAATCGATCTTCACCGCTCAATCAGGCTAACTTTTTCAACTGCACAGTTAGTGCGGAACAGCCGGTGCCAGCAGCTGGCGAAGGGGATTGAGCGGACCGATCGGCGTGAGCTGGAATGTCATCAGATGGGCTTTGCCGAGTGGCAGCTCCTCCAGCACGGCGTGCGCTGCCTGAGTGTCGGTCATATTCAGGATGAAAACGACACCCGGGCGGTCTTCCAACGAATACCACTGGTCGATCTTGCCATCGAGATAGAGCTGCGCGGTCTCACGAACCTCGGCCGGCAAAATGCGCTGAACCTGCGACATGTCCGTGCCAGGAGCGAATGTGCCGACGGCCAGAATCTTGGTGGTCGGCGTCTGCGGCATCGGTGTCTGAGCAATGGCACCGTGGGTGGCACCAGCCAGGATCGAGGCGGCAGTCAAATTTCTGAAAGACCGTTTGATCATGGTCGTACCTTCATCTCAGGGTGCACCAATCATCGCGATTATCCCAACAACAGCATGCCGCTGATAATTACCATGGCACCAGCTGTTGCCCCGTGAATACCAAATGCGGTGGTTCTTGTTCCGCCATGCCTCAAAACGATCGCAGCGTCAGTGAGCGGGATGATCGTTGCGATCAGCATGAACCAACCAAGCAAATGGGCTGATCGATTAAGAATGATGATCGCGATCAATAGACCGGACGCAATGTCGCGAATCGCCTTCACTGAGAGGTAAGCCTCCCAGTGTGCGTCGGGACGCACAGACACCCCGAACGCCACCGCTGCCGCGTGGGGCGCCAAGAAAAATCTCACGCCGATGAGTACAATTCCCAACGCGATTACGCCGGACAGCCAATATCCGATGGCGTTGATCGTTAGGTTTTTTCTTTTGGCCTTCGACACACTACGTAGCTGTCATGCCAATTGTAGGCCGAAACGTTTGTTCCCCCGTCTCACCAACACTTGACCTGCCTGATGTCCGCTTTGGGTCAAAAGCGGACATCGCCTGGCTGCCAAACAAAGGATCAACGACGGCGGGCCCATTATCTGCCTCCATAGTGATCTGATCATCGCGCTGGGCGGATCTCTACGGTCCCCTCGGGGCGGATTCTGTTTCCTTCAGTGAGAACACTACTTGGGTCGGCTTTGATAATCAGCACGTGGTGATCCACGAGCCAGCGCATCGATTTTTGCACGTCTGAATTGAAATCTTCGAAGCGCAACGGGTGATTAGATTTGATTATAGCTCCGACTAGTTTGCTTTGCGTTTCGTTTAGGCTGAGCGGGGAGATATAGCGTCTAAAATTGACCAAGCCCGCGTCTTCTTTGAGATGAAGCGATGCAATTGATGGACTTAGCCTGACCCAACTTTGTCGCCATAACCGTCGCTGAAGTTCGTCACTCAAGCGAAAATCGTAGGTTTTCCCATCTAGTACGTAGACCACTCGTCGAGCCCGAAGGCAAATGGCGCTCGACAGGATGCTCGTCAGTTCGCTCGGGAATTTGCAACCATGGACTGTGTCGAGCAGAATTGTTCCTAACTCAGAATATAATTCCCGCATCTGAGTGAACTCGCACAAGATTGTGTTTCGAATAAATGCCACCATGACGGCGGTGAGTCGATCGAAAGCGGGCGATCGAACCAATGGATCTGATCCTGTTGTGCTGATACCGACGGTCGCATCCAATCCCGTGACCGGGATTAGCAAACATACACGGTCCTTTTTAGTGGCATGGCGCAATAGCCAGCCGGCGCTGCCCTGTTCTTTAAGCGACTGTTGAAGCCTATCGGCAACGAATGGTGACGCAAGTGGTAATACGTCGCGAAGTCGGGACAAAAGTGCCTCAGAAACCTGCTCTACTTTTTCGTTCTTCTCTACCGCAATACCGACAATAGATTGTACGACCCTGGGCGCGAGAGCTTCAGGGATTTGGGAAGCGACCCAATGGGCGCATGCACGCAGTATAAAGATAGACGCTTCTTTTCGCTGCGCGAGAAGCCAGTTTTTACCGCGTGAAAAGTTGCTGTAGATGAGGTCACTTTCTGAGGGTACACCTTCAGTAGTTGAAAATGCTTCACAATAGTATTCGTCAGCTTGCGCAAAGCGCTGAGCCTGCCTCATCAACCTCGCCTTGTTAAGCCGATTAATGTAGAAAAGATGATCTGTATCTGTCGCGTTTTTGTCCAACCAAGTACTAATACGGTCTTCGAAGGCTAAGGCTTGGGTCGCGTCTCCAAGACGAAGCCGACAAAGCGCATAACTGTTCAGCAGATACTGATAGCCGAGAGTATTCGCTCGGGGCCGACTAATAAGCTCCGCCTTATGAAACAGAGTGTCAGCTTCGATCAGCCGACCAACGCTTAATGCACCCCAAGCTTTCGCCTGCAAAAGAAAACTGTACAAATCAGTGGGGAGATACGGTTCTGGAGTCGGAGCAGAATAGAGCTCCGAGTTCCGGCGCAGTGTGATCCGGAGACCTTGGAGCTGTGCTAAAGCAAAGTTGATCCGGAACCTTTGGAACTGTGGTAAACTAAGGTATCCTTGAGACCGATCCGATTTAAATTCAGAACTCGCGTCAACCGCTGAACTCGCGAGCAAAAGGGCTAATTCAAAACCACCTTCCAATAGAGCTGCGGCACTGCAGCGGCACAGAAAATCGACGTCCTTGTGAATTCCTCCCGTTAATTGGCAGTACGCCTTAAGCCAGTTCGGGATACCAGGACCTAACCTTTCTTTTAGCGCCAAAATGGAGTGCGGTTCAGGAGCAATTCGGCATTCTGGTGGCACCAAGAACAGGCCGTTGTTGAGTCGATGACAGCCAGTCAAAGGCAGCTTTTTCGCAATCTGTTTTGAAATAATGCCTGGTACCGCCTTAACAGACCCCACGCCACGGACATTTCTCTTAGTTACCGGAGCGACTCTCCAATCGATTTGCCAATTTGAGGGCACTGAGACTTTACGTGGGTCGGCTGCTACAAGTGCGATATGGGTTCCAGATCCATCGAGGGCTCTCGCAAGAAGGTCAAGAAAGGTAACATTCTCGTCACCCCAAGTTTGCGAACGGGTGGGCGCCAAAACCAGAAAGTCGATCGGCTGACATGCGGTCGAGAGATTTAAAACTAACTCTACCGAACGAAAGGGATTAAGGAATTCTATGTCTCCTTGAGTTTCATAATCTATGAAGCGGCCGATCTGTCCTTCAGAGCTTGCATCGGAACCTAGCGTGAAGCTAAACGGAATTGTGCCACCCAGCTGCTCGGCAAATTCGCGTGCAACGACTCCCCCACGCCATGCTCCCAGCGTTAGATCAGCTATTATCTTATTTCGTCCAGTCTTGAGCGAAGCCAAAATCGACTGAAGGTTCGGTGCAACGACGCCATTCATACGTGGCGACTTAGACCAATCTCGAATAATCATCGATCTATCGACAGGTGATCACTGTGACTAGCAATCTTGTGTCGGATGACGAGACACTTCAAGTGCAGTAGGACCTGATAGCCTTTCGCTGCGCGAATAAGGGGCGCTAATTGAATTCGGCCGCTCCCACGATCTGACTAGCTTCTTTTTCGGAAGGAGGCGGAGCTTTACAAGTCCAGACTTGGTTGAGATCGGCCTTTGTCCGGGTTACTGCACCAAACAATCCAGCGTCATGCGCAAGCTCCTCCGCAGCTTGGGGAGACTGCGCAGCATGTGGGGCCTCCGCCTGCGCAGTCGTCTACTGCGCCGCCTCCGCCACCTTGGCTCGCTCGACTGCGCGTCCTCTTTGCAAGTCGTAAGTCAGGGCGACGTGCTCCAGCGTTTTCGTGGTCAAATGCGTAGAAAGTCGACAAACTAACGTCGGAGATTTCTTCCTCGTGGAGAGTAACTGCAGTGTTCGCCGTCAGAGTATCGTCCGGTGGACCAACGGCCGCTCTGGACGCGCTGCCCGCCAGCGACAACGCCCCAGCGATTCCCAATACCGTTACGGCTTTCGTCCGACCCTTTTGCTTCGATTTTTGCTTGTCACGCGACATGGTTGAGGCCTCCAATTCACCCCACCCCACCTGTAATTATAAAACCTTCACTTCGAGGCGCCAATGTGCACCAGGTGCCGAAAGGAAGAAAACTTCCAAGGAGGCTCGGCGCGCCTCGATAAGTTTGGGCGGCCTCAAATTGGACATCGGCAATCCAGCTGCGGTTGCGCCGGTTCAGGCGAGCTTGTTCATTCTCGCGCTTTGGGTCAAAAGCGGACATTGCTGGTTCGGCCTCGTCGACAACTGCCATTTTACCCTCGATAGCGAACTCGTCACGGGTGCCCACCGCGCGATCTAGAACGTGAGGCCGACCTTGAGTACTTCGATCGCGTAGAACTGGAGTTCCGCGTCTAGGCTGCGCTGGATGTTAGCGGCATTGCGAAAGCCGTGTTGTTCGCCCGAAAACAAGAAGTAACCAACTGGCTTGTCCTTGCGCCGCAACGCTTCAACCAGAGCCTCGGCCTGATTGGGTGGCACGATGGCGTCTTCCGCTCCCTGAAAGAAAATCACAGGTCTTGATAGTTGATCGAAGTGATAAAGCGGTGAGCGTTCGCGATAGCGCTCTTGAGTCTGCGGATACGGACCGATCAACCAGTCGAGATAGCGTGACTCAAATTTGTGTGTTTCGCGCGCCAACACAGCGAGATCACTGATCCCATAATAACTTGCACCACCGTGAAAGAAATCGCGAAAAGTTAGCGCCGCCAGCGTGGTATAGCCACCGGCACTACCACCCCTGATGACGATGCGGTTGTGGTCGACCAAGCCCTCTGCAACAAGGAATTTAGCTCCATTGATACAGTCATCGACATCGACGATACCCCAGTTGAGGTGCAGGCGATTGCGATAGACGCGGCCAAAGCCAGCGCTGCCGCCATAGTTGACGTCGAGCACCGCGATTCCACGGCTGGTCCAGATCTGGGTGGTCAGGTCGAGCACGCTCGAGGCTGAGGCCGTTGGACCACCGTGGCATTTAACGAGAAGCGGCGGAAGTTCGTCGGTAAGGCCGACGTAGTCTGGGTTGTACGGTGGATAGAACAAGCCATAGGCAGTGTTCCCGTCAGTGGTCGGAAACTCAACGGATCTTACCGTCGATAGGTAGTCAGTAATGCGCGATCCTGGTTGATCGAGAAGATCAGTTTCTTTTTTTAGGATGCGATGCGTGCCCGAGATCAAATCGAGCGTGACGATGCTGGCCGGGTGATTGGACGCACCGGCGCGAAAGACGGCGCGGTGGCCATTGACCCGGACCGAGCTGA
>Ga0310915_10000374_pt1 | contig 21532 bp, 20 predicted proteins | sample GREbulkMGAN111_FD_202508 | JGI IMG/M metagenome (GOLD analysis project Ga0310915, IMG submission 202508) | Lab enrichment of tropical soil microbial communities from Luquillo Experimental Forest, Puerto Rico - GRE.bulkMG.AN111 | ecosystem: Environmental > Terrestrial > Soil > Tropical forest >...
CTGCCTTTGACATCGGCATAGAAAGATTGCGCATCGGCGAGTTTTCCGCCGCTCGCGAAGATCACCTCGGCGGTTTCGGCTGCGATCTGGCGGCCGGCCTCCGAAGCCCCGGCCTGCACGATGACCGGCCAGCCCTGGATCGGCCGGGCGATGTTGAGGGGCCCGCGCACCGAGAAGAACTCACCCTGATGGTCGAGCACGTGCAGTCGCGCGGGATCGAAATAGACGCCGTTCTCGACATCGCGGATGAAGGCGTCGTCGGCCCAGCTGTCCCACAAGCCGGTGACGACATCGAAGAATTCGCGGGCCCGCCGGTAGCGGTCGCCATGCTCCATGTGCTCGGTGAGCCCGAAATTCAGCGCTGCGTCGGGGTTGGAGGTGGTAACCAGGTTCCAGCCGGCACGGCCGCCGCTGATGTGGTCGAGCGACGCGAAGCGCCGGGCGATCAGGTAGGGCGGCTCGAAAGTCGTCGAGGCGGTCGCGATCAGCCCGAGATTTTCAGTCACCATCGCGAGCGCCGGCAGCAAGGTCAGTGGATCGAACGAGGTGACGGTCGCGCTGTGCTTCAACGCGGCCATCGGCATGTTGAGCACGGCCAGATGGTCGGCCATGAAAAAGGCGTCGAACCGGCCGCGCTCGAGGGTCTGCGCAAAGCGGATCAAATGCCTGAGATTGAAATTGGCATCGGGGTAAGCGCCGGGATAACGCCACCAGGCGGTATGAATACTGACCGGGCGCATGAACGCCCCAAGATGCAGGTGGCGTGGTGCCATCATCGCTGCCGCTGTTCCCCGTTTCGATCGATCGAAGCGAAATTGTGAACGGCCACCCAGGCGGCGGCAAGCAAATCGGAGAGCGTCGTCGCTATCGAGCCAAGCTCGACTTTTCCGTTATATGGCATGACAGGTTTGCTACTGAGACGCTTGCGGACGCGACGGTGCCAAGCTAGTATGCGCCACAGTCAAGCGAATGATGATCTGGAAAAAGTTGCCTGGCCGGGAACATGGCGGCGTGTTTCAGCGTTCATGTCCGGCGGTGTGTCGTCGCCTTAGGGACAGGAAGGGTATGTAACGATATCGCAAACCTGGGGCTCGATCCGGTAAATTGCAGCTGCAGCAAAGGATGACATCATGAAACATCTCCTGACCGGCGTGGCGGTCGTTGCCGCGCTTGCATTCGCCGCCCCCGTTTGGGCGCAACCAGTCAGTCCGTCAGGTGGGAACGCGGTGGGCCTGCCAGGCCCGAACCCCGGCGGACCAGGCCTGACGCCGTACAGCGGAGGTGCGCCTGGGCCGAAGCCATCGGGTTCAAACTACATCCCGCCATCGGCGCCGCCTGCGGCGATGGCGCCCGCGGCTGGGGCGCCGATGTCGGACAGCACCTCGGCGATGCCGCCCAGCCATCGCCATGCCCGCCATGCCTCGCATGGCAAAATGGCGCATCACGGCGGCAAGGCGACGCGATTGACCGGCACCAGTGCCAACCAGCTCAACCAGGAAGAGCTGGCACGCCTGCAGTCCGGCAACGTGTCCATGCCGCCGGCTCCTCCACCGCCGGGCGCTGGTGCCCCTCCGCCGCCAATGGGAACTACCGGAGGTGGGGCGCCTTACCGTCCGTAACGTACATCGCGAACGCAACGGGGAGCGAAAGCTCCCCTTAGCCGCTCTGTAAAGGCAACTTCGCGAGCGGGCGGCGGCTTAGTTGTGGCTCGGCGCATCGAGTCGGCGGGCGAGGCGTTCCATTTCTTCGAGCAAGTCGTGTAAGGCCTGGTCGGCAACATAGGCCATTTTGGCGAAGGCCCGCAGGAAGCTGTCGGTGCGGGGCAGCTGGAAGAGCGCCTCTTCCCCCTCCTTACCTTTGCTGGCGCTGACCAGAACGACGTTATCGTAGGGCTGCAGCATCAGCTCTTCGAGGGCTTTGCCTGGACCGGTGACGTACTCGACAACCCGGCACCGTTCGGTGGAGTGCGTTTCCTGCACGATCGTCATTCGATAGGCGGCGCGGGTCGTCGCGGCCTCGATCAAGGCCCGCGCGAACGGGCGCAGAAACGCCTCGTCGAAGCCGAGTATCGCGGTCGGACGCTCATCGGTTACCGATGAACGCATTTCCAGCGTAGCCCACAGCGATGCGCGGCCCCCGAAGTAGTCGGCCGAGGCAAGATCGAGGTTGATCGAATCGATCGGCATCGGCGGCGAGATCGACCGCGGCGACAGAAAGGCGAAGCAAGCCGGTTCCCGCTTCAGGGAAATATTCGTCGTCGCTTCGAGGTTCCGATCGGTGAGCGCGGGAGTGTCGGCCATGGCAAACCCGGTTCGAGGGAGGTGTTTCGGATGTTGGATAGGCCGGTTCCGCCGAGTTTGTCAAAGTGTAACAAAGGATTAACGTAATCTGCGGCCTTTGGCCGCGAGCTTTCTCGACTGATCTTGCTTTCTCGAGAATGCCGCAATTGTGGCCGAAGAATCGCAGAGATCCAGCAGGCAGCTTCACAGCCGAATATTACCGCTCGCTAGGACAAGCCGCGCCGGCGCCCCATCTCACTTGGCTTCCCGCTCAATCGACTGTTCGGCGGCGAGCCACTCCCTCTCCGCCCTCTCGATCGATCGCACGAGTTCGGCGCGGCGTTTCAGTACAGCGAAGAGCTCAAACCGATCGGATCTGGGGCCCTGCGGCTCGGCCAAGGTGCGGTCGAGCGCCTCTCGCTCTTCTGTTAGCCGCGCGATCGTCTCCTCGGCCTGCCGAGCAACCCGCCGCAATGGGTCGAGTTCCAGCCGGCGTTTTGCGGCTAGGCGCCGGGTAGCGCGGCGATCGCCGGGTGCGGCGGTGGTCGAACGGCCAGCGGTCCCCGAGGCGTCGGTTTCCAGCACCAGTCGCTCGTAATCGTCGAGATCCCCGTCAAACGGCCGAACCGTCCCACCGGCGACCAGCCAGAGCCGGTCGGCGATCAGCTCGACGAGGTGGCGGTCGTGGCTCACCAGCACCACCGCACCAGCGAAATCGTTGATCGCCTGGACGAGCGCCTCGCGGGCCTCGATGTCGAGGTGATTGGTCGGCTCGTCGAGGATCAGCAGCGCCGGAGCGTTGTGCGTGATGAGAGCCAGGTTCAAACGCGCCCGCTCGCCACCCGACAGCTCGCCGGCCGCGACAAAGGCCTTTTCCTGGCTGAAGCCGAACCGGCCGAGCCGCGCCCGCACGGCTTCGGGGGGGCCGCCGGGCATCAGCGCCGACAAGCGATCAAAAGCCGAAGCATCGGACTGCATCTGGTCGATCTGGTGCTGTGCAAAAAAACCGCAGGCGAGGTTCGGAGAGCGGGCCACTCTTCCCGCCATCGGCTCGAGCTGACCGGCGAGCAACCGGGCGAGCGTCGTCTTGCCGTTGCCGTTGGCGCCGAGCAGCGCAATCCGGTCGTCGGGATCCAGCCGCAAATCGAGCCGCGACAATACCGGTTTGCCCGCGACGTAGCCGACCGCAGCGCGCTCGAGAGTGATCAGCGGCGGGCGAAGATGCAGCGGTTCCGGGAATGCGATGCGTGGCGGCGCCTCCTCGACCGACAGCACGATCGGCTCCAGACGCGCCAGCGCCTTGAGGCGACTCTGCGCCTGGCGCGCTTTTGATGCCTTGGCGCGGAAGCGGTCTACAAAAGCCCGCAATCTCTCCCGTTCGTCGGACTGCCGGCGGGCCAAGATTTCGAGGCGCCGCGCGGCCTCGGTGCGCGCCCGCAGAAAGGCGTCGAAACCGCCGGAGTAGGCGGTCAGTCTACCGCGTTCGAGATGCAGCGTGAATGTCGTTACCGCATTCAAAAACCGACGGTCGTGGCTGACCAGGATCAGTGTTCTGCGATAATTGCGCAGAAAGCGCTCGAGCCACAGCGCCGCTTCGAGGTCGAGATGATTGGTCGGCTCGTCGAGCAGCAGCAGATCGGATTCGGCAAACAGGATCTCGGCGAGCGCGACGCGCATCCGCCAGCCGCCCGAGAGCTCGTTGAGGGGCTGGCGCTGCATCGCCTCGTCGAGCCCGAGGCCGGCGAGGATACGCGCCGCTCGGCTCGGCGCCGAATGGGCCTCGATTTCGACAAGGCGCGCCTCGATCTCGGCCACGCGCAATGGCTCCGCCCTGGTGTCCCTCTCGGCCAGCAGCATGGTGCGCTCGCTATCGGCGGCGAGCACCGTCGCGAGCGGGGTCGTTTCCCCGTCCGGCGCCTCCTGCGCAAGAAAGCCGATCCGATGTCCGCGCGGCAATTCGATCGCACCGCCATCCGGCTGCAACGCGCCGCGGATCAGGTCGAGCAATGTCGACTTGCCGACGCCGTTGCGGCCGACCAGCCCGACCCTGCTGCCCTCGGCAATCTGCGCACTCGCTTGGTCGAGCAAAATCCGCCCGCCGATACGGTAAGTCAGGCCGGAAAGAGTCAGCATGCCCGTCTCTTACCACAGACCCGCAACGCCCGGCGATGAGTGCCCCAGGGCAGGTGCGGATCGGCATTTCCGGCTGGAACTACGGCGGCTGGCGCGGCACGTTCTATCCGCGCGGATTGCGCCAATCAGACGAACTCTCCTACGCCAGCCGTCAAGTCGACTCGATCGAGATCAACGGCACGCATTATTCTCTGCAGCGGCCCGATTCCTTCGCGCGGTGGTACGAGGATACCCCGGAAGGCTTCATCTTCGCGGTCAAGGGCAGCCGCTACATCACGCACCTGAAGCAGCTGCATGACATCGAGACGCCCCTCGCCAACTTCTTTGCCTCCGGCGTATTGCGGCTGGAGGAGAAATTAGGCCCCTTTCTGTGGCAATTCTCGCCCCGGTTCAGGTTCGATGCCGAGCGCCTGGACCATTTCCTCTCGTTGCTGCCGCGCGATACCGAGGAGGCGGCAGCGCTCGCCGAACATCACGACTGGCGCTTGGCTGGCCGCGCCTGGATGCGAACCAATCGCAAGCGGGCTCTGCGGCACGCAATAGAAATACGCCATCGGAGCTTTTTCGACCCGGCTTTCATCGGGCTGTTGCGCCGCCATAGCGTGGCGCTCGTCTTCGCCGATTCGGTCGAGTGGCCCTATGCCGAGGATCTGACTGCGGATTTCGTCTTTATCCGCCTGCACGGCTCGGAAGAACTCTATGCGAGCGGCTATTCGGACGAAGCTCTCGACCACTGGGCGGCGCGGATCAAGTTGTGGGCCAACGGACTACAGCCCAATGATTCGCGTCTTGCCGCACCCGATTTGCCGCCGCCGCAGCGCAGTGCTCGCGACGTCCTTGTTTATTTCGACAACGACGCCAATGTCCGCGCGCCGTTCGATGCGCGTGCGTTGCGAGCAAAGCTGAGTTAGCTTCCCTAGAACAATCGAGAAGGACTGCGATGAACACCCGCCCGCCGGCCGAGATCGGCATGACCCTCGACGAGGTCGACACCCCCGCGCTGGTGATCGATCTCGATGTGTTCGAGCGCAATCTGCGCCGGCTGCCGGAGCGCATCGCCGGCACTGGGGTGCGGGCGCGACCGCATGCCAAGACCCACAAATGCCCGGTCATTGGGTTGAAGCAGGTCGCGCTCGGCGCCATTGGCGTCTGCGTGCAGAAGGTCAGCGAGGCCGAGGCGATGGTCCAGGGCGGGGTTCCCGACGTGCTCGTCACAAACGAAGTCGTCGGTCGGCAGAAATTGCGGCGCTTGGCGGCGCTCGCGCATACCGCCCGCATCGGCGTGTGCGCCGACGATCCGAGCCAAATCCGCGCGCTCGACGAGGCGGCGGGCGAAGCCGGGGTTACGCTCCCGGTCTATGTCGAGGTCAACATGGGCGGTAACCGCTGCGGCGTCGAGCCGGGCGAGCCGGCGCTCGCCCTAGCGCGGCAGATCACGCAAGCGCCGCATCTGACCTTTGGCGGGTTGCAGGCCTATCACGGCTCGGCGCAGCATTTGCGCGGCTGGGAGGAGCGCCGGCAAGCGATCCAACAGGCCGCCGACAAGGCGGGGCGCACTCGCGACCTCCTGGCGCGCCACGGCATCGAATGCCCGACCGTGACCGGCGCCGGCACCGGCACCTTCGAGTTCGAAACGGCGAGCGGCATCTACACCGAATTGCAATGCGGCTCGTACATCTTCATGGACGCCGATTATGGCCGCAACCTCGACCGCGACGGCGCCCCGACCAAGGTCTTCGAGCCGAGCCTTTTCGTTTGGGCGACGGTGATGAGCCGCCCGACGCAAGACCGCGCGATCCTCGACGCCGGGCTAAAGGCGCTCGCCTTTGATTCTGGCCCGCCGCTGGTTTGCGACGAGCCCGCCGCGACCTACGAGCGCGCCTCCGACGAGCACGGCAGGCTCGGCATTTCGGGCGCCACGAACCGCCTCGGGCTAGGCGACAAGATCCGCCTCATCCCGGGCCATTGCGATCCGACTGTCAACCTCTACGACTGGTATGTCTGCGTCCGAGGCAACCGGGTCGAGCAGGTCTGGCCGATCACTGCCCGCGGCGCCGTGTATTGACGCGTATTCCCTGGTAATGCCGGAGGCGGGACGCCTCGGACGCGTTTGTTGCCCTGGGTACTTGACCGCTCGCGACGACAAGTTCGGGCAAAATCATCAACTAGCAGATGGCGAGGCTGAGGGGGCCAGTCTGATACTTTGCTTCTATGGAGAATGTGTTGGACAGTGCGGTCAGCAATGCCATCTGACTTGTCCAGATCAGTCTCAGCAGCTGAAAACGTCCCAGTCTCCGGGGTCAGAACTTGCGCCGGGCCGAAGCCGCACAGCGCGAGTTTGTTGGTGAGCCCTATTATCGTGTTGCAGATCGGACGAGCTGCTACGCCGCGTTTTTTGCCGCTGGTGCGGACACCGGATAGCGCAGATCCGCGCCTGTCACTCTCTTGACCTCTGTTATCGAGTCGAATGGCAGGTGGACTGCTTCATGCGCTTTTCGCACTGCCTCTTGATCCGGTCCGGACATAAAGCAGAACGCCTTACCCTCGCTTAGATTGACGTGCGCGGCATGAGCGCCCACCCCAAACTTCGGGGCAGCCTCCTCTAGCTCGTCGAACTTTGCAAAAAATTCCGCCTCAGTCACTTGCCCTGGAGGAAAGCTGCCCTTGTTCCGATCGTGCGTGTCGATGAAATACTTCATGCTGGGTGTCCTGGTTCTGGTTAAGGTGGACATGTCATGCATATGCACGACATTACAGAGTCACGATGACGAGCTTGGGTCCGAATCATCGCTGACCTCCTATTCCGGGATAAGGGACGCTATGCCGCTCGGATAAGCTGATCCAGATCGTCGTGGATGTTGACCCAGTTCTGCTCGCCCAGTTTACGCCGCAGGGTCTGTTGAGCTTGCTTCCAGAGCGGCAACGCTTCGCCCAGCCGCGATCGGCCTTTTTCGGTGATCTCCAACGTGCGACTCCGACGCCAGCCTTCGACACCTACCGCAACAAGCCCTTCCTCTTCCAAGGGACGCAGGTTTCGGGTCAGGGTCGAGCGATCCATGATCATAAATTTCGCCAGTGCCGTAATCGACATGGCGCCCTCGACAGCGATGGCGACTAAGACCGCGAGCTGGGTTGCACGAAGCGCGACAGGGCGTAGCGCATCATCGTAGGCTCGGGTCACGGCGCGGGCTGCCATTCGCACCTTTTGGCAAGCACAACTCTCAACGATGTAGCTCTCGATGACGTCGTGATAGGAGGCCATATCGTGCATATACATCACTTTGTCCCGATTGTCAAGCGGCAACCCTCGTAATCCGTCAGCGTTGTTGTCAGTGCTGAGGCTGTCTGCCTAACAGGGCCTTATGATGGTTGACCTGCGCATTCAGCGGGTCGCTACTATTATTGAAGCGGTCCAATCTCGCCCGCGACGGCGCGCCGACCAAGGCTTTCGAGCCGAGCCTTTATGTGTGGGCTCTCGGATATGCAGAGGGTGACAGCACCGCAATCAAATACCGTCGGGCGGCGGGCCATATGATCGAATTCCCGAGCTGGGGGCCGATCTTGGCCAGCATCAGGTCTCCATCATCGCTGCACCCAGCCTGAAGCAACATTGGCCTCTAAGGCGCTGCGCACTCTTTCTTCGGTGCCTACCTGGCATAAACCTTGATCTTCCGTAAAGGTTAATCGCCCCGCCACGCTGTGCGCAGCGACGGGAAATGCGCAATGACTGGCGGCGATCGCCTTTTCACACGGCCTCGACCCCCTTGCAGACATTTGCCGGGCGCAGAAGCAGGCGGCGGGGGTGATGCCCCCGCCAAGCTAGTCACGGCCTCAGTCGCAGCAATGGTCCCTTGTCGTCACGGAACTGCGATGTGTTCAATACCTGAATGCCGGCATTGTGCTCGCCGTTAAACGGCGTCACCGTGTTTGGGCAACCCGCTTTTGCGGCGTCGTCCGGCGAGTTGAACCAAAGACCCAGATGGTAGGTCTGTACCGGACCAGTGGTGTTGCCATCAGGGCCAACGGTCTTCGGGTTCTGTAATGCATCCGGGAATGGTGGATCTGTGAAGACTTGCGGTGCCGGTGCGACGCCGGGGGCAATGATGAACGTCTCGATGCTGAAGCGCCCCCTGAAGTGTTGGACGGCGTCGCCATCATCGTCCGATTGCATATCCCCTTGATACCAGGACAACCCAAACGGTGAGTTGGGCACTTGGATTACGAAGAAGTCGAAAGCGGTATTGGGCGGTAGACCAAACGCCACAATGAACATGTCTTCGGCTTGTCCGTCTGAGATGATCTGGACCTTTGCTCCGGCGTTAGGAAGACAAGTACTAGCACCGTTTGATACGACCATCTTGAAAGCAATGTGGTCTTCATCCGCTGCGGACACCGAGCCCGCTCCCATAAACATCAGCGTAGAGCTGAGCAAAGCTGCTTTAAGCGCGTGTCGATGCATTTTGCTTTACCTCCCACATGATGAACATTTCGGGTATGGATTGGGAAAGTGCGGAGGTCGCCTGTGTTCGGCTCAGCCAGTCAACATCGCCAGTTGAGGGCAGAGTCATGGATAAACCTCAACATGGAATTGTGACCGCTGTGTGAACCAGTTCACAGGTGCCCGGTGCGAATTTCACTTTCTACGCTCGGCCCCGTTCTGCTTCAGGTGACGGATGCCTGAATGTCCACATTATACTCGCCATTGAATGGCGTCACGTCTCGGTAGCGCGTTGCGGAACGTTGCGAAATCTACCACCAAGAAGCCGCGCCTCACCGCAAGGTCGTGACGCCGACCGCCGCGCCCGCGGGCGCGTATACTTTGGCGACCACTTCGATCTCGATAAGGTGCGGCAAACACTCAACGCGGCTTCGCCTCCCCGCTTGCTTTACAGTTACGGGACGTTGATCAAAGGACCCGCGTCATCGGGGAATGTTGCCGTGTTGAGGACCTGGATGCCGGCGTCGTGGTTGCTGGTAAACGTCGTTGCGGTACCCGGACAGCCTGCCTTCACGGCATCGTCCGGCGTATTGAACCAAATCCCGAGGTGATAAATCTGCACGGGGCCATTGGTCACCGCGCCCGTCTTTGATTGGGCGAGGACCGCGGGCGGTGCTGGGAAAACATCAGGCGAGGGCACAGCGCCAAGAGAAACGATGAATGTCCCAATATCGAACCGCCCGACAACGTTAATGACGCCGGTGCCGGTGTCATCGGTCATGATGTCGCCGTTATACCAGGCGAGCCCAAACGGCGCGTTCGGAACCTGAATTATGAACAGGACGAAGTCGGTGTTCGGCGGCATATTATGAACGATGACTTGGAGATTTTCGACATTCCCGAAGGTATGAGCGATGACTACGCCCTCGGCGTCAGGATCCAGGCAGTTCCTCGCCGCTGGCGATAGCACCATTGGGAACGTGAAAGTCGTTGAGTTGGGTTTATTGGCGGGGAGCTCGATCTCGCCCTGGCTTGCAAGCCCGACGCCCGGGGCAAGCAAGAGCGCTGCCATGTACATTGCTGTTGCGAGCTTCATGGAAGATCTCCTGTTGCTGCGAATGTACCTACCGCTGGTTGAAGGGCTTGATGCTGCGTCAGCGTGGATACATTATTCTACCTCCTCAGGATTAACGTCCTCCCCCGGCCAAGCGACCGTTTACGGGGCTGTGACTTTTGTGAATTTTTCATGGAAGTCGCCTCCGGTCTTGATGGCTCGGCTCCAAACACACTCGTCCCAGTGTCCGTTCTGATGCCGTCGAGGACCGTCAGTAATGCAGGAAATGCCCATGTCAGCGAACTCCCGGACATTCTTCGGCATCGCCACGCTCCCTTAAGCGAGCGTATCCGAGCGCAGACGGTAAAACCTTGAGATGCGCTTGATTTACCGTTAAGATTATCTTTTGGTTCCCTTAAGAAGAAACGCGCGCTCGGGCCGGCATAGGGGGCACGGGTGGTTTTCAGGTTTAGCGATCACGTGCTCGATATCGAACGGCGTGAATTGCGCCGCGGGGCCGAATTGGTCGCGCTCGAACCCCAGGTGTTCGACCTTCTCGTCTATCTGGTGCGCAACCGTAGCCGGGTCGTCAGCAAGGATGATTTGATCGACGGCGTTTGGGGCGGGCGGATCGTCTCAGAGTCGGCATTGATAACGCGCCTCAGTGCAGCACGCAGGGCGGTCAGTGACAGTGGCGCCGAGCAGCGCGTTATTCGGACACTTGCACGCAAGGGTGTGCGGTTCATCGCCGAAGTGACGGAGGACGGAACCCTCGAAGCAGCGGCGGCTGCGCCCGAGCCATCGCTCCCCCTCCCAGACAAGCCATCGATCGCGGTGCTGCCGTTTGCCAATTTGAGCGCCGACCCGGAGCAGGATTATTTCGCTGACGGTATCGTCGAAGAGATCATCACCGCGCTCAGCCGCATCCGCTGGCTCTTCGTCATCGCGCGAAATTCGAGTTTTACTTACAGAGGCCAGATTATCGACATAAAGCGGGTTGGGCGCGACCTCGGGGTCCGTTATGTCCTCGAAGGCTCGGTTCGCAAAGTCGGCAGTCGTGTCCGCATCACCGCTCAGCTGATCGACGCAACAAACGGAGCGCATCTTTGGGCAGAGCGGTTCGACGGTTCGCTGGAAGACGTATTCGAACTGCAGGACAACGTCGCTGTAAGCGTCGCGGGAGTCATCGAGCCGGCGTTGCAGGCCGCCGAAGCCGCTCGCTCGGCTGCCCGGCCGACGACCGATCTCGGCGCCTATGATTGCTACCTCCGTGCACTTGCGGTCTTTCATCCGATGACGAAGGAGGCGGTTCTCGAAGCTCTGGGACTGCTCGAGCAGGCGATCGCCATCGATCGGCACTATGGGCCGGCGCTTGCCCTCGCGGCTTTCCTGCCATATGCAATTCGTCAATTACAGCTGGGCCGAAGATCCTGCAACGGCCCGCGATAAGGCTGTCGATCTCGGACGACGCGCATTGCAAGCCGCGGGCGACGATCCGGACGTAATTGCCAGCGCAGCAATGGTCCTCGCTGTTTTCGGCGAGGACATCGATACCATGATGGCGTTGGCCGACCATGCGCTGACGCTCAATCCGAGCTCTGCCCGCGGTTGGTACCATAACGGCTTCCTCAGGCTGATGGCCGGAGAACCCGACCTCGCCATCGAGCTGGCCGAGGTTTCTCTGCGCCTCAGCCCGCGTGCCCGGATCGGCGGAGTTCACACTGTAATCGGCGCCTCCCACTTTCTCAGCCGACGCTTTGAGAAAGGGAGAGCAAAGCTGCTTCTCGCGATCGAGGAGACCCCGAACTTCCCAGTGCCCTATCGCTATCTCGCTGCTTGCTGCGCCCATATGGGGCGGCTCGATGAGGCGCGGGATGTCGTGACGCGGCTGCGCGCGATTACCCCTAATGTAATCCCGCCGCGTATGATGTACCTGCGCAATGCCGAGCACCGGGAGCTTTACCTGTCGGGTTTGCGCCTAGCGGCCCGCGAGACGGCCTAACGGGCGGACTCGACCGCTGACAATGTCTTTCAGGCTTGACGATCATGTACTCGATACGCAGCGGGCGAATTGCGCCGCGGGGCCGAAACTGAGCGTGCCTCCGACGAACACGGCCGCCTCGGCATTTCGCGCGCCACGAACCGGCTCGATATCGACGACAAGGTCCGCCTCATCCCCGGCCATTGCGACCCGACCGGTAGGCGCGACGAAGAAACGGTCCGCCGCGCCTTAGCGGCTAATGTTACTGCAGGCTGGGCGCGGCGATGATCCCAGTCCGATAGGAACGGCTCGGCTGCGAATGCGCGAGGTGCCTGCTCACCGCCGAGACAACGTATCGCAGTGATCGCTGGCGTCGCAAAACCGCACAGCGTTCTTGTTCAACCAAGTGATCGGAAATTGTAACCGGTTAGCTGAGCTAGGTGCTGAAGGGGTGAGCGCGAGGATGCCCCCAGCCTGGGTAGTTGGGAGCCATTCCCATCTGCCAGTGAATTCGGCCGCGCCCGGGTCCTTATAGGAAGCGCGTCCGTCGGAATTAAGGTCAAAGATGACCGCACTCCCTTTCCAAGACCCGATGGGCGCAGCCGCTTTATCCTGGGCATTCACCGAGTTCGCGGCACAACCGCCCAGCGTCCCGCAAACGACCGCCGCGAACCAGGCGCTGAACGCAATCCCCTTCATCTAATGCTCCGCTCGGCAGCGCACCGGCATTTTATCACCGAACAGCGCCGGAATTGCATAGGGCTTCTCTGCGAACCCCAGGCCGGAGCTGCTCGACTCGGTTGCCGCGATGCAGACCTGCCCCGCGTAAACTTTAATCTTCTCCGGAAGGTTAAGCCTGCCAACGCAGCCCGGCCCGGCGCCAACCGCGCCTATTAAGGAAAAGAAAACGTTTATGTGACCTCCTCAGACGGGGGATCGACAAAGGTGGCCGTATCGTCGTGCACCGACGCTCGACCGACAAGACCGGATGCGAGGAGGTTGACATGACAACGGACAGCCATCTGACCACGAGCCCCAGCCCACCGCTCAATCGGCCCCATACAAATGCGGAGGACCATCAGGCGCGATTCGCTGCAATATCCGCCCGGACCCCCGTAGACGAAGACTTTCGCGAGGCTTTCCTGCGCAGCAAACTGTTCATTGCTCAGACTCATCCCGGCTTGGATATTTCGGCGCGAAATCACGCAGTTGCCAGTCTGGCCGGCCGTCTGGGCCAGGAGACGTCTGAGGTGGCCACCCAGCCGCGCCCCGGTGGCGTCGGTGAGGGCTTCTTCTATACCCCCGATTTCAAGACGAGTTGGGGTCTCGGCACGTCTTTCAGCTGTGACTTTGTTTGTCCAATGCCCCCCGGCGGTAACGTTGACACTTGGCTCTACCTCACCGCGACCAACCGATCCGGGCTCGGGGTCGAGGCATTCGTTTCCTACGATGGCCAGGGCACACCACATTTCCGCGTGTTTGACTGGGCCCGTACTGACACCTGGCAGACCGATGTTCCGTTCACATCGCTGGATAATTATCTCACCACCGCGGCTGCATATGGCTCGTCGTACCCGGTGCTCCCGGTATGGAACGGCACTTGGTCGATCGCCGCGGGCATGTACCGCAACCAAGCGCTGCTTTACAACAACGTCCGCCAGGGATGGGATCTGGTCTACCAATATGACTATGCTGCCACGGACCCGCAGCAGAAGACCGGCTGGGTAGGCTCTTGGGCCCCGATCGTGGAGACGTTCCAATTGCTCTATACGAACACGAATCCGATGGGAGCGCTCGGCGCACAGTTGAGCAGTGCGGACGACAACGGGGTCTGGGGCAGCTGGGCCCCGCTGTCCGCTTCGGATGCGTATGTCCGAACCGATGACGTGGGGTTCAATTTGGTGTTCCTCGATCCCAATTACGCTTTTGTCGTTACCAGCTGACCCGCCGCGTTCCAGGCGGGGAGGAGAAGGCTTGATGCCGATTGACCCCCCGCCGGAGCCGCCTTTGATCATCGAGCAGCCGGGCAAACCTTCCGGCCCGATTGTTGACATGCGCGGCGTTTTCACCCGCAAGACACCGCAGACAGAAGAAGACCGCGAACAAGCGCGTGCGTTTATCGACGGCAAAATCGAGATGATCCGTCACGACCCTCATATGACCGACGCGCAAAAGGCCGCTGCGATCGCCGAGCTTGAGGCCCGGCGCTAACCGGCTGCATCGAGTTTCAGCTCACGCCGTCTTGAGCCGGCACGTTCACGGCGAGGCCGAGTGTTAACGCCTGTAGCTTCCCTGTAAAAACAGGTCTTCACCAGGACCGGGTTATGGGTCTGCGGTGGGTTGTTGGGACCGGTTGGAGGGCGGGATGAGGACGGGCGGCGATTATCGCAAGGCGCTGCGCGACGGGCGCAAGGTCTGGGTGATGGGCGAGGGCTGGGTCGATGACGTCACGACCCACCCGGCCACCCGCGCGATGGTCGAGGAATACGCCCTTTGGTACGACCGGCATCTCGATCCCGCCTGGCAGGAGTTGCTGCTAGCGCCGCCGAATGCCCATGGAGCCCGCAATCCGTGGGCTTATGTGCTGCCGAGGAGCGCCGATGATCTGATCGGCATGGGCCGATCCTTTGCGAGAACGACATTTTTGAGTGCCGGCAACATCACGCACACGCCGGCCTACGGCAATCTGATCGCGATGGGCGTGCTGACCGCGGCGCAGACCCTGGGCGCCTCGCAGGAACACATCGCCGAAGCGATCGCGTATCGCGAGCTGATCGCGCGTACCGGGCGGTTCCTCACCTATTGCGGCGGCGCACCGATCATCGGGCAGCGCATGCGCCAGGACCCGCGCGACCGCGTCGCATTGAAGCTCGTACGCGAAAAGGATGCTGGGGTGGTCATCCGCGGCAAGCTCGGCATGCATACGAGCCCGGCCTATGCCGAGGATGTCTATGTCGGCGCGATGTGCGGCATCGAGATCGGCGGGCATCGTGCGAGTTTCATCGTGCCGGTGGGTGCACCGGGAGTCACGACGCTCTGCCGCAAGGTCGCGGTGCGCGACGCCAACCCTTTTGTTGCACCGCTCAGCAGCCGCTACGACGAGCTTGACGGCCAGATGTGGCTCGATGACGTGTTCATCCCGTGGGAGCGCGTCTTTTTCGTAGATCCCTCCCCCGAGGCGATCGCGCGATGGCTGCGCTGGCATCACCTCTATGGTTGGCTGTCAAAGGCGGAGTTTACCCTCGGTGTCGCGCTGGCATTGGCCGATGCAATGGGTCTCAAGGCGCACGAGCAGACGATCGAGTATCTGGTCGATCTGATCGCCGAGGTGCAGACCGTGCGCAGCTGCCTGACGGCGGCCGAGCGCGATCCCGAATTCACGCCCGCGGGGTATTGCTTTCCCTGTCACGCGCATCTGGCGGCCGGCGGCATCGCCCTCCTCAAGTCGCGTCAACGAATCTCTGAGATCCTGCGGATTCTGCCGGGCTCCTCGCTCGTTGTCGCACCCGCCGACCGCGACCTCGCTGCGCCGGAATTGGCCGCGGGGCTCGAGGAATCTTTCGGCGGCGGCGGCTATACCGCATTGCAGCGCTCGGCGCTGCTGCAATTGGCGTGGGATCACGTCTCCTCTGCCCTCGATGCTCGCGAGTCGGCGTTCGAGCTGCACGCCAGCGATGGCATGCCCAACTGGCGCAGCTGGCTGCGCCGCAATTTCAAGGATTACAATACGCTGGCCAATGCGGTCCTGCGCGCGATCGATCTGCCGATGCCGGCAATCGATCTGAGCAGCATTCCGGCGGCCCCGCCGCCAATGCGCCGCACTGTTACCCCGCCGGCGCCGACCAACAAGCCCTAGTCGTGGCGCCCCGAGGCGACTGCATTAGCCCGATCCGGCAAGGCATTGGCGCGTGTTCCCCGCAGAATAAGCAGAGCTGTGGCGGTCGCGGCCACCAGTGCGAAGACGCAGGCGCTGAGAAAGATCTCCCTCGGTGGCAAGCCGCGCGCCAGCAGAAAGCCGCCGAGAGGTGCTGCGGCGATGCCACCAAGACGGCCGATGCCGAGCGCCCAGCCGATGCCGCTCGTCCGCATTCGCGCCGGATACAGCGCCCCGCAAGTCGCATTGGCGCCGGTCTGGCTGCCGGTGCTCGTTACGCCGGAGAAAAAGATCACCGCCAACAGGATCCCGTAGGGCATTGACACCAGCGCGATCAGCGCAACAAATACAGCGCCCGCGGCGTAATGGAGCGCCAGCGATCGCTCGGGGCCGACCCGGTCGATCAAGAAGCCGAGATAGAGCACCGCGGCGATGCCTCCCAGCGCGTGAAGGCTCGTGGCGAAGACGGCGTCGGACGGTGTCATGCCGGTCAGGTGCAATACCTCAGGCAGCCAGAAGACAAAGAGGTAGAGATTGAGCAGGCTGCAAAAGAAGACGATCCACAGCAGCGCCGTCTGTAGCGCGTAACCCTTCCCGAACAACATTTTCACCGGGTTTTCACGGGCGATGTCCAGTCCCTGCGCCGCCTGCCCTGGCGTGATGCCGAGGCGCGCCAGCAGTGCCTGATGGCGCGGCGCGAGGTTTTCTCTTGCCGCCAGGAAACGCGGGGATTCCGGCAGCCATAGCGCCATCACCAGCAGCAGCGCCAGCGGGAACAGACCGCCTAGCACGAAAATAATCGGCCAGTCGTAATGCCGCAGCAGCACGGCCACAACCTGACCGCCGATAAAGCCGCCGATCGGCGCCCCAGTGAAGCTCACCATGATCATCGTCGCCCGCAGGCGCTGCGGCGCGTAGTCTCCGGTCAGCGCCGTCGTCCCCGAAAACGCGCCGGCAATGCCGAGCCCAGTAAAGAACCGCAATGCGCTCAACACGCCGAGAGTGCCGGCGAATGCGCTGAGCAGCGAAGCGAGACCGAAAATCGCGATGCTGCCGAGCAGCAACGGCTTGCGACCAAAGCGGTCGCCGATCGGCCCCGACGAGAGCGCGCCCGCCATGACGCCGAGGTTGGACCACAGAAAAGCCAGGGCAAATGCCGGCGGTGCAAGCTGCCAGGCATGGGTCAGCGGCGGTACCGCCCAGCCGATCGAGCCGACATCATAGCCATCGCACATCTGGATCAGCGTGCAGATCGCAACGACGCGGATCTGCAGAGCGCCGATGCGCTGGTTCTCGATCGCCGACTCCACTGCCGGCAAAGCCGCTTCGGCCATTGTCGTCTTCCTCCGCTCCTCCCTTTTCGGCTCTCTGGCACGTTCGGAAGCGCCGCGCAAGGCCCGGGTAGCGGCTGTCCTTGGCGATCACCGGCTGGACGACCACATCCGGGTGCGGAGTGATTGGAGATTGCTATGACGACATCGGCAGGGCGCGACCTGTGGGACAACCCGATGGGCACCAACGGGTTCGAATTCGTCGAATATACCGGACCCGACCCGCAGGCGCTCGGTGCGCTGTTCGAGCGCATGGGGTTCGTTGCGGCGGCGCGTCACCGCTCGAAGAACGTGACACTCTACAAGCAGGGCGACGTCAATTTCATCCTCAATGCCGAACCCGAAAGCTTTGCGCAGGCGTTCGCGCGGCTGCACGGCCCGTCGGTGTGCGCGATCGCGTTCCGCGTCGCCGAGGCCGCCAAAGCCTACGAGCGCGCGATCAGCCTCGGCGCCAAGCCGGTGCACGGCAAGATCGGCCCGATGGAGCTCAACATCCCGGCCATCGAAGGGATCGGCGGGAGTTTGATCTATCTCGTCGACCGCTATGGCGACCATACTATCTACGATGTCGATTTCATTCCGCTTACCGCCGGTCCCGCCTCAGCCGGCGTCGGGCTGACCGCGATCGACCATCTGACGCACAATGTCCATCGCGGCAGGATGGAGTTATGGGCCGAGTTCTATGAGCGCCTCTTCAATTTTCGCGAGATCCGGTATTTTGATATCGAAGGGAAATTGACCGGGCTCAAGTCGAAGGCCATGACCAGCCCCGACGGGCGTATCCGCATTCCGATCAACGAGAGCGCCGACGACAAGTCACAGATCGCCGAATACCTTGAAGCCTATCACGGCGAGGGCATTCAACACATCGCGCTGGCGGCCGCCGACATCTACGAGACCGTCGAAGCCTTACAGACGCGCGACATTTCGTTCATGTCGGTCCCGGACGCCTACTATGAGGCAGTAGAGGCCCGGGTGCCGGGACACGGCGAGGACCTTGCCCACTTGCAACGTGACCGGATTCTGATCGATGGGGCGCCCGCTGCAGGCCAGGGTCTGTTGTTGCAGATCTTTACCGAAACGGTAATCGGCCCGATCTTTTTCGAGATCATTCAGCGCAAGGGCAACGAAGGCTTTGGCGAAGGCAATTTCCGTGCGCTCTTTGAATCGATCGAACGCGACCAGATCCGCCGCGGCGTCTTGAAGCCTCAATAGGCCACCCCTCACTCCCCGCTTTTGTGTGAGGGGCTAATCTGCCGCTGCGCGGCCGAAGCTCGGCGTGTCGGTGCGATCGGCGAGCGCCTCGGGACCCTCGGTCGGCAGGTTCTCGAGCCAGTTGATGCCCGCGTCAATGTCGTTTTCCCACATCTCACGCGGCAGCTCGTAAAGGAACTCGACACCATAGCCGTTGGGGTCGTTGATGTAGACGCTGTGCGTCACGCCGTGGTTGACCCGCCAGTTGAACTTGACACCCTTGCTCTGCAGGAAGGCGAGCTGCTTCAGCCACGCCTCGCGGCTCGGCATCGTCAGCGCGACGTGGTTGATCGCGACCTGACTGTTGGCGAGCACCCACTCGCTGGGCGGCGGCAGGTTCGCGCTCTCGACCAAGGCAACGGTATGGTGGGTGAGCTTGCCGTCATTGACGGCGCTGTAGAAGCGCATCTTTGGCGGCAGCGGCCGGTCGGGCCGCGCATGTAGTTCGCCGACTTGCTTGAAGCCGACGATCTCGGTCCAGAATTTGTGCGACTCGCCGATGTCGCGGACGTTCAACACGAGGTGGTTGATGCCCGAGGGGCACACAGCCTCGGCCGGGGCCGCCGGAACATCGGAAATCTTATCGCTCATCGCAGCGCTCCCTAATTCGATCGCGTCTGAGGTAATCTTCGACGCCTCGTCTAGCAAGGCCGGCGTCGGCGCTTTCATTCCGGCGCTCGCCGCGGGCCACAATCGATAATTGAACCAAATGGCGCGGATTTGCAATCTGCAGCAAATCTGCAGCGAGATTTCTTGTTCAAGTTGTAACAGCCTTTTCGGTCAAGCCCCACGTCTGTTCCCTCTCCTCGAGCATCGCACACAACGCGTGCATCCCGTGAGTTTCCCGCTGTTTTCGCTGTTTTGGCCGGAAATTTACAGCGAGCGGCCTCTCGTTTTCGGCGGAAATCCTCGACTCCCGAGCGACCGAGAGCCGAAATAACAGCGGAGCGGCCCGCTGTTATTTCGCTGTTTCTGGCTGTTTTGGGAGAAATGCCAAAAGGCATTGCCGTCGGAGACCCCATTGCAGCGTGTCGTTTGAGGAGATGACACGTTGAAAGGTACCATATCACAACAATATTTGTCAATACCGTAAATAATTGTTTGACACAACCCCATGCGTCGACGCGAGCACCCGCGACTTGGCTCAGCGCTAGTCGTACTCGTCGTTGCGGCGCCACCAGGGGCCCGTGCCGCTCTCGTTGCGCCCCTTGGGGGCGCGGTCGAGCCACTGGTACATGCCCCAGAGGGCGTCCAGTCCGCGCGCATAGGTGGAATAGGTATGGTAGACGACGCCGTCCTCGAGCGCGAACGCGCTCATGCCCGGGCGCTCGCGCCGGTATGTTTCCGCGTTGGTTCCGCATGTGGCCGCGAACCGGGCGACAGGCGCCGGGACATGTGTCGAGACGATCGGGTGACCGCCACGCCGGTAGTTGTATTCGACACTCCCCTCGCGCTGTTGCTCCTCGGTGATCGAGACACTGAAGTCGAAGTTAAAGTCGCCGCCGAGCGAGGACGCCCACGGAAACGTCCACCTCATCAGCCGCCCGTACGCCTGCAGCTTCGCGAGCGGCGCGCGTGACACCGCCCACAGCATCACGTCATGGTTGGCTAGGTGCACGGCGAACCCGTTGAAGCCGTCGGCGATTGCCGAGCACGACGGACAGCCGGCGGTGTAGTCGGGTCCGAACATGAAGTGGTAGACGAGGAGCTGCGAGCGCTTTCGGAACAGGTCTTTGAGCGCGGCGCTCCCTTCGTTGGTCTCGAAGCGGTACTCGTTGTCGACCCCGACCCATGGCAGCTCCCGGCGCCGCCGCGCGAGCCCGTCGCTCCGCCGGGTCAGCTCCTTCTCTGCCTCGAGCAGATCGAGCCGCGCCCTAAGCCATTGCTCCCGTGTTCCGATTTGATGCGTCGTCATGTCCGCCTCCTATCGAGCTTATGGAGAAATCGCCGATCGGCGGGATCAGCGCCGATGCGTCCTTCGAGACAGCCGCGGAGCCTGTCCTCGTGGCGGTCTCCTCAGGATGAGAGATTTCCTTGATGCCATCTAAGGGCTTGCCCTCATGCTGAGGAGCGGCCCGGCGCAGCCGGGCGTGTCTCGAAGCACGCACCATCGGATAGCAGCCAATTGCTTCACATGGTCGATGGCTGCTCGGTTGTCCTCATCCTCGCGGCAGTTCGCCGATCGCGGGCAGCGCCGATCCGGTTTCGAGCAACGTTTTGAGGCTCGACAGGATTTTTGGCCAGCCAACCGAAACCGCACCGATCAGCTTGGAGCCGGGCTTGTCGATTTCGTGCATGATCGTCAGCTTCACGACCTCGCCCGCTTGCTCGATCTCAATCGCGCAGCGCGCGTCGCCCTCTTCGTGCAGCTCGGGCCTGAACTGGTTGCGCCATCTGAAGACCAGCCGCTTCGGCTTCTCGATCTCGACAATCTCGCCCGTGTCAGCGACCCGGCCATCGGGGAAGACCAGCTTCCACGGCGAGCCTGCGTTCCAGTCGGTCTCGATGTTCATGCCAAACCAGTACGTCTTCATGAACTCCGGAGTGGTGAGCGCAGCCCACAACTTTTCCGGCGTGGTCCGGATGTAGGTCACGTAGACGAAACTACTCTTGGCTGCTTCCGTCATCGCGTTCTCTTCAAGGTCTTTCTTCAGCTCTCAAAGTGCACGCAGTCGGGGAAGCTCGAACTTGCTGATCCAGCGTTCGGCGATCTCGTTGATCGGCACGGGATTGATGAAGTGCAGCTTTTCGCGCCCCTGCCGCTTCCAGGAGACGAGATTGGCCTCCTCGAGAACCGCCAGATGTTTCGCGACCGCCTGGCGGGTCATGTCCAGCCCCCGGCACAGCTCGCCAAGTGTCTGGCCATTCCTCTGGTGCAGCCGATCCAGCAGCTGCCGCCGGCTCGCATCGGCCAAAGCGCGAAACACAGCATCGTCATCCATGCCGGCAATATGAAACCGTTTGGTTACCAACCATAGGGAACCGATTGGTTGCCTGTCAAGGAGAAACTCGGTGCTGGTGCGTCGGCGATGCACGCTCGCCAAACCACCCCTGCCGTCGTTGTCCGTCGTCAGGGTTTTTGAGACAATGGGCTGGGCAAATTAAGAGAGGCTCTGGCGCATCGATGTGGTGCGGTTAGGCCGCCTGCAGGCGGTGCTGCAAGCGACGGTTGGCAATGGTCTGTCGTT
>Ga0310915_10000395_pt1 | contig 20999 bp, 15 predicted proteins | sample GREbulkMGAN111_FD_202508 | JGI IMG/M metagenome (GOLD analysis project Ga0310915, IMG submission 202508) | Lab enrichment of tropical soil microbial communities from Luquillo Experimental Forest, Puerto Rico - GRE.bulkMG.AN111 | ecosystem: Environmental > Terrestrial > Soil > Tropical forest >...
CAGTAGGGAATTACTCCGTAATGCGCCGATTTCACTCGTCTATTTTAAGTGTTCGGGGCCACTCGGAAGGCGTAGGCGAACGAATTTCCCTGTATTTTCCCAGCTAGCAGGGAATTTGGGAGCTCCTGCCACCCGCGCTGTGGGCGCCGGAGCGTTCGACCTCGGATGCGGCGAGCATGGGTGCCGCAAGGCGGTTCGATCTGGGTGTTTGCGCTCGACTAGACTAGCACTGGGCTGGAGCCGAAGGAGCGGGCGTCCGTTAAATCAACTGGGTGTCCGCTGCGGCGCGTGCGTAAAGGTTTGCGCCATTGCGTCGAAGGCCGCCTTGGGTTTGAGGTCGGCATCGAAGGGCAATGGCCGGGAAAGCATCTCGTCCTTCCGCCATTTTGAATCATTGGTCTCTCGCCGCACGATCCAGCTGTGGCGGTCCGACAAGCCCCAGGTCACCACCATCTTGACCGCCGGCTCGTCGAGAGCGGCGTCGAAAAATCGGCTGTATGTATCGGCCACAAGACGGTCGCGCATAGTTTCATCCGCCGCAGCATTCTCATCGGTGACGTCGAGTTCCGTGATCTGGATCGTCAGACCGAGGCCGGCGATATCGGCGAGAAATCGCCGTAGCACAGCGGCAGAAAATGGTGGTCCGCCGGCACATGAAAGATGCGCCTGAATGCCGACTGCGTCGACTGGTGTTCCGGTTCGCCGCATTCGTTCGAGAAGATTGAGCAGCGCCGTGCGGCGTGCTTCCTGTTCCGGTGCGTCCAGCTCCACGTCGTATTCGTTGACGACGAGGCGGGCCGAGGGATCGGTCTCCCGCGCCGTATGGTAGGCGAGGTCGAGATAATCCGAAGTCATCATTTCGAGAAACACGCCGGTGCGAAGACCGTCAGGCCTGCCGTCCTTGGGTTCGATCGGTTCGTTGACGACGTCCCAGCTGTGAACCTTGCCGCGATAACGCCCCGCGAGGCCGTGGATGTGCTCGACGACGGCACTCTCCATCTCGTGCCGGCTCTCCAGGTCGAAAAACCAGCTGGGGGTGCGGTGGTACCAAAGAAGATTGTGCCCGCGCAGCACAAGCCCGTTCTTGAGCGCAAAGTCCGCAATGGTATCGGCCGGCCCGTAATCGTCGTCGCCGCGCACACCCCGGTTCATGACCTGCCATTTCATCTCGTTCTCGGCGACGACCAATCCAGCCTGCCCGAGGACAAGTTGAATAAACACGGGATCTCCCTTGATCTGCGTTGCAGAGATCGTCGTCCCGTAGACCAGCCCTTTGTCTGCCGCCAGCTTGCGCAGTGCCATGCTTTCTGCGGCCGGACTCCAACTGGGAAGCGCAGAGCCGAAGCCGCTGCCTAGCGCCGCGAGACCGGCGGTAATTAAGCGGCGCCGATCCAATCCGAACCGGCGGGGCGCGGCACCCCTTCGGCAGAGATGTTCGTCAGGGCTGCAGTCAGTCATTCGAGAAGGTCTTCCGTGATTGCCGCAATGCAATAACGCTTGTCGCGTTTTAGCGGCCTCTGCAGTCAAACCGCAACAAAATTGAACTCGATCGGGATCAGATCGAAGCGAGTGGCATCAGTCGGGTGACGATCCGCCCTCGACGAACCGGTCCGCGCTGTCCGCGATACCTGGTCACTACAAGCGCAGCGAATCAATCTCATGGGCGTCGCAACCCGGCGATCGAGATTTGCTTCGTCGCGGCCCTCTTCGCAATGACGAGAAGGACATCGTTTCCTTCGGCCGCTCGTGGAGGCTGTCAAGGTATCGCCGGCCGCCGGATCCAGCGGGGCGGCGACAGTCGCAATGTCGTGCCTATCCGGCGGAAATCTCTTCTAAAATCAGCATCTCCTCTGAGCTGGTCGCCTTCGTAACGGTGCGCGTCGGCGGCAGCGCGACCGTGACAGTCGTGCCGCGTCCCTTCTGGCTCTCGACTGTGAGCCGACCGCCATGAAGTTCGGCCAGCTTACGAGCCAGAGGCAGTCCGAGACCGGTCCCCTGGTGCCGGCGCGCGAGGCCCGCATCGACCTGTTGGAAAGGCTCCAATGCAATCTCGACCATCGCCCGGCGTCATGCCGCAGCCGGTGTCCCGCACGACGAATTCGACACCGCCGTCGCCCGCTCGGCGTGCCAGCACGTCGATTGAACCGCCGAGCTCGGTGAACTTGATCGCATTCGACAGCAGGTTCAACAGGATCTGGGTCAGACGCGTCTCGTCTGCCATCAAATAGGGCACATCTTCTGTGATCTCGGCCGACAATCGAAGCAACCCAGCAGCGGCACGATCCTTGAACGCGATACAATTGTCCACCAGCCGTCGCGGGTCGATGACCTCTTCGCGGAACTCGAGCTTGCCGGCATCGATGCGCGCCAAATCGAGGATTTCGTTGATGACGTGCAGAAGATGCTCGCCGCTCTGTCGAATGAGGCCGACATATTCGGCGTGCCGCGACTGCAAAGGCCCGGCAATACCGTTCTCGAGTACTTCCGAGAAGCCGAGGATGGCATTAAGCGGCGTGCGTAGCTCGTGGCTCATATTGGCCAGGAATTGCGATTTGGCGAGGTTGGCCGCCTCGGCCGCCGCCTTTGCCTCACGCAGCGCGCGCTCGGCCGACACTTTCTCGGTGATGTCGCGCGCCGTGCCGCGGTAGCCGAGAAACCGCCCCGTCGCATCGAATAATGGATTGCCGCCGACCGATATGACTCGCTCGGGATCGGCACCAATCTTCCGCGTGTACGAAAAATCGCGGAACGGTTCGTGCCGATCCAGAACTGCAACATGCTCCTGCCATTTGGCTGGTTCGCTGACCACATCCGTCGCGAGTTCGACACGGGTTCGGCCGATCCGGTTCTGCGGGTCCTGACCGAACGCACGAATATGGTCGGACAGATAAGTAAAGCGATGCTCCTCATCCGTCTCCCAGAACCAGTCGGACGACGCCAGCGCGAAATCACGGCAGCGCGCTTCGCTTTCGCGCAACGTCGCCTCGGATCGCTCGAGCGAGCGGGAATGCACGACCAGTGCCCGGAAAAAGAGCGCAAACCCGGCCACCGTGCAAAGCGTCGCGAGCAGGATGAAAACGGCCTGGCGACGCCAGTCGGTGAACACAGCTTCTTCCGCGGATGAGACGGCGATAACGAGAGGAAAATCGCGCAACGGGTGGACCGATACCATCCGCGCCACGCCGTCGACGTAGCCCGGCGAACGATAAGCCCCGCCACCTTCTTCGACACGGGCGTAAAACGGCGATTGCGAGGCGAGTTTTTGTGCCATCATCGCCTCGACCTGGGGATAGCGCGCCAGCATCACGCCGTCGCGGCGCCACACTGATGCCGATCCGCCCTCCTGCAACGTGATCGCGCAATAGAAATCCTCGATATAGCGGGCGTCGATCGCACTCACCACCAGGCCGAGCAAGACGCCGCCAGGACCGTCGACCCGACGCGCGACAAAAAACGACCACGCGCCCGTGGTGCGGCTGACAACAGGAACGCTGATATAGACGCCAGGGTCGTCATGCTGGCGCAGGTGCATGTAGTAGTCCCGGTCGGAGAGGTCGATTTCCGGCGCCGGCCAAGCGCGTGAACTGTTGACCAGGCTGCCATCGGCGCTGACCAGTCCAACGGCATCCGCTTGCGGAACCAGTTTCAATCTGTCGGCGAGAAAACGATGGACGCCTTCGCTGGCCATCGCACGCGCGAACTCTTCCGGGCTTTCGACCCCGGCGGCGAGAACCATCCCCCGCGTTTCCTCCAAGACGAGATCGACGGCTCGGAGCGAGCGCGCCATCTGCTCTGCCAGGACGATGCCGAGATTGCTCATTTCCTGCCGGGAGTGCGCAATCGCCTCCTCGCGCCGGTCCCACACGGCCAAGCCCGCCGCTAGAACAATCACTACGAGCAATCCGGTCCCGACAAGCGACAGCCTTCGGCTGGCGCGAACGCGTCGGCGGAGCGGGCGATCGGCGTTGACCACCCGAGAGCTTTAGCGAAAGATGCTTAGCAACTTGTGAAGACCGGCTGGGAGCCTGGTCGCGCGCGAGCCGCGAACCGCTTATCGGCCGCTGGTGCTTCTCGCCGGCTGCTGGCTCTTGCTCCTTTCCATACGTTCGAGGTTGGCTCTGGCGGCCATGTCGGCCGGGCTACCCGGCGCCAGCTGGCCGACACGCTCCCAATCCTGGCGAGCAGCGTCGCCCTCGCCCTGCAAGCGCCGGATATTGCCGCGCTCGAGCAGCGCCGGCGCAGAATTCGGTGTCAGCGTGAGCGCCCTCTCGATATCGGCGAGCGCCGGGTCCAGCCGATCGAGAGCGCGATAGGCCGACGCCCGATAGATTAGCGCCGCGATATGGTTCGGGTTCGTCTTCAGCACTTGGTCGAGGTCGGCGGTGGCCCTGTCGAGGTAACCGGCCGATGCCGCCGCCACCGCCCGATCGATCAACAATTCCGGATCATTCGGCGCCAACGCTACCGCCGCTCCAGCGGCCGTATAGGCGCGCACGGGATCACCGGCGAGCCCCCAGGCCTGCGCGGCCTGATCGAGCACTTCCGCCCGCAACGGGGCCGGTGCGGTGGTCATCGCTTGCGCGAGCGCCTCGAGGCGGGTGGCCGCCTCCTTGTATTGCTTAAGCCCGATCAACGCGATCGCAGCGCAGTGATCAGCCGGATGCGCGCCGCCGCGCTCGCGCCATGTTTGCGCCAGTTTTTCGGCGGCGGCCGGGTTCTGCTTGGCGAGCTTGGTGCAGCGGTCATAAGCCGCCGCCTCGGCCTGCGCGTCACGCGGTGCCGGCTCGGCAGCGGTCGACAGCAACGCCAGCGCCAGGAGCGCGGCGCATATTCGTCCCGTCACCGGGCGAGCGGCATTCGTTATTCCCAAATCGCGACACTCTGGTTGGAGCCGCAGGCCGTGAACCCGATAATCCGACTGGCTCAAGCTTGGAAGCGTCCGCTTTCGACCCCGCACTGCCGTCGTCGTCACCGCGCTCGAAGAGCGGACCAGTTTGCGAACGAGATGGTCCCGGCCTTCCGCAAGACCAGACCTGCGACCACGGCGCACTAGACCCGCGGATCAGCCGCCCGCGCCCCGCTCGGCTGCACGTCAGCGTCGCCCCCGCGTCGTATCACAAAAGACGTAACCTACCAAACATCGCTCCACTGGGCCGAATGACAGCTTCGCGCCGATGAACGAACCCCCTCGCCCTGGCCGTGTGCGAAAACACTCAGTTCAGACCCGTTCCAAGGGCGCGGATGGAAGGAGCGGCACGCGGCCCGCCCGAGGTGGCAAGGACACAATAAGGGGACCGCCAAAATCTTAGTTAAGAATTAGAAATTGTAATTAAAAATAAAATCGTAGTTAAAAGAAACTCATTTACTTTGATTAAGCTTGCTTTTCAAACGACCACGATAAATGCTTGCTGCCGTATAACGGTCGCGCGTCAACAACCGATTCCAAAATATCACTCGAATACACCGAGCTTCTGCAGCCTTAGGCCGATGGGGTAAACGATGAAGCCACGCACCTTCCTTTCGCTGCTGTTGTGGATTGCCATGACAACGGGCGGCGCCACGCTGTCGGTCGCCGACGGGCGGCCCGATCCGGTCGGCGGTCAGGTATTAATACCCGACACGAGCATCGAACACGCCGACCACATCGGCCGCATCGCTCACACCAATACGAAAATCCTCGCCTTCACTGGTAGCATTGACAGCGTCCACCCTCCGTTGGGCGGAGGCGGCCGAGAGATCGCTCCCGGCTCCTCGTATTTCGAAACGCCGGCATCACTCGGCTGCGTCTATCGGCTGACATCGGTGTCGTCGGCTCAGATCGGCTGCAACCCGACCGATCCAACGCTCCTGAACCCGTCCGGCGGAGCGAGGGCGATCGCCATTGTCGACGCCTATGACTACCCTACGGCGTTCAGCGATCTGCAGATCTTCTCGGCGCAGTTCGGCCTCCCGGCCCCGACGACCGCGAATTTCCAGGTGGTCTATGCGACAGGCACCCCGCCCAAGGCCGATTCCGGCTGGGGCCTGGAGGCAGCGTTGGATATCGAGTGGGCCCACGCGATGGCGCCGCACGCGAAGATCTACCTCGTTGAAGCGGCATCAAACAGCTACGCCGACCTGCTCAGCGCCGTCAACGTCGCCAGCAATTATGTAGCGCAAGCCGGCGGCGGCGAAGTCTCGATGAGTTGGGGCGGCAGCGAGTTCTCTTTCGAGAGGTTCTACGACGGGTACTTCACAAAGACAGGCGTCGTTTATTTCGCGGCGGCGGGGGACAGCGCCGGGACGATCTGGCCCTCGACTTCCCCGAATGTCGTCTCGGCCGGCGGCACGACGAACAGCCGCGATGCAAGCGGCAACCTGCAGGCGCAACTTGCCTGGTCGTCGACCGGCGGCGGCCCGAGCAGGTACGAGTCTCGCCCATCCTACCAATCGGCGATTTCCCAAGTTGTAGGCAACAAGCGCGGGACACCCGACGTCGCCGCCGACGCGGACCCCAATACCGGCGTCTGGGTCTACAACGTTCCAGACTGCAATGGTTGGTGCATTGTCGGCGGCACCAGCGTCGCGGCGCCGGTGTGGTCCGGCATTGTCAACGCAGCAGGCCGGTTTTCGTCGTCTAGCCAGGTCGAGCTGTCGACCATCTACAGCAACCTCGGTAAGGCGGCCGATTTCACCGACATTACTCAAGGCTCCTGTGGTCCTCACCAAGGCTACGTGACCGGGACCGGCTGGGATTTCTGTACCGGTGCCGGCAGCGCCTTCGGCACAAAAGGAGAATGATCCAGGTCTAATACCGGGCGGCTGCGCCGATTCCGGAACTTCCAGCTCTCGCCCCGGAACGGAGAGGTCCGGCCCGGAGGGCCTCGCGAGCTAGCAATCCCGGAGTTCAGACTGGTTCGCGCGATTAACAGGTTGTCGAAGCCTGCATGCGTGCCGGATTGCCAAAGGCAGTAGCCCCAGCCGCCACATCACGGGTGACCACACTGCCCGCGCCGATCAGCGCATTGTCACCGATCGAAACGCCCGGCAGGATGATCGCGCCCGCTCCGATCCAGACGTTGCGCCCGATGCGGACCGGGCGGCCAAACTCCAGGCCGGAGGCTCGCTCCGCCGGGTCGCGCGGATGGTCAGCAGCTAGGATCTGCACCCCCGGCCCGATCTGCGTGCGGTCGCCGATGGTGACCTCCACGACATCGAGGATCACGCAGTTGAAGTTCAGGAACACGCCAGCACCGAGGCGAATGTTGAAGCCGTAGTCGCAATGGAATGGCGGCCGGATCACGGCGCCGTCGCCGACAGCTGCGAAGCGTTCCACCAGTAGCTTGTGCCGTTCGGAGAGGGACATGTCGAGTGCGGCGTTGTAGCGTGCGAGCCACTTGTGCGTCGCCGCCAAGTCTGCCTGGATTTCGGGCGCGTTGGCGTCGTACAGCTGCCCGGCAAGCATCTTGTCCTTCTCGGTGCGCATCATGCATCCCTTGCTCGCGGTCCGCCCTGGCTGCCCACCTGGTTTCTCCTGCGCACCTCGTGCAACACCAATGTCTACCGCCCACCCAGGCTCGCCGTCTACGAAGCCGCGCACCGCCGACAGCTTCGCGCCGAAAGCACTCGTTCGGCGGCTAACGCCAAATCTGCCGAGTTCGGACCTTGAATCGCGTTCGTAGCAAGAAACGACGAGTGTGAAGCAGTTCACAGATCGACCCTTGGAAGCGTGCTATACTAAGCCGTGGCGCTCGAGCCGGACCAACTCGCATCGGGTGCGCTGCTATCGTGAGCGATAAAAAGGACGCTCGCGAGACAGAGAGGAGGCGACACATGAAGACCCGGGAAATCGGCGGGAGCTTGACGAGCGGTGTGCCAGACACGAACCGGCGCGGGTTCTCCCGCCGCTCGGTTCTCGCCTTTGCCGGTGCTCTTGGAGCTGTAACCCCGTTCGGGGTCCTCGGAGCGGCGCGCGCGTTGACGGCGGCTGGGCGCGGATCGCTGCCCTATCTCCCCGGCGATCCGCTTATTTGCCGCGCGGCCGCAAACGGCGAAGAGCTGCAGGGCCCGCCGCATCAGCTCAAACTGGCCTGGAATGCGAATGCGGCCTGCACGGTCGCTGCGGCAGTCGCAAAAGAACGGGGCATCTTCGCCAACCACAACCTCGATGTCGAATTCTTCAATTTCGGCGGATCGACAGACCAGTTGTTGGAGGCGATCGCGACCGGCAAGGCGGATGCCGGTTTGGGGTTGGCCCTGCGCTGGCTCAAGCCGCTGGAGCAGGGATTCGATGTCAGGATCACCGCCGGTGTGCACGGCGGCTGCATCCGGCTCCTCGGTGCCAAGGCCGCCAATATCGACAATCTTGAAACGCTGCGCGGCAAGGCAATCGGGATCAGCGATCAGGCGAGCCCGGCGAAGAATTTTTCCTCGATTTTCCTCGCCAAAAACGGCATCGACCCGGTCCGGGACGTAGAGTGGCGCCAGTACCCGGCCAATCTGCTTGCGCTGGCCGTCGATAAAGGCGAAGTGCAGGCGCTCGCCGAGATTGATCCGCTCCCGTACCTGTGGCTCAAGGACGGCAAGCTGAACGAGATCGCGACCAACTTAAGCGATGGATTCGCCGATCGCACATGCTGCGTGCTTGCGATACGCGGCAGTCTCGTTCGAAATGAATTACCAGTGGCGGCCGCTCTGACCCGATCGATCCTGGAGGCAGCAGACCGGGTCGCCAGCGATCCCGCCGACGCCGCCGCAGTATATTCGGGCTACGGCGGCAAGGGATCGGTGGAGGATCTCACCGCTATGTACCGCAGCCATACCCACCACAATCATCCCGTGGGACCCACGCTGAAGAAGCAACTTGTGCTCTACACCGACGAACTCAAGGCGATCCACGTTATCAAGCCAAGCACCGACCCAGCCAAGTTCGCTGAGCGCATTTATCTCGACGTTCTAAGCTGAGCCGATCGGCACAGCCGTGGTGAGTTCCATCGTCGATGAGATATCGAAGGCTCAGGAACCTGCCATCGGTCTTCGTGCAGGCTCGGCCGCTCGATCGTTAGTCAGTGGGTTTTTTGCGGCCACTGCCTGGTCTGGGGTTGCTGCGCTCACCGAGCTCTGGCCGGATAGGCCCGAAAGCGATTGGGCCTATACGAGCGACTTCGCTGCTGTCTGTGGAGCATTGGCGGTTGCGCTCGGGTTGGCGGCCATCGCCGGCGTTCGTTTTGCCGTTTTGCAGCGCCTCCAGCGGCTTGCGCCATGGTTGCTCGCGTTGGCACTTTTCATGGCAGCTTGGGAGGCGGTCACGGCGAAGTTGGGGCTGTTGCCGCTGCCGTTTTTCCCACCGCCACAGGCCATCGTAGAAGCCCTGATCGAGGACTGGGGACAGCTGGTTGCGGGCATTTTCGCCTCGCTCCGTCTGTTGACGGCCGGCTATTTTCTCGGCGCGACGGTGGGCTTCGTGACCGGTGTGGCGATCGGCTGGTCGCGGCTTGCGAGTTATTGGATCCATCCGATGTTGCGTTTCATCGGACCTCTGCCCGCGACGGCGTGGCTGCCATTGGCCTTCTTCGTGTTCCCCTCGAGCTTCAGCGCCAGCATTTTTCTGATCGCGCTCGCCACCGGGTTCCCGGTCGCGGTGCTCACCTGGTCCGGCGTAGCAGGCGTGAACAGCACCTATTACGACGTTGCGCGCACATTGGGCGCCAATCAGCGCTTTCTTGTGCTCAAAGTCGCCATTCCGGCGGCAATGCCGCATGTTTTTGTCGGCCTGTTCATGGGTCTGGGCAATTCTTTTGCGGTGCTGGTGGTCGCCGAGATGCTGGGGGTAAAGGCGGGTCTCGGCTGGTACCTGCAATGGGCGCAGGGTTGGGCTGCCTATGCCAACATGTATGCGGCACTGTTGATCATGGCGTTCTTGTGCTCGGCTCTGATCACACTGCTGTTCCGGCTGCGTGACCGCCTGCTGTCCTGGCAAAAGGGGCTGGTGAGATGGTAGAAGCGTCTGCCCCGCCGAGTGCGCATTTGCCAACTGGCGATCCAGCGCGCGGGACGACGCTTACAATCCGCGATGTAAGCCATCATTTCGCGCTGCACGGCCAGCACCTACCGGTATTGGACCGGATCAGCTTCAGGGTCGGCCATGGCGAGTTCGTCGCCATCCTGGGGCCGAGCGGATGCGGCAAGTCGACCTTGCTGCGGCTCGTCGCGGGTCTCGACTTTCCGAGCACCGGGTATCTGCTCACAGAGGGCGAACCGATAGAAGGCCCCGACCCGTCGCGTGTTGTCGTCTTTCAGGATCCCACGCTTTATCCATGGCGGACGGTTTGGCGGAACGTCGCGCTCGGCCTCGAAGCACAGGGACTGCTGCGCACCCACCGTGAACGGATCGAAGCGGCTTTGCGGCTGGTCGGGCTCGAGGGTTTCGCCAACGCCTATCCGCACCAGCTTTCCGGCGGCATGTCGCAGCGCGCGGCTCTGGCGCGCGCACTGGTCAACGATCCGCGGCTCCTTATTCTCGACGAGCCGCTGGGCCAGCTCGACTCGCTGACGCGGATCACGATGCAGAGCGAGCTCGTGTCATTGTGGCAGCGGGAGGGCTTCACTGCGCTGCTGGTGACCCACGATGTCGAAGAGGCGCTTTTCCTCGCCGGCCGGGTCATCGTGTTGAGCGAGCGCCCCGCCCATATCAAGGCGAATATCGTAAACGTCCGGCCCTATCCCCGCCATCGCGGCGATCCGCATCTAGTCGAGCTTCGACGTGAGGTGTTTGCACATCTTGGCCTCGAGGCCAATTGGTGAGGGCCGCGGCCGCTAGCGAATATTGCGAACAGCCTGTTGCTGCCGTTGGGACCACGTCGGGCGTCAAGGCAGCTATTGCGCCGTCGAGTCGGATATCGGCCAAGAACCGCATTCCACCCCATTCAGCCGATCCTCCCGCAGGCTATGAACGGCTGCTAAGCGGGCAAACCTCGCCGTTTGTCTCGGCAGGATCTAGCGGCTGGCGTGCGCCAAAAGGAGTTATCGCGATCTCAACTAGCGACCGTCTGTGGAGTGTCGGCGGGCGGAAGATGCACTGCTCGCTGCAGCGCATCGAGGGAGGCGCGAAGCGCGGGCTGATCCGATCAATGTGAGACGTAGCGGCTCTTGGGCCGTTCGAGCTCCATGTTCTCGCGCAACGTCGTGCCTTCGTATTCGGTCCGAAACAGACCACGCGACTGTAGTTCCGGGATCACGAGCGCGACGAAATCGTCGAGCCCACCCGGCAAATGCGACGGATGAAACAGAAAGCCGTCGACGCCGTAACCACGAAACCATTCCTCCATATTATCGGCGATCTCGCTTGCCGAGCCGATGAGCGTCCGTTGCCCCCGGGCTGCGGCGAAGCGCTGGTAGATTTGCCGGATCGTCAGCCCTTCCTCCCGCGCCCAGCGGATGATGTTGCGGGTATTTCCGACCCCGCTGAGTGCGAATTGTCGTTCGGGGATGTCGGGAAGCGGACCATCGAGATCGTATTCCGACAGATCGAACCCACCGAGCTGGTTTGAGAGCAATTCGGGCCCGACATCGGGGTGGATCTTCGACTGCAGGAAATGGTGTAGTTCCTCCGCCTCCTTACGGGTCCGCCCGACGATCGCATTGAGACCCGGCATTACTTTCAGCGCTTCCGGTGGACGGTCGTACTTTCGCATGCGCCCCTTCAGGTCGCGGTAGAATTCCTGCGCGCTGGCAAGGGCGTGCTGAGGTGTGAACACCCCCTCCGCGAAGCGCGCTGCCACCTCGCGGCCAATCTCCGACGAGCCGGCTTGGAACAGCGCCGGATGGCCTTGCGGCGGTCGCGCGACATTCAGCGGGCCACGAACCGAGAAATGCTTGCCCTTGTGGTTCAAGTAATGGAGCTTGACCGGGTCGAAGTAACGTTCCGATTTGCGGTCTCGGACAAACGCATCGTCGTCCCAGCTGTCCCACAACCCCTTCACCACTTCGACAAACTCAATTGCCCGGTCGTAGCGGGCATCGTGCTCATAGTGCCGCTCGCGTCCGAAGTTGAAGGCTTCGGAGACGTTCGATGATGTGACGACATTCCACCCGGCACGACCGCCGCTTATGTGATCAAGCGAGGCGAATTTCCGAGCAATGTGGTAGGGTTCGTTATAGCTGGTCGTCGCAGTGGCGCAGAGACCGATATGCGTGGTCACCGCGGCGAGCGCCGGCAGCAGCGTCAGCGGATCGAAATAGGCCATGTATTGCGGCCAGCGGCTGAGCGCCTCGAGCTTGCCGTCGCGCGTCGCCACCGCGTCGGCGACGAACATCAGGTCGAACTTGCCGCGCTCGGCGGTTTGCGTGATCTCGGCGTAATGTCGGAAATTGGTGCCGGCGTCGATCTGAGCGTCAGGGTGCAGCCAGGCTGCCACGTGGTTCCCGGTCGGGTGAAAGAACGCACCCAGCTTCATCCTTTCGCCGCTGCGCTCCTTGTCCATCCCAGATCTCCGCCGGAGGTGACCCGACCTTCAGCCTGCTTGGTCGGCTCAGTAATAGACCGATCGCCCGGCCCCGCCGCTTGCCGCCACCAGCTCGCCGGAGACCGCCCAGGCCTTTTCCGAGGCCAGAAAGACTGCGACAAACGCGACCTCCGAAGCGTCCACCATGCGGCAGATGGCGTTGCCGCGCGGCGAGTCCGGAGCAAAGTCCCGCCGCTCCGCCTCTTCCGGGGATACGCCCAGCTGGGTGGCGCGGGTAGCGAGCAGGCTCGGTGTGCGCTCGGTGCGGGTCGTGCCGGGATGGATGCAATTGACCGTGATCCCATGACGGCCGAGCTGGACCGCCAGCGTTTTTGTCATGTGCACCAGGCCGGCATTGCGGGCGCCGCCGCTGAGATTGCCGGCGTTGCGGGCGTTGCCGCCGCTGATGTTGATGATGCGGCCCCAGCCCGCCGTCTTCATAAAGGGGATAGTGGCGCGGGAACAGCGCAGCGCTCCGACATACTTGACGTTGAAATCCTCGATCAAATCCTCGTCGATAACGGTTTCGATCGGGCCGGTCGCGGTGGTCGACCCGCCTGGGTGGGACCCGCTGTTGACCAGGATGTGCAGACCGCCCAGCTGCTGCGCCGCCTCGGCGACTACGCGCTCCACCTGCTCCTTGCTGGTGACATCGGCGGCGAGGGGCAGGATGCGCCGGTTCGTCGCGGCAGCAAGCTCCCGCGCCGTCGCCTCCAGATCCCCCTGGGTGCGCGCCACGATCGCCACATCGACCCCTTCGCGAGCCAATTCCCGCGCAATCGCCTTGCCAATGCCGCGACTGCCGCCAGTCACGATCGCATGCTTGCCTTGCAATCCTAGGTCCATGGCACTCTCTCTCCTTGGCGGCGTGACCGCGGTTTATTTGCTTGACAGCGCATTGTTCTCTCTGAAGGAACTGGGCGCAAGGGCCGTTGCCCAATGCGGGGCGATGCATCGAACGTGACTACGGTCCGGCAGAGCCGCCGCCCGAGCGCCATACATCGGGCGCACCCATCCCCTTGCAGACGCTACGCCAGAGGCAGGTTAGGACCCGTGGGCGGCCAGGCCCCGCCACAGGGTCCACAACCGAAGAGTATGAAGGAAATTGGACGGATGCGAGCGGCGTCGGCGTCTCGAGAATTCGCAACGGAGCCAAGCCGGCGGCGTTCGACCGTAACAGATCTTCAGGATCGCGGGGCGGCTCACTCCTCCGGCAGGCCGGCCTTGCGCAATGCCTCGACATAGATGCCCCTGAGGCGGGCCGTGTAGTGCAGCTTTGCGTAGCTGGTGAAGGCCTCGATCGTGAAACCGGGCCAGGCTTCGAGCATCGGTTTCAGCGCCGCGCACGCCTCGCTGTGCCGCCCCATCAATTCGTACAGCACGATCTTCATCCACAGGGCTGGCGTCCAGCGAGGCTGCTCGAGGATCGTCTGATCGACCCACCGCATCGCCTCCTCGTAGCGGCCGGCGGTCAGGTGCGCCCGCGCCAAACCGCCCTTGATGCCATGGCCCTGCGGATCCAGCGGGCTCAGGCGCGAGGCCCGCTCGAAGGCAGCGATCGCCGGATCGGCTTCGTCGAGATAAAGATGCAGCCAACCCCGATGGCTCCAGGCAAGAGCGGCGTTCGGGTTCAGCACCAAGGCGCGCTCGATCGCTGCCGCCCCAGCTTTGTGATCGCCTGAGAGAGTTGCGATAGTGTGGCCAGCCATCCACAGGGTGTCGGGATCGTCCTTGCCGGTGGCGATCGCACGCCGCGCCAGGTGCAACGCCACAGCTTCGAGCTCCGGCGTGCGCCGTGCCCAACCCTGCATCACTTGGAGAACCCGGCACCTTGCCGCCAACGCCGCCGCCGGTGCATAGGACGGATCGATCTCGAGCGCGCGCTCGAGTTGCCGAACGGCATTCTCGACGCCTTCCGAAGTCACCTGATGGCATGCGGCCAGCGCTCGCAGATAGAGGTCGTAGGCATCGAGGCTTTCGGTCGGCTTGCGGGTCGCGCGTTCGATCTCGGACTGGCGCAACTTCGGTTCGATCGCGCCGACGACGCCGCTGGCGACTTGGTCCTGCAGTTCGAAGATGTCGTCGAGCGCGCCGTCGAAGCGGTCGGCCCAGATATGCGCGCCGCTCGTCGTGTCGATCAGCTGGGCGGTGATGCGCACCCGGTTGGCGGCTTTGCGCACCGAGCCTTCGAGCACATAGCGCACGCCCAGCTCGCGCGCCACCTGCTTCACATCGACGGCCTTGCCTTTGTAGGTCACGAACAGCCAGGGCAGCCGTGAGATCCCCGTGGTGATCTCCTCGACAATGCCGTCGGCGAAATACTCCTGCTCCGGATCGCCGCTCATGTTCTGGAACGGCAACACCGCGATCGACGGCTTCTCCGGAAGCGGTAGTTCCGTTACGGCAGCGGTGATTGGCTGAGCGGTCGAACCGACCACAATGCGGTGTGTCCGCACCGGCCGCGCGATGTTCTTGACCTGCTGCTCGCCCATGTCCTCAAACGAGAAATCGAGCTTGTCTCGCACCTGCTCGTGCGCCGCCGCGCTGATGCAGATCCCGCCCGGCTCGGCCAGCGCCTCCAGGCGCGCGGCGATGTTGACGCCGTCGCCAAAGATGTCGCCGTCTTCGATGATGATGTCGCCGACATTGACGCCCATGCGAAATTCGATCCGCCGTGCGCGGCATTGCGGTCGACCATTTCGCGCTGCACCTCGACGGCACAGCGCACGGCGTCGACCACACTGGCGAATTCAACAAGGAGGCCGTCGCCGGTCGTCTTGACGATGCGACCGCGGTGCTCGGTGATTTTGGGATCGCCGAGCTCTCGGCGGACCGCGCGCAATGCGGCGAGCGTGCCCTCCTCATCCTCGCCCATCGGCCGCGAATAGCCGGCAACATCAACAGCGAGGATTGCTGCCAGCCGGCGCTCGACCCGCTCTCCGCTCATCCGGCCGGTCCCGTCACAAGGTGCGCATCCAAGAGTATGGTAGAAACCGGACGGATGCGAGCGGCATCGGCGCTTCGAGAATTCCCAACGGCCGGAGTGACGGCTCGCCACCCGACTGAGCCGTATCGGCAGGTTGGCGGCAATGGCTGAATTGGGGGCAGTCCTGCCCATTCGCCGATCGCCCGATTAACGGCTGGAAGGCGCCGATGTCGCTCATCGGCCAAACGCTGGTAGCTGTCTGCTCAGAACCTACCTGGCCGTGAGCGGCCCGTTCGGGTAATCCCAGAGCGGAAGTTCACAGAGGCTCTTCGCCCGCAACTTGCCGCCCTAATCGGTCACCCGGTCGTCGAGTATCACGATACCGATTTCGGCTTCCTCTGGCCGCTGCCTGTTTTTGTGTTCCTAGAAGAAGACGAAGGACCGGACTACGACGTTCTTGCGGCATCGCGCATTGAGCGGCGCGGTCGGGTCGACACAGGCAGTATGGAAAGACCAGCGCGAAACGGAGCCGTCGGTCACCGAGTCATAGCATTTGAGCATTGAGACCTCGGTCGGCTTCTGCTGGGGAAACCAGTACCACTCGTGGTCGGGACGGTAAGTGAAGCGGGTGGTCTCGCCGACACGGTCGTCATAGATCCGGTAGTTGGTGATGTAGGGCTGGTCGGCGAAGGAGGGCCAAGCGCAGAGCACGAACGGAAACTGCTCGACGGTCTCGATCGGCTTGGCGAGGTTGATCGACATGAACCGCCGCGACATCTTCGCGTCGGCCTCTTCCTCGGTGTAGTGCTGCTGGCGCCCGAAATTACGCAAGTTCTTCGTCAGCAGCTCGCGGCAGCGCACGCGCCCGCTGTTGTCGTTCAGGTCGTTGTGCACCAGGTTGGCGTAATTGGCGTTCACGCCGGGGTTCTTGCCGTCCTGATCCTCCGTGCGGTCGCCCTGGTAGTCCTTGTCGAAGACATCGTGGTTGTAGACCAGCGCATCGGTCGCGTCCGGGAAGAACTCGAGCAGCAGCTTCTCGATCTCCGGATAGTACACGCGCTCCACCTCCGCCGCATCGTAGATGTTTGTGCACTTGGATTCGAGGTGCGCCAGCGACACGCCGAGCTTGTCCATGCATTCCGGGCTGTTCGGCGAAAGGCCCGGGTAGTACTCGCCTATCCGCCGCGCATCGCGTAGCACCTGCGGGAAATAAAGGTCCCGCCGCCGGTTGCCCCGCTCGTTCGTGCGCAGGATCATGGCTGTCTCGGCGCGCGCCGGGTCCCGCCAGATCGCGTTGGACGGCACGACGGAGTAGGACGGCCGCTCGTAGATCGTATAGGGCAGCGGCAGCGCCACGCCGCCCGGCGGCGCCTTGATGCTGTTCGACTGGCGGATGTAGTTGAGGCATTCGTCGTAGTCGCGGAACGCGATCCCCCACTTGGTCTTGATCGGGCCCGGCGGCGCCTTGTCGATCATCTCGTTAACGCGCTGGCCTTCACCCTCGGCGATCTCCGCGAGCGCGTCGTCGAGCGCCACGGCGGTTCCCGCATCGCCGTCGCGGTCGAACGCCATGTAGGACAGACCGCCATGCGCTGCGAACGGCTCCGGCTGTCCTGCCGTGCGCTCGAGCGGCGGCACATAAGCAACCGTACCGTCGTGTGGGTCCGCGACCTTGTTGTCGGCGACATCAAGCGGGCTCATGGCACACCTCCGATCATTTCAGCCTCAACGTGGCACACCGAGCCCGAGTTTTCCAGACCATGATTTTCCGATCGTGCGAACCTGCGCTGCCCCTGCCGCGCGAACGCCGCGCTCCCTTCGGGGATATCCAAAGCCAAATGGTCCGGAAAGGGGGCATTACCAGTCGCCCTATTTCCTCGATCGGCACGGCAGCCTGATAGGAACGTATAGAGAACATACATCCAGGCATCTTTGCCAAACCCACGGCCATCGGAGGCCCGCCGTGCCAGTTGCAGCGATTGCCTTCCCCTATCCTGCTGCCTCCTGTTTTTCCGACCCGGAATCGAGGAATTTCCATCGGTTGCACCTGATCGCTTTATGGCCCCGCGCGCACGCGCGCGCATGCGCGTGCGAAGGCGCTCGCCCTTCGCGCCAGTGCGCCGGCCGCGCGCCGCCGCCGCGAGCCATACGTGGCTCGGTGGATCTCGTCCGTTGCTCGGCGAACGCCTTGGCGCAAACCTTACCGGTGTCGCATGCGTAATTCGGCCGGAGCGGTCCTTTGACAAGGTAGAGCAATGCTGCGAGCGTATGAGTCCACGCACTGGCACACGCTACGATCCAGTGAGATGGATCTGAGGCTAGCAGCGGGTGTGGTATGCGGCCCGTGCTAAAAAAGGATTTATTAAATTGATAAAAGGCTACTCTTATGATATTGCTATAGCCATGCGGATTTCATCTATCGACGCGTTTGGAAGGTTTCCGGTGGTAGTGCGACCCTCGTTTTTACTGGCATCGCCCTATAAAAACAGCGGAAAACAGCGAAAGAACAGCGGGCGCTTCGCTGTTCTTTCGCTCGCCCTACCGTCGGGAACCCAGGATTTCCGCCACGAACGGGATGTCGCTCGCTGATAATTTCCGGGAAAAACAGCGAAAACAGCGAGAAGCCCCATGCGTTCCCCAATACGGGCCGCCGGTTTTTGCACTCATGAATGCCCCTGAACACCAGCACACCGGTCCTTGATTTCTTGTCTCTTGTCCGTGATCGTCTGTTTCCCGGTGGGCTCGGCAAGATCGTCCAGGCCTTCACGCACCGAAACTACCGCATCTATGCCGCAGGCAACGCCGTCTCGTTGACCGGCGTTTGGATGCAGCGTGTCGCTGTCGGCTGGCTCGCCTGGAGCTTGACCCACTCCGGCACCTGGCTCGGCATCGTCTCGATGGCCGAATTCTTTCCCGTGGTGTTTCTGAGCCCGCTCGCCGGCGCTCTTGCCGACCGGCGCGACCGCGTCGGCATCATCCGCGTGACGCAGATCGCCGGCAGCATCGAGGCAAGCTTGCTCGCCGTCCTCGTCTACACCGGCGCGATCACAATCGAGTTGTTGTTCGGGCTGACGTTGCTTCTCGGCATCTTCAACGCGGTCGCCCAACCTTCGCGTCTCGCGCTGATCCCGACCCTGGTCGACCGCGCGGCACTGCCTTCGGCGTTGGCGATCAACGCGATCATCTTCAACTCCGCGCGGTTTCTCGGGCCGGCAGTCGCCGGCGTCGTCATCGCCAAGCTCAGCGTCGCCGCCGCGTTCACGGTGAATGCGGTGACCTACGTCGCCTTCCTCATCGCGATGACGAACTTGCGCGGGATCCGTGCATTGCCGGTCGCCGCGACCCAGGGTGTCCTCAAGGCCTCGGCGGAAGCCTATGGTTACGCGAGCCGGCATCCCGGGATCGCGCCGATGCTGTTGCTGTTCACGATAACCACGATCGGCACTCGCGGCTTCGTCGAGCTGTTTCCCGGCTTTGCCGACAGCGTGTTCGGACGCGGCCCCGAAGGTTTGGCGACCCTGACCTCGACAGTAGGCCTCGGCGCCATCTTCGGCGCCGGCTGGATGCTGCTGCGCCCGGCGGTCTCCGGACTGACGGCGCTCGTCCTCGGCAATACCCTGATGATCTCGCTGGCCATTCTCGGTTTCACACTGACCGACCGGTTCACTATTGCGCTCCCCTGCGTATTTCTCGCCGGCACCGCGATGACGATCACCGGGGTCGGCGCGCAGACCCTGATCCAGGCCGCGGTCGACATTCGCATGCGCGGCCGGATCATGGCGCTCTACGGCATGATCTTTCGTGCCGGCCCGGCGCTCGGCGCGGTGCTGATGGGCTCGCTTAGCGAACGGTTCGGACTGCGTCTGCCGCTCGCCGTCGGGGCGCTCGTCTCCTGCGCGTTCTGGGCGTGGACCCGACTCAAGCAGAAACGTATCGCCGAGACCCTTGAGACCGATCCGTCCGTTTTGCTCGCCAGGCAGCCATCGTGAGCCGGCCTCATCTGTTTTGCTTTGGTCTGGGCTACACCGCTTTGGCGCTCGGCCGCCGTCTCGTTGCCGACGGTTGGCTCGTCACCGGCACCTGTCGGACTCCCGCCGCCGAGGCATTGCGCGGATCAGAGTTTCCCGTTCATCATTTCGATCGCGCCCATCCGCTGCCGCGTCAGGTGCTGGAGGGGGCAACTCACCTAGTCGTCTCCATTCCCCCCGACGCTGCGGGCGATCCGGTGCTGGCCACCCACGGCCAAGACATCGCTGCGATGGAAGGCCTGTTCTGGGTCGGCTATCTCTCCACGACCGGAGTTTACGGCGATCGCCGCGGTGGCTGGGTCGACGAGGCCGCCGCGTTGCGCCCCACCGGCGAGCGCGGCCGCCGACGCCTCGCCGCCGAAGCGGGCTGGCTCGATCTTTGGCGCAGCAACGGCGTGCCGGCGCACATCTTCCGGCTGGCTGGCATCTATGGACCGGGGCGCAGTGCCTTTGACGCGTTGCGGGCCGGCACCGCAAAGCGAATTGAGAAGCCCAATCAGGTGTTCTCGCGCATTCATGTCGATGATCTGGCCAGTGTGCTGGTCGCATCGATCCGGCGACCGCAGCCGGGAGCCATCTATAACGTCTGTGACGACGATCCCTCGCCGCCCGAGGCCGTCGTCGCTCATGCCGCGGCCCTGCTCGGGGTGCCGCCGCCACCACTCGTACCGATCGAGGCCGCAGGCCTTTCACCGATGGCGCGCAGCTTTTACGACGATAACAAGCGGGTTTCGAACCGCCTGATCAAGGCCGAACTCGGGGTGAGCCTGCGCTACCCGGATTACCGCATGGGGCTCGCGGCGATCCTGGCGGAGGAGGCTTGCCGAAACCGCCATCCTCCGGCATCGTCCGGGGAGGTATCCCCGGCCTAGGGAGGAAGGGCTAGATGGCGACTTACAACGTGCTGACATTCGGGGCCGCTTACGGCTCGCTCCTGGCTACCAAGCTGCTGTTCGGCGGCCACAGAATAACGATGGTGTGCCTCCCCGCCGAGATCGAGGCGTTCAATTCCGAGGGTGCGCGCGTGCGTCTGCCGATCCGCGGCCGCAAGGAGCCGATCGAGCTCGACTCGCGCAAGCTGCCGGGGAGCCTCAAGGCGGCCGGGCCGGGCGACGTCAACCCGCGGGACTATGACCTCGTGGCGCTCGCCATGCAGGAGCCGCAATACCGCTCGCCCGGTGTCCGTGAGCTCTTGGACGGGGTGGCGAAAGCCAAGGTGCCGTGCATGTCGATCATGAACTTTCCGCCGATGCCATATCTGAAGCGGATCCCCCACCTGGTGACTGACCCGTTAAAGCCGTCCTTCACCGACGCCAGCGTGTGGGACAATTTCGACCCGGGCCTGGTGACCCTGTGCAGCCCCGACCCGCAAGCCATTCGCCCGCCGGGGGAAAACATCAACGTATTGCAGGTCACCTTGCCGACGAACTTCAAGGTGGCGCGCTTTGCTGCCGAGGCCCCGACCGCGATATTGCGGCAGATGCAGGCCGACATCGAGGCCGTGGGCTACGATCCGGGCGGTGGTGCGATCGACCTGCCAGTCAAGCTCAAAGTCCATGACTC
>Ga0310915_10000399_pt1 | contig 20967 bp, 19 predicted proteins | sample GREbulkMGAN111_FD_202508 | JGI IMG/M metagenome (GOLD analysis project Ga0310915, IMG submission 202508) | Lab enrichment of tropical soil microbial communities from Luquillo Experimental Forest, Puerto Rico - GRE.bulkMG.AN111 | ecosystem: Environmental > Terrestrial > Soil > Tropical forest >...
CAACCATGCCAAGACCGACCGCGTCTTCGAGTTGGCCACCCGAAAACGCCTGCCGGTGGTGTTGTTTGCCGAGGGCGGCGGTGGCCGGCCCGGGGACACCGACGTCGGCGGCGCCGCGGGGCTGGACGTGCCGACCTTCCGGATGCTGGCCGGCCTGAGTGGCCGGGTACCGCTGGTGTCGATCGTCTCCGGGCGTTGCTTCGCCGGCAACGCCGCGCTGGCCGGCGTGTGCGACGTGATCATCGCCACCCCGGACGCCAACATCGGGATGGGCGGGCCGGCGATGATCGAGGGCGGGGGGCTGGGGGCATACCCGCCCGAGGCGATCGGGCCGATCGATGTGCAGCGGCACAACGGCGTGGTGAGCCTGGTCGCCCGCGACGAGGCGCACGCGGTGGCGCTCGCCAAGCGGTATTTGTCGTATTTCCAGGGCAGCTTGCACGATCGGGGCGACTGGGAGGCACCCGATCCGCGGTTGGCCCGAAATGTGGTGCCGGAGAACCGGTTACGAGCATATGACGTGCACCGGGCGATCGAGTCGATCGTCGACATCGGCTCCGTCCTGCAGCTGCGACCCGACTACGGCGTCGGCATCGTCACCGCCCTTGTCCGCGTCGAGGGCGTTGCGTACGGGCTGATCGCCAACAGCACCCACCATCTCGGTGGCGCGATCGATGCCGAGGCGGCCGACAAGGCCGGCGACTTCCTCGCCCTGTGTGAATCGTTTCGGTTGCCGGTGATCTCGCTGTGCGACACCCCCGGATTTATGGTCGGGCCGGAGGCGGAAAAGGAGGCCGCGGTCCGGCGCTTCGGTCGGATGTTCGTCCTGGGCGCGAGGTTGACGGTGCCGCTGGGAATGATCATCTTGCGCAAGGGCTACGGGCTGGGCGCAATGGCGATGGCCGGCGGCTCGTTCCGCGCGCCGCAGTTCACCGTGGCCTGGCCCACCGGGGAGATCGGCGGCATGGGCCTGGAGGGGTCGGTGCGGCTCGGCTTCAGCAAGGAACTGGCCGCGGTGGCCGATCCCGCCGAACGCCAGCAGCTATTCGACAAGCTCGTTGCGGCGGCCTACCAGCACGGGAAAGCGCTGCGGTCGGCTACCACGTTTGAGCTTGACGACGTCATCGACCCCGCGGACTCCCGGGCCTGGATCACCAGGCTCCCGGGAGGCTGAGAATCGAACTCTTATCCGTGGCCGGAACCGCAGCCGACGCCCGGCAGGCATCCGATGCCGCCCGGCACGCCGCCGGGGCCGAAGAACTGGCCGCCGGAGCCGCACCCGACTCCCGGGACGCAGCCCTGGCCACCCGGACCGCCGCCCGGGCCGTTAAAGCCGCCGGACCCGCAGTTGCCGTTGGCGTCGCAGCCGCCGCCGCCCGGGTCGTCCTTGAACACGACATGCGTGGGGGCGGGTGTGTTCATGGCCGGTCCGGTGGCAAAAGCATCAGCTGCGGCCGTAGGTGCCGCGGCGATCGCCGCGGCAACAGCCCCGGCCACCACCAGTGGTTTCATGAGGGTTAGTTTCGCTAACATGCGTTTCGCATACCACGCTGGCACGTGTACAAAACATCGCGAATAAAATTCTGCTGCAACAGAAGGCACACACATGACCTCACTGGATTTGACCGGCCGCACCGCGATCATCACCGGCGCCTCGCGCGGCATCGGGCTGGCGATCTCGCAACAATTGGCGGCCGCCGGCGCAAATGTGGTGCTGACCGCCCGCAAACAGGAGGCGGCGGAGGCGGCCGCGGCCCAGGTCGGTGAGCAGGCCCTCGGCGTCGGCGCCCATGCGGTCGACGAGGACGCCGCGCGCCGCTGCGTGGACCTCACGCTGGAGCGCTTCGGCAGCATCGACATCCTGATCAACAACGCGGGGACCAATCCGGCGTTTGGTCCGCTGATCGACCAGGACCACGCCCGCTTCACCAAGATCTTCGACGTCAACCTGTGGGCCCCGCTGCTGTGGACCTCGCTCGTCGTCAAGTCATGGATGTGCGAGCACGGCGGCGCGATCGTCAACACCGCCTCCATCGGCGGCCTGCACCAATCCCCGGCGATGGGGATGTACAACGCCACCAAGGCCGCGCTGATCCACGTCACCAAGCAACTGGCGCTGGAACTCTCACCGCGTATCCGCGTCAACGCGATTGCCCCGGGCGTGGTGCGCACCAGGCTGGCCGAGGCGCTGTGGAAGGACCATGAGGATCCGCTGGCGGCGACGGTGGCGCTCGGGCGCATCGGTGAGCCGGCCGACGTGGCGGGCGCGGTCGCGTTCTTGGTTTCCGACGCGGCGAGCTGGATCACCGGCGAGACGATGGTCATCGACGGCGGCATGCTGCTCGGCCCCGCGCCGGGGTTCCAGTCGCTACCCCAGGGCAAGCAATGAGTTCCGAAGACTTCACGGCCGACCTGAAGGCGGGGGTTCAGGCGCTGCTGGACGAGCACGACCCGGCCACCACCGAGCCGCGGGAATTCCTCGGTGCGCAATACGACGCAGGGCTGGCCTGGGTGTACCTGCCGCCTGGTTTCGGCGGGCTCGCCCTGCCGCGGAAGGCCCAGGAATTCGTCGACGCCGAGCTCGCCGCCGCGGGTGCGCCGGCGGGCGGCACCGTCAAGAACTTCATCGGCATGGGCATGGCGGCGCCGACGATCGCGGCGTTCGGTACCGACGAGCAGAAGCGAAAGTTCCTTCGGCCGTTGTTCACCGGTGAGCAGGTGTATTGCCAGTTGTTCAGCGAACCGGGCGCGGGATCGGACCTGGCCGGCGTCTCCACCCGCGCGGTCCGCGACGGCGAGGACTGGATCGTCAACGGGCAGAAGGTGTGGACGTCGATGGCCCAGCACGCGCAGATGGCCATCCTGGTCGCCCGCACGGACCCGACGGTGCCCAAACACGCTGGGCTGACGTACTTCTTGTGCGACATGACGCAACCCGGCGTCGAGGTCCGGCCGCTGCGCCAGATCACCGGCGAGGCGGAATTCAACGAGGTGTTTCTCACCGACGTCCGGGTGCCCGACGCCAATCGGCTCGGCCCCGAGGGAGGCGGCTGGCGGGTCGCGACCACCACGCTCAACAACGAGCGTGTCGCCATCGGCACTCGCGCCGGAACACCGCGGGAAGGCGGGATCATCGGCAAGGTCGCCGCGGCCTGGCGAAACGAGCCGGCGCTGCGCAACCCCGCCATGCACGACGAGCTGATGCGGCTGTGGGTCGACGCCGAGGTCCTGCGGCTGGCCGGTGAGCGACTGCGACAGCAGGCTCAAGCGGGTCAACCCGGACCGGAGGGTGCGGGCATGAAGGTGGCCTTCGCCCAACTGGCGCAGGCCATTTCGGGCTTCGACCTTGAGTTGCACGCCGAGTCCGGGCTGCACTACGACGACTGGACCATGCGCAGGACCGAGGTCGTCGATCTGATCGGGCGCGAACCCGGATACCGCTACTTGCGGGCACGCGGCAACTCCATCGAGGGCGGCACGTCGGAGATCTTGCGCAACACCATCTCCGAGCGGATTCTCGGGCTGCCGGGCGAACACCGCGTGGACAAGGAGGTCGCGTGGAAGGACCTGGACCGATGACCGACCTGTTGTACTCCGATACCGAGGAGGCGTTGCGCGACAGCGTTCGTCACTTGTTCGCCGACCGGTGCCCACCGGAAACGGTGGCCCGATCCTATGATGCGGTAGCCCACGACTTTTCAGGTGTCTGGCGGACGTTGGCCGGCCAGCTGGGGGTGGCCGGATTGCTGGTGCCCGAGTCGCTCGGCGGTGCCGGCGCAGGTGCGCGCGAAGCCGCGGTCGTCATGGAGGAGATCGGGCGGGCAGTCGCGCCCGTGCCGTTCTTGTCCAGCGCTGTCCTGGCCACCGTCGCGCTGCTGCGCGCCGGTGACAGCGAGACGGTGTCGGCCCTGGCCCAGGGCGAACTCACCGCGGCGCTGGTGCTGCCGCTGTCCACCGCGCCGGGCGACCCGGTCGCGGGGGTCGGCATCGGCCCCGACGGCCTGACCGGATCGGTCAGCAGCGTCGCGGGCGCCGGCGCAGCGGACGTGCTCGTCGTGCCGGTCACCGGCCCGAACGGACTCGAGCTGCACACCGTCTTGCGGACCGCCCCGGGCGTCGAGGTGTCCCCGCTGCTGGCGCTGGATATGACGAGACCCCTTGCGAACGTGCGTTTCTCGAATGCGGCGTCGTCACGCGTGGGGCCGGCGGATGACGCCGTGGCGGAAGCGCTCCAGACGGGAGCGGCCCTGCTCGCGTCCGAGCAACTCGGGGTGGCGCAGTGGTGTTTCGACACCACGCTGGCTTATGCCAAGCAGCGCAAGCAGTTCGGCCGCGCGATCGGGTCGTACCAGGCGATCAAGCACCGATTGGCGGATCTGTGGTTCGAGGTCAGTGCGGCGACGGCGGTTGCCCGCTACGCCGCCGACACGTGTGCCCGCGGCGATGAAGACGCGGCCACCGCGGCGGCCATCGCGCAGGCCTACTGCAGCGGCATCGCCGTGCACGCCGCCGAGGAGTGCGTGCAACTACACGGCGGCATCGGAATGACCTGGGAGTATCCGGCACACCTCTACCTCAAGCGGGCAAAGAGCGACCAGTTGGCCCTCGGCACCGCCTACCGTCACCGCGCCCGGTTGGCCCAGTTGATCGAGCTGCAGGTGTCGTGAGGGGGCTCGATGCCGTTGTGCCACAGCTCTTCGGTGCGGTCGTGGAAGCTGACCAGCGCGACGGTGTCGTCACGGCGTCGCATGGCGGACTTGCTCATGCTGGCCCACACGGAGTAGCAGCATTTGTGTCGCAGCTCGACGAGGCGCTCGACAACCCCAACCAGCGCGACCCAGCGGTCGTTAGCCGGCAGGCTGAAGAAGAAATCATCGAACTTCATTGAGTAAAGCTCGTCGGACGAATAGCCCAACATGCCGCAAAACGAGCCATTAGCGAACAGCACCGTTCCAGCGCGGTCAACCGCCAGGGCCGGAGCCGGCAGCCGCTCCAACACCACCAGCGCGGACATCCGCTGCAGTTCATCGATCGGCGATTGGTGCGCTGGCCTCGGGCGCCGGCGCTCAATCGTTGGAATGGTCGGAATGGTGGTGGCTGTGGAGAGTTTCGTAATCACGGGACCAGTTCCCCCATCGTCATGCGCCGCTATAGCCCCATCGCGGTAGGGGAGCACGCTTTCGCCTAAACGAGCTGACAGCAAATATTACGGCACGACCAGCGGTTAGTCCACAGTTCGTAGCATAATTTGCTATTTGCCATATGCATAATTGCTTCAGGTGACAAAGCAGCAGGTCTGTCAGATTTTCATCGCACAGGTTATTTGCTGAGAGGCCGATTTGTACATGGGGCGCGATGGACAGCCCGTATCACAGCAAACATTACTCCACTGCCCGAACGGTATTGTTTCGACCCGGTTAGCGGACCTTCGGACACGAAAGCCCTGCGTCCAGTGGCCAAGGCGTTCGCAAACTGGACAAATGTCAGTATCGCAGCGAATGACGGCCCTCCCTCGCCGGCGACCGCTCCGGGACTTGCTGATCTGGGTCAGATCTGAGCAAGAACTATCCTTGCGCGACAGCATCCAGCAAGTCGTCCAAGCCCATCGTCAGTTCGCGCCACGAGCGGCGGTCCTGCAGAGTCTGCGCCGACCGCCGCCGCGGGAGTTGGAGCAGCGAAATGCCCGTTGCGAGGGCGAGTTGGAAGCCGGCTTCGGAGTGGAATACGGGACGGTCCCTGGGCGGACGGTTTACGCCGGTGGTGTGCTCACCCGCCAATGCCTGGGGCAAAGTCGTCAAGCAGCGCGCGATCGCTGATGTCTAGGACTTCCACGTCGTACCTATCCGACAACTCCTGGCCGAACGCCACGGCCTCCGGGCCCCCGTCTGTGTCTAGGAGGCCCAGCTCGACGATGCCTCCCAAGCGCGCCCGGTACTCGGCACGCGGGCTGATCTTCATCGTAGGTATGGGCCGGAACGGCAGCACGTCGTACAAGACAACCTTGCCGACAACCAGATACGACCACGGCGGATCCACAACCCCCAGTCGCGACACCGCTCGCGCCACTCTCGGGAACCCACGTGCCCGCGCGATCACGTCCGCGACCTCGATATCGGCGTACCAGCCGCACTCACAACCCGGCGCCGGCGGCACGTGCTCTGGATAGCGGCATCCAGCGTGGGACCATTTCGTCGGCCACGAGATCTCCGAATAGTACGGGGACCTCAGCACATCCCCGGACATTCCCGTCCAAAAGCGAAAGCCCACGGCAGTTTCCAAGCGGCCGAAACCAGGTGCGATCAGGCGCTCGTCCAGCCACTCATGCAGACCCGGCATCGCGGCCTCGATAGCTGCGAAGGCCTCCTCAAAATCGGCAGCAAAGAACGGATTCCGGACGTCGACGCATCCAAGCCGGTCGTCATCAACGCCACGCTCCTGCAACATCCCAACATGTTCGCGACCCAACGCAACCACCAAATCAGCTGCAAGATGCTCGGGACCGACCAGCGCAGCCCGATGATCCGCCGGCACCGGATAACCACGCTCGGACAGCACCGAGCACGCGTGCTCATCGGCGCGATCACCCACACAAGCGAGGGTGCCCGCACTGGACACCCGCACCAGATCACCCAGACCACGTTCGCGCAGCTGCTCAGCGAACAACGCCGCAGCCATCACCGATCGAGCGCGATTGAAACTGCATACAAACGCGACGTGCAGCCGAGGGCTACTCACAATCCGTAGCGTCTCCCCAGCAGCGCGGCGAGGTCATGAGAGTCCTCCAAATCGAAGTTTGTCTCCGAGTGTAGACATGCGTACCTGCCCACATATGCCTCAGGGCATCGACGTTGGGGTGATGTGGCATCTAACGGTTAGCGCGGTAGCGCCGAGGCGAAGAGGTCCGTCATCGCGGCCCAGTGCCGCTCTGCGGCGGCGGCGTCGTAGGGCGGATTGTCCGGGACCGCGAACCCGTGGGCCGCCGGGTACCACTCGATGGTGTGCGCCACACCGGCGGCCGTCAGCGCCTTGTCGAGTTGTTCGGCGTCGTCGGCGGTGAACGACGCGTCGTTCTCGGCGCCGCCCACGTACACCGTCGCGCTCATCCGGTCGGCGAGCAGGTGCGGGCTGTCCGCCCTGTCGGTCACCAGCCCGCCGCCGTGGAAGGACGCGGCGGCGGCGACGCGGTCCGGCTGCCGGCCGGCCACCATGACCGACATGCGTCCGCCCATGCAATAGCCACACACGCCGAAGCCTTCCCCGGTTACCTCTGGGCGACCGGCCAGATAATCGAAAAACACGGCGGCATCGCTGCTGATCTTGTCGGCTGTCAGGGCGCCGATCATGGAAAACAGCCGGTCGCGCTCCTGCTCGTCGCCGAAGACGGTGGCCATGTCGAACGGGGCCCAGTCGCCGTCGCGGTAGTAGACGTCGGGAAGTAGCACGGCGTAGCCGAATCCGGCCAGTTTGGCGGCCATTTCGTCGAAGGTGTCACGCACCCCGCCGGCATCGGGGTACATGACCACACCGGGCCAGGGGCCGGGCCCTTCGGGGGTGAACAGGCGGACGGGGCAGGAGCCGTCGGGAGTGGTGACGGTGTCGGTGATTTTCGGCATGGGCTCCGTTGTACTCCCCACCCCTCGACGTAAGCTGGCCGCGTGCCGATCGCCCCAATTCCCAAGCCCTACGAGGACCTGCTGCGCGTGGTGCTCGAACGGGGCGTGGCCAAATCGGACCGCACCGGCACCGGCACCCGCAGCCTGTTCGGCCAGCAGTTGCGCTACGACCTGTCGGCCGGCTTCCCGCTGCTCACCACCAAAAAGGTGCACTTCAAATCGGTGGTCTATGAGTTGCTGTGGTTCCTGCGTGGCGACTCCAACGTGGCCTGGCTGCACGAGCACGGGGTCACCATCTGGGACGAATGGGCCGACAGCACAGGTGATCTCGGGCCGATCTACGGCGTGCAATGGCGGTCCTGGCCGACCCCGGCGGGTGAGCACATCGACCAGATCAGCGCGGCACTGGATTTGCTGCGCACCGACCCGAACTCGCGGCGAATCATCGTGTCGGCGTGGAACGTCGGCGACATCGCGCAGATGGCGCTGCCGCCGTGTCACGCGTTCTTCCAGTTCTACGTGGCCGACGGGCGGCTGAGCTGCCAGCTCTACCAGCGCAGCGCGGACCTGTTTCTCGGTGTGCCCTTCAACATCGCCAGCTACGCGCTGCTCACCCACATGATGGCCGCCCAGGCCGGTCTGTCCATCGGCGAGTTCGTCTGGACGGGCGGTGACTGTCACATCTACGACAACCACGTCGAACAGGTGCGGTTGCAGCTCGGTCGCGAGCCGCGGCCATACCCCGAACTCTTTCTGGCGCACCGGGATTCGATCTTCGACTACACCTACGACGACATCGTTGTGAAGAACTACGATCCGCACCCGGCGATCAAAGCTCCCGTTGCTGTATGACGCTCACGGGCCTGGTCTGGGCTCAGTCGACGTCGGGCGTCATCGGCCGCGGCGGCGACATCCCGTGGCGGGTGCCCGAAGACCTGGCCCGCTTCAAACGGGTGACCATGGGCCACACGGTGGTCATGGGCCGGCGGACCTGGGACTCGTTGCCTGCACGGGTTCGGCCGCTGCCGGGCCGCAGAAATGTCGTACTGTCCCGCCAGGCTGACTTCGTGGCCGACGGAGCGGAGGTGCTCGATTCACTCGAGGCGGCTTTTCCCTTTTTCGAGACCGACTCCGAGACGTGGGTGATCGGCGGCGCGCAGATCTACCTGCTCGCGCTGCCGTACGCCTCCCGGTGTGAGGTCACCGAGGTCGATGTCGACCTGCCGCGTGACGATGAGGACGCGCTGGCCCCGGTGCTCGACGAGACGTGGCTGGCCGAGACCGGGGAGTGGCAGGTCAGCCGCGCGGGGCTGCGGTACCGGTTTCACAGCTACCGTCGGCGGTGAGCGCTGGTGTCCGTGCCAACGGCATGACCTGACATACTCGGACGCTGGGTCGGTCTCACCGGGGTATACCAGGCGTTTCCAAGTCTTACTAGGCCTTTTCAAGAGGGGGAATTTTCAGTGCTAACCGAACCCGCAAAGACGTTCACCCGCATGTTCAGGGGCTACGATCCGGCCGCGGTTGACGCCCACATCGAGATGTTGACCACCAAGCAGCGGTTGCTGCTGGACGACGTCGAGAGCCTAAGGGCCCGGCTGAAGGAGTCCGGCGAACAAGCGGCCGCGCTGCGCAAGGAGGTCGCCGTCCTCACGGACACCTCACCCTCTCCCCATGCGGTGCAACAACGGATGGCGAAGATGCTGCGGCGTGCGGTCGACGAGATTGCCGAGATGCAGACTGAGGCGCGGGCCGAGGCGGAGGCCGTGATCGCGGCCGCCGAGGCCGAGGCCGAGGACACGCGGCGCAAGCGCGACGAGATGCTGGCAGACCTGGCCGCGCACCGAGAAGCCCTGGAAGCCGAGTATGAGGAAACCAAGGAAATGCTCCAGGCCGAACTGGCCAGCCTGCGCGACGACGCCCAGCAGGAGCGTGAGCGCCTCCTCGCCGACGCGAAACAGCGAGCCGATCAGGATCGTGAGGAGGCCCGGCGGGCCGTAGACGAGGCGAGTCAGCAGCGGATCAAGATCTTGGAGGAACTGATGGGCGTATACCGCGACCTGGAAACGGTTCCGGCCGCCCTCGAGTCGGCATACCAAGAACAAAAGAATCCGCTGGACGAGAAAGTCAGCGCGGGGTAAGCGTCGCCGCTGAGGGTTGTCGGAAAGGACCGGTATTCTCGGCGCAGTGTCGATCCGGAACCGTAGCCTGACCGCCGCGCAAGCCCGGCGGATAGCCGTTGCGGCCCAAGGATTTAGCGAGCCCAAGCCCGGCGGTCCGATCAACCGCGCGCATCTCACGCGGCTGATATCGCGCATCCAAGTGCTGCAACTGGATTCGGTGTCGGTGGCCGTGCGCGCCCACTACGCGCCGGTATTCAGCCGGCTCGGCCCCTACGACCGTGACGTGCTGGATCGCGCCGCATGGGGCCCGCGTTCGTCCCGCCTGCTGGCCGAGTACTGGGCGCACGAGGCGGCGCTGATGGCCGTCGACGACTGGCCGCTGCTGCGCTGGCGAATGCGCCAGTACCGGCACGGCCGCTGGGGCACCCACATCGTGCAGGCCAATCCGCAGTTGGCCGAGGACATCGTCGCCGCCGTCGCCGAGCTCGGGCCCAGCACCGCCGGGCAGATCGAAGCGCATTTGGCCGCCGAACCGCGCCGGAAAAAGGGCACCTGGTGGAGCCGCAGCGACACCAAATGGGTCGCCGAGGCGCTGTTCGCCTCCGGTGCGCTCACCACCGCCACCCGGGTGGGTTTCGCCCGGCACTACGACCTGGTGGAGCGGGTGCTGCCGCCGAACGTGCTGGCCCGCCATGTCGACGACGACGCGGCCGTCCGCGAGCTCACGCTGCGGGCCGCCACCGCACTGGGTGTCGGCACCGAGGCCGACATCCGCGACTACTTTCGGCTGTCGGCTCAGCAGGTCAAGCCCGCTATCGCCGGTTTGGTGGCCGACGGTGAGATCGAGCGGGTCCATGTCGACGGTTGGTCCGCGCCCGCGTATCTGCGGGCCGGCCGGACGGTGCCGCGCCAAGACCGCGGCACCGCCCTGCTGTGTCCGTTCGACCCGCTGATCTTCTTCCGGCCGCGGGTCGAGCGGCTGTTCAATTTTCATTACCGCGTCGAGATTTACGTGCCCGCCAACAAGCGCCAGTACGGCTACTATGTGTGGCCGCTGCTGATGGATGGCCGGCTGGTGGCCCGTGTCGACCTCAAGGCCGATCGGGCCACCAACTCGCTGCGCGTCGTGGGCGCGTTCGGTGAGCCCGACATTCCACGAGCGCGTGTCGCCGCGGCGCTGGCCGGCGAACTGGAGTCCATGGCGTCGTGGCTGGGCCTTGGCCGGTTCAGCGTGTCCGGCCGGGGCGATCTGGCCGGGGAGCTACGCACGGCCGCGAAGCGGGCCAGTTGATGGGAGAGGCACCGTCGACCAAAGAGCTCAAAGCCATGCTCTGGAAGGCCGCCAACAAGCTGCGAGGTTCGCTGTCCGCCGGCGAATACAAGGACGTGATCCTGGGGCTGGTTTACCTGAAATGCGTCGCCGATTCACATTGGAAGTTCCTGGCGGACAACGCAAGAGCCGACAACATCGGCCGCCTTGTCGACGACGCGACGGGCGCCGTGATGACGGCAAACCCCGTGCTGGCCGGAACCCTGCCGCGGCTCTACGAGACGCTGGACCAGCGCCGGCTGGGTGAGCTGGTGGACCTGCTCGACGGCGCACGATTCAGCCCGCAGGAAGGCCATCGCGCGCGCGACCTGATGGGCGAGGTGTACGAGTACTTCCTGGGCAATTTCGCCCGCGCGGAAGGAAGGCGGGGCGGCGAGTTCTTCACCCCGCCCAGCGTCGTGCGGGTGATCGTCGAGGTCCTGGAGCCGTCGAGCGGGCGGGTGTACGACCCGTGCTGCGGCTCGGGCGGAATGTTCGTGCAGACCGAGCATTTCATCGCCGCGCACGACGGCGACCCCACCGGTGTCGTGATCTATGGCCAGGAGAGCGTCGAGCAGACCTGGCGGATGGCGAAGCTGAATCTCGCCGTGCACGGCATCGACAACACGGGGCTGGGTGTGCGGTGCGGCGACACGTTCGTCAACGACCAGCACGCCGGCGTGCAGATGGACTACGTGATGGCCAATCCACCGTTCAACATCAGGGATTGGGCCCGCGACGAGCACGATCCGCGATGGCGTTTCGGCGTTCCGCCCCCGCGCAACGCGAATTACGCTTGGATCCAGCACATTTTGTCCAAGCTGGCTCCGGGTGGTCAGGCGGGGGTGGTGATGGCGAACGGCTCGATGTCGTCGAATTCAAACGAAGAGAAGGATATTCGCGCGCGAATCATCGAGGCCGATCTGGTCTCGTGCATGGTCGCGCTGCCCGCGCAGCTGTTCCGCAGCACCGGGATTCCGGTGTGCGTGTGGTTCTTCGCTTCGGAAAAGAACACTCGCTCGGGGCAGGTGCTGTTCATCGACGCCCGGGAGCTTGGCTACCTGGTGGACCGGGCCGAGCGGGCGCTGACGGACGAAGAGATCGTTCGCATCGGCGATACCTATCACGCGTGGCGCGGGTCGAGATCGGCCGCCGCGAAAGGCGCCGCATACGAAGATGTTCGGGGATTCTGCAAGTCGGTGACCCTGCACGACATCAGGGCCGCGGGCTACGCGCTGACACCCGGACGGTATGTGGACGCCCCGGCGGCCGCGGATGACGGCGAACCCACCGCGGACAAGGTCCAGCGGCTGACGAAGGAGCTATTGGCGGCGCTCGACGAGTCGGCACGATTGGACGGCGTCGTCCGTGAGCAGGTGGAGCGGCTGCGGTGCAGGTAAGGCTGGGTGATCATCTCGACTTCAGCAACGGGCGCGGTTCGCGGCCGCGGGAGGCGAACGGGCGGTTCCCCGTATACGGGGCCAACGGTGCGATCGGATATGCGCGGGAGCGCAACGCGGTCGGCCCGCTGATCGTGGTCGGTCGTGTCGGGTCGTACTGCGGCAGCCTGCATTACTGCGATTCCGACGTCTGGGTCACCGAGAACGCGCTGGTGTGCCGGGCGAAAAACCCTGGCGAGATACGATATTGGTATTACGCGCTGCAGACGTGCCGGCTGAATGAACACCGAGCCGGGTCGGGACAGCCGGTGCTCAACCAGCGGGTCCTTCGCGACGTTGTGGTGCGGACCGCGGCGGCGGAAGAGCGTCGTCAGATTGCCGAGGTGCTCGGCGCCTTCGACGACAAGATAGCCGCTAACCGGTGCGTCATCGATGCGGCAGAGGCTCTGATGGTTGCCACCGTCGAATCAGTGTGTGACCGCGTGCCGTTGTGCAGCTTGGCGAGTCGTTCTAGCGCATTTCTCGATCCCGAAGAATTCGACGACACGGTCGCCCATTTCAGCTTTTCGGCGTACGACGGCAGAGTGTGGCCGGAGCTAGTCGATCGCCGATCGGTCAACAGCGGCAAATTCCTCTTGCCGGCGCCGTGTGTGCTGGTTTCGAAGCTCAACCCACGGATTCCGCGGATCTGGGATGTCGTCGGCCTGCCCGACGGAATGTCCTTGGCGAGTACGGAGTTCGTCGTGCTGCGACCCCTTGACGTCGGTACGTCGGCGCTGTGGTCGGCGTTGCGACAGCCCGGCGTCTCGGAAACGCTGCGACAGCAGGCCGCCGGAACTTCGGGTAGCCGGCAGCGGATTCAGCCCCGTGATCTCATGGAGATTCCGGTGCGGGACGTACGCCGCTTGTCTCCGGAGACCGCGCGCGCGGTCGCGGACCTCGGTGCGTTGTGTCATGCGCGGCGCGCCGAATGCGTGCGCTTGTCCGCCTTCCGCGATCTGATGCTGCCGCTGCTGATGTCGGGCACGGTCCGGATCACCGACACCTGAGGTTAAAGGCAACCCACAGGTCGTCAACATCCTTTTCATTGAAACCGCGCATAGGCTCGTTCCGTCATACTCGGTGTCACCTCGTCAGGATTGGCAGGCGACGGTCCTTAAGGAGGAATCCATGTTGAATTGTGTTGCGCGCCAAGGCGGCGGCGGGGCCGGGGGCAGGTCGTAACGGCGCATCGCCAGCCCGAGCACACGCATCGCTGAGCCGCTCGGCGCGTAGCTAACGGATCGCCCACGCACGACTGTGATGTGGGGTTGCTATGTCAATCACTCACCGCGCCAATGCGTCTCGCGACGCTCCCTCCACGACGGCCAGTTCAGGAGCCGCCGTGGAGGGGGCAATTGCGTGGTGCCGCTGACGATCTCGGGTTCGCCGCCAGCACACGTCCGCAGGATCGAACGTGAAACTACGCCAAGTCGCGCCGACAAGCAGGGTAATGGTGGTGGCGATCATCGTGTCGATGGTCGCCTTTCTGGACAGCAACATCGCGAATCTGGCCCTTCCGGCCACAGCGCGTGACCTGGGCGGGGGCCTGCCCCTGCAGCAGTGGGTCGTTGACGGCTACCTGCTGGCCCTGGCCGCAATGATTTTGCCGGGCGGTTCCATCTCCGATCTGTTCGGGCGGGTGCCGATGCTGCGCTTCGGGCTGGCGGCCTTCGGGGCGGGTTCGGTGCTGGCGGCCGCCGCCGCCTGGCCGGCGATGCTGATCACGGCGCGGCTTGTCCAAGGTCTGGGTGGCGCGTTTCTGGTGCCGGGTTCGCTGGCGCTGATCAACTCCGCGTTCGACCGCGCGGACCGACCCGCGGCCATCGGGTCCTGGACCGCCTGGACCAGCGCCGCCTTGGCGCTGGGGCCGGTGCTGGGCGGACTCACCGTCGACGTCCTGAGCTGGCGATGGATCTACATCTTGTTGGCGATCCCGGTGGTCATCGGCTTCGCCCTGACGTTTTGGCTGCACCCGATGCCCGGGCGCGCCGAACGCACTCGCGTCGACGCGGCGGGTGCGGCGTTGTCCGCGGCCGGGCTCGGGGCCACCGCGTATGCGCTCATCGAGTCCCAGCAGCACGGATGGACCAGCCCATTGGTTGCAACCTCATCGGGCGTGGGCGTAGCGGCGCTGCTGGCCTTCGTCGCCTGGGAGCGCCGCGCCCCAAATCCGATGGTGCCGCTGCAGTTGTTCGCGATGCCCAACTTCGCCGCTGCCAATTTGGCGACCGCGTTCATATACGGTGGCCTGACGCTGGGCTCGATCGCTACCGTGCTGTATCTGCAGGAGGTCGCGGACTACCCGGCCATCGTCGCGGGTTTGATCGCTTTGCCCAATCCCATCGTGACGTTTCTGTTCGCTCGCCGTGTCGGCAACGCCGCGGCGCGAATCGGTTCGCGGGTCTTCCTGGTGGGAGGCTCGGTGCTGGCCGGGGTGGGGCTGCTGCTGATCTGCCCCCACGCACACGATTTCGACTTCGCCACCCACCTGCTGCCCGGGAGGCTGGTGCTGGCCGCCGGAATGGCCCTCACCATCACGCCGCTGAGCTCGGTCATTTTGATGTCCGTCGAACCCGCCCACTGCGGAATCGCGGCAGCATTCCAAAACGCGGTGGGGCGGACGTCCGCGCTGACCGCCGTGGCCTGCGTGGGACTGGTGGCAGCCGGCCCGCTGAACGACGCCGGCTTCGCCCGGCTGCTGGAGGTCTCGGCCGCGCTGTACTTCCTGGGCGCCGTCGTCAGCGGCGTCGCCATCGTCCACCCAGCCGCCGGTGACGGCGCCGCGAAGACGCCTGCGCCCCGCGAAGCGGTCAGCGCGGTCTGAACGCTGGGGCGGTCCTCGTCAATCGCCCGACTAAGGTGAGCGCCGTGGCCGAGACCGCACCGCTGCGCGTGCAACTGATCGCCAAGACCGAGTTCCTGGCGCCACCGGACGTGCCCTGGACAACCGACGCCGGCGGCGGCCCGGCGCTGGTCGAGTTCGCCGGGCGGGCCTGCTATCAGAGCTGGTCGAAGCCCAATCCCAGGACCGCGACCAACGCCGGCTATATCAAACACATCATCGACGTCGGGCACTTTTCGGTGCTCGAGCACGCCAGCGTGTCGTTCTACATCACCGGCATCTCGCGCTCCTGCACACACGAGCTGATCCGCCACCGGCACTTCTCCTACTCGCAGCTGTCGCAACGCTATGTGCCGGAGAGGGACTCGCAGGTCGTCGTCCCTCCCGACATGGACGACGACCCCGAACTGCGACAGATCCTGACCGCGGCCGCCGATGCCAGCCGCGCCACCTACACGGAGCTGCTGGCCAAGCTGGAAGCCAAGTTCGCCGACCAGCCCAGCGCGATTCTGCGGCGCAAGCAGGCGCGTCAGGCCGCGCGCGCGGTCCTGCCCAACGCCACCGAAACCCGCATCGTCGTGACCGGGAACTACCGGGCGTGGCGGCACTTCATCGCCATGCGGGCCAGCGAGCATGCCGACGTGGAAATCCGGCGGCTGGCCATCGAGTGTCTGCGCCAGCTCGTCGACGTGGCGCCGGCGGTGTTCGCCGACTTCGAGGTCTCCACCCTGGCCGACGGCACCGAGGTCGCCACCAGCCCGTTGGCTACCGAAGCCTGATCCATAATTCCCATCCGTCACTGCAGTCACCAGCCGGTTTCATGTGGCTTTATGCCCGCCCCAGAGCGACAACCGCTTCATGACCGAGCCGTTGTCGCTGTGAGGCGGGCACTTTGGGTCATACCTCGACTTTCCGTGACTCGTGAGGCTGCTGAGACTGATGCGCGCCCGACGACGCGCAACGCGCGCTCGCGCGCGTGCTAATACCCTTGCCGCGGCCAGGTAACCTGAACACCGTGAGCACCGTCGGATTCGACGCCCCCGCACGGTTGGGATCCCTGCTGACCGCGATGGTGACACCGTTCAGCGCCGAGGGCTCCCTCGACACCACCGTCGCGGCGCAGCTGGCAAACCACCTGGTGGACGCGGGGTGTGACGGCCTGGTGGTCTCGGGGACCACCGGCGAGTCGCCGACCACCACGGACGACGAAAAGCGCGAGTTGCTTCGTGTCGTGCTGGAAGCGGTGGGTGACCGGGCCCGCGTCATCGCCGGCGCGGGCAGCTATGACACCGCGCACAGCGTCCGGCTGGCCAAGGCCTCCGCGGCCGAGGGGGCGCACGGACTCCTGGTGGTCACGCCGTACTACTCCAAGCCGCCGCAGAGCGGTCTGATCGCACATTTCACCGCCGTGGCCGACGCGACCGACCTGCCGGTGCTGCTGTACGACATTCCCGGGCGTTCGGTCGTGCCGATCGAGCCCGGCACCATCCGCGCGCTGGCGTCGCACCCGAACATCGTCGGTGTCAAGGACGCCAAAGCCGATCTGCACAGCGGTGGCCAGATCATGGCCGAGACCGGTCTGGCCTACTACTCCGGCGACGATGCGCTGAACCTGCCCTGGCTGGCGATGGGTGCCACCGGCTTCATCAGCGTGATATCGCATCTGGCCGCCGGCCAGCTGCGAGAGTTGTTGTCGGCCTTCGGTTCCGGGGATATCGCCACCGCCCGTAAGATCAATGTCGCCCTCGCCCCGCTGTGCGACGCCATGGCACGCCTGGGTGGGGTGACGCTGTCCAAGGCGGGCTTGCGCCTGCAGGGCATTGACGCCGGTGATCCCCGGCTGCCGCAGATGCCGGCGACGGCCGAGCAGATCGATGCGTTGGCGGCCGATATGCGTGCGGCCTCGGTGCTTCGGTGAGCCGAAGGTGACCCAAAGGGTGGCTGACAAGTGGATGTAGACCTCGCCCCACCGGGTCCTTTGGCTCCGGGCGGGTTGCGGGTCACCGCGCTGGGCGGCATCAGCGAAATCGGCCGCAATATGACGGTTTTCGAACACCTCGGCCGGCTGTTGATCATCGACTGCGGGGTGATGTTCCCCACCCACGACGAGCCCGGCGTCGACCTCATCCTGCCCGACCTGCGCCACATCGAGGACCGGCTCGACGACATCGAGGCGCTCGTGCTGACCCATGCGCACGAGGACCACATCGGGGCGATCCCGTTCCTGCTCAAGCTGCGGCCGGACATCCCGGTCGTCGGCTCGAAGTTCACCTTGGCGCTCGTCGCCGCGAAATGCCGCGAGCACCGCATCAAGCCGGTCTTCGTCGAGGTCGCCGAGGGGCAACGCACTACGCACGGCGTGTTCCAGTGCGGATACTTCGCCGTCAACCACTCGATCCCGGATGCGCTGGCCATCGCGGTCTTCACCGGCGCCGGAACCGTTTTGCACACCGGCGACATCAAGCTCGACCAGCTTCCGCTCGACGGCCGGCCCACCGACCTGCCCGGCATGTCCCGGCTGGGCGACGCGGGCGTGGACCTGTTCCTGTGCGACTCGACCAACTCCGAGATCCCCGGTGTCGGGCCCTCGGAAAGCGAGGTGGGCCCGACGCTGCACCGGCTGATCCGGGGCGCCGACGGCCGCGTCATCGTGGCGTGCTTCGCCTCCAACGTGGACCGGGTGCAGCAGATCATCGATGCCGCGGTGGCACTGGGCCGGCGGGTGTCGTTCGTCGGGCGATCCATGGTGCGCAACATGGGTATCGCGCGCGAACTGGGTTTCCTGCGCGTGGACGATTCCGACATCGTCGACATCTCCGCCGCCGAGATGATGGCGCCCGAGCGGGTGGTGCTGATCACCACCGGCACCCAGGGCGAGCCGATGTCGGCGCTGTCGCGGATGTCGCGCGGCGAGCACCGCAGCATCACGCTGACGTCGGAGGACCTGATCATCCTGTCGTCGTCGCTGATACCCGGCAACGAGGAGGCGGTATACGGGGTCATCGACTCGCTGGCCAAGATTGGAGCCCGCGTCGTCACCAATCAGCAAGTGCGCGTTCATGTTTCGGGCCATGCGTACGCCGGGGAGCTGCTGTTCCTCTATAACGGCGTGCGGCCGCGCAACGTGATGCCGGTGCACGGCACCTGGCGGATGCTGCGCGCCAACGCCAAGCTGGCGGCGCGTGCCGGGGTACCGCAGGAGTCAATCGTGTTGGCCGAGAACGGTGTCAGCGTCGACCTGATTGCCGGCAAGGCCTCCATTGCCGGGGCGGTACCGGTCGGCAAGATGTTCGTCGACGGTCTGATCACCGGCGATGTCGGCGATATCACCCTGGGGGAACGGCTCATCTTGTCGTCGGGTTTTGTCGCGGTGACCGTGGTGGTGAAGCGCGGCACCGGCCGTCCGGCGGCTGCGCCACAACTACATTCGCGCGGATTCTCCGAAGACCCCAAGTCACTCGAGCCCGCCGTGCGCAAGGTGGAGGCGGAACTGGAGCAGCTGGTCGCCGCCAACGTGACCGATCCGGTCCGGATCGCCCAGGGCGTGCGCCGCACCGTCGGCAAGTGGGTCGGCGACACCTATCGCCGGCAGCCGATGATCGTGCCAACGGTCATCGAGGTCTAGAGAGGTCTAGGTTTTCTCCGCGTAGGCCGCCCATTCCAGCTGTGATGCCGGGAGGTTGCGGCCGGTGGGCTGCACGTAGCGCTCCACAAACTCATCGGGCCCGGCCTGCTCCACCAGCCGCCAGCCGTACTCGGCGATGAAGTCCGCGACCGCATCGGGCTCCAGGCCGAATTGCCATATCTGACGACGATCGCGCATGTTGCGGTACAGCGTCCGGGTGCCGTAGCGATTCGTCCCGTCGATGAAGTCACGCCGCACATAGGTGAACGCCAACCGGCTGCCCGATGCGGCCGGGCGCAGTCCCTCCAGGGTTCGCCGTACACCGGCTTCGGTGAGGTATTGCGTCACGCCTTCCCAGATGAAGAACGCCCGGTAATCGGTGTGATAGCCGTGCTCGGCCAACGAGGTGAGCAGGTCGTCGCGCTCGAAGTCCAGTGCCACCAACCGAACCGAGAGCGGCGGCTCGCTCAGCACCCGCCGGACCGCCTTCGCCTTCCTGGCGATGTTGACCGGGAGGTCGGCCTCGAATACCGGGATGCGGACCTGGCGGGTCAACCGGTAGGGACGGGTGTCCAACCCGGCGCCCAGGATCACGACCGCGTCGATGTCGTCCAGCGCAGCTTTGAGTTTGTCGTCGATGAAATGCTTTCTGCAGGCCATGTTGACCCACAGTCCGGGGCCGGTGAACTCCGACCCGCGGATCATCAGGCGGCGGGCCGGCCCCCAGCGCGTCGCGCCGACCAGCCATCGCAGCGGGGCCGGCAGGAACAGTTCCGCGAGGTCGTCGTCCACCAGGCGGCGCCCGGGTGGCTCGTTTTGTTCGACGGCCGCCAAGACCATCGGGCCAAACGCGGTCTGGGCCGCCGCATTTCGTGCCACAGCTGCTACTTATTCAAAAAGCCGGCGTCGACCGGCAATGTCACGCCGGTGATGTAACGAGCCTGGTCGGACACCAGCCATGCCACCGCGTTGGCGATGTCTTCGGCTTGCAGGATGTCCACCGGGAGGGCGTTGCCCATGGCCAATGGCGAATCGGCCGCAGCGGCCAGCTTGGCCAGCCACTCCCGGGTGAACTCGTTGTTGATCATCGGTGTTTCGACACCCGAAGGATGGATCGAGTTGACCCGGATATTCTGTCTCGCAAGCAGATTCGCGTATACGCGCATCAACCCGACCACGCCGTGCTTGGCGGCGGCGTAGCCGACGGAACCGGCATCGGCGCTGCCGACGCCCGCCAACCCCGCACTCGAACTGATCAGCACGATCGAGCCGCCGGCGCCCTGCTTGACCATGGGCGGTATCGCGACCTTGATGGTGTGGTAGACGCCGGTGAGGTTGACGTCGATGACGTCGCGCCAGCCGTCGTCACCGGATGCCATGGGAGCGATCCCGGCATTGGCCACGACGATGTCGAGGCGGCCGAACTCGTCGAGGCCCGCCTGCAGCGCGGCAGCCAGGGATTCCCGGTCGCGGACGTCGGCCGGTCTGGCCACGATGCGCGAGCCGGTGTCCTCGACGAGCTTGACGGTGGCCGCCAGCTCGTCCGGGGTGGCCAGTGGATAGGGGACGCTGGCGATCTGCTGGCACAGGTCGACCGCGATGACGTTGGCGCCGTCGGCGGCCAGTCGGACCGCGTGCGCGCGGCCCTGGCCCCGCGCGGCTCCGGTGATTAGCGCGACTTTGCCTTCCAGCGGCCGGCCCATCAGGGGCGCAGCTGCCCTTTGTCCGGATCGCCCGCGGGAACCGGCTGCAGCATCTTGATGTCCGGCGAGCCGGCCAGGTGCTCGCCGGCCGCCGTGAACATCTTGGTGACGGCCGGGGCGGTGCTGTGGGTCTTGAGCGCTTCGGGATCGGCCCACTGCTCGACGAAGACGAAGGTCTCGCCCGCCTCGTGCAGCGAGTACAACTGGCAGCCGGGTTCGTCGTGCACCTCTTGGACCGCGCGCGTGAGGATGTCGCGGACGGTGTCGACCGATTCGGGTTTGACGGTCATGGTGGCGACGACGACGACGG
>Ga0310915_10000406_pt1 | contig 20681 bp, 24 predicted proteins | sample GREbulkMGAN111_FD_202508 | JGI IMG/M metagenome (GOLD analysis project Ga0310915, IMG submission 202508) | Lab enrichment of tropical soil microbial communities from Luquillo Experimental Forest, Puerto Rico - GRE.bulkMG.AN111 | ecosystem: Environmental > Terrestrial > Soil > Tropical forest >...
AACTGCAATATCATAGATTCCAGTAATAGCTCCAGTTCCAATACTAATGGTTGATGGATCTATAGGACCCTCAGGAGTAAAAGCTGGCATTGATGACATTTGAGATCCGTTTAAAGGGGCTTTTTGCTCTCCAGCAGAAGCTCCTATAAGCCAAGTTATAGGATTAAGTGGATAGTTATTTCCAGAATCCATGACTATAGGTCTGATACTACCAGAGATGACATAATGGATTAAATAGGTTCCAGCTACTTGACAGTATAAAGTTCCAATGTCTGGTGTAGTGTTATCGGCTGGGTGGCTTACAAAACCATCAGGATCTTGATCATAAAAGATAGGGAATCTATAGCAGTTAGATGCGTTTAAACCAGTCCCGATCAACAGATCTGGAGATGGATACGGAACTGGAGAGCCCTTGAATAACACGTTACCTACACTTCCGTTGAAAATGGTAGCTCCTCTATCTGGACCTAAGACGGTGGATCCATCAGCGGCATTAGCTACAACATTAATTTGCTTACAGCAACTCATTTAAAGATAATGAAAAATAAATAAACTATGAGTATAGTATCCTTAATTTATCTTTCTATTGCAGATCTTAAGGAGTGCCTGAACTAATGCATAGTAGCTAGAAAGATAATATAAAAAATTATAGGATCCTCTGATCCTATAATTGCATATGACTTATTCAGACTTCAAGTTAACTATTTGCTCTGCGATAAAATATCATTTCATAGTTAAATGTTGAAATATTATACTGTAGAAGATTATACATCAGAGTATGTTCCCATGGTAGAAGAAGATGAAGAACTCATAGCTAACTTTGATAAGGAGACCGAAGCACAACCTAGTTCCACCTTAGAAGAGGGACCTAAATCTTTAGAGACATCCTATAAGGGCATCGCCGTTGTGTTAGGTGGAACTGCTTTAGCTTTTGCCATTGGAGGACCTGTAGGTCTTTTAGTTTCAGCTAAGATGGGTGCCGTAGCTTCCATAGGAGGTTTCATTCTAGGTTGCTTTGGTACTGACTACATTGATAGAGTAAGAACCTAAAAATTACAAGAAATAAGAAGCATAACTTCTTATTTCTTCATTGTTTATTACTGCAACGGAAAGACATCTTTCTCTGTGATATTCATTAAGACTGAAAGTAAACGATATAGATCTATATAGCCTCCATGTTTATGTAGCATTCCAACTGTTAAAGCTGAATCAGTGATGTTAGAGTATATAACTAATTCATTCTCCAACACAATGAATTTGTGCTTCACAGCTAACTCATAGATCTTATTCCTCTCACCAACTTGAAGCACAGGATCTAAGATATCATTAAGCCCTATTAATTTTCTAGCATAAGTATATGTAGCTACTAGCGCTGAATAAACAGCCTTAACGTTAGCATCTTCATCTCTGAAGGACCATAAACATAAATTTACGGTGCTAGAGTCACATAAGAACTTAACTTCGGAGATTAAACCTCTAACGTTATAAGTTGTTATGGCTTTGGTAATCCATTGCTCTGAAGCCATAACAATTTTATCCTCTGATTTCCTTAGAACTGGAGAGTCTATAATATCTAAACCCAAACGTCTGGAGAGCTCTGAGAACCAATACTGCTTGATCACTCTGGCATTTATTTCATCCTTAAAGCTCCTCATTTAGGATAAAAATCTTTATTGTTCGTAACACATCATTCAATTAACATTTCATATTCTATACGCTATCTACAAGATCTCTATTATGTGACAATCTATGAACCATAGTTTCATAAGATAGAGAAGTTTTAAATACATGATCCCAGATACTTGTATAGAAGCCATAGTTGGCTCCGAAAAAGTTGTGATGCACAATGTGTGTTTTGCTTCCAGTTAACAAGCCTAAAGTTAAAGGTTCTGAGAAATCATGGTAGCCGCAGTGTTCCATTATTCCATGGACGTTTATCATAAAGTATGATAAATTAGCAGTTAAAGGATGAATGTATAAGCCTATAGAAGTTAAGACTACTGGAACCATAAAGAATACAATCATAGAAGTATAAAATTCGATTGGATGTGTACACATGGCATTAATAGCTACGGAATCATGATTAGCATGATGTACACTATGTATAAATTTATATAAGATACCATAATGGAATAATCTATGGATCCAATACATAATGAAATCTATAACTATGATAACTACTAACAGTTGAAACACGAAAGCTAGAAGAGATGGAGCTTCCAAAGGCCAGTTGGTTCTATCGGGTTTCATATCAATAATAGTGCTAGAACCCAGAATAGTAAACCATAGAAACACTGTATTGTAGAAGGCAAACCTGAAGAAGTTCTTATATTTAAATCTAGAGTGATCCGACTTATTACTTACTGGAACTTTAAGTCTATATTGTGACATAAAGCTAGAATCCATGAGCCAGAAGATAGAACTCAAGGTAAAGGTTTGAAAGGTAGTTACTATCAGTTGAAATAAAGGAGTGCTCAAGAATTCATACTCTAAATATAAAGACCATAAATAATGTAGCATTTAGAATTGATACAATTGTATGAATCGTATCAATTACATATCCTTTATAGAAATGAGTTTTTTACCTCCAGAATTGTCCCTAGAGGTTGGAGAATATGTCATAATACCTCGCAATAGATTAGAACCTAACGTCTTAAATCTAAGAGATCAAGACATAGTTCAAAGGATTCAGTACTATGAGCCTAGCTTTGACCCCAATAAATGGAAACAAGGACTTCGGGCCAGGAATGCTCTAGAATCTAATGTTCAAACTAAAGGTGGAAAGCTCTACTATTACATGTTAGATTTTAATGCTAACTCTAGATATCCTTTAGTGATACAATACCATAGTATCACTCATTCATACTATAGGAAGAGACCTGATCCGCAACAAAGGATAATCCAAAATCAAGTTTACGATACGGTAAGGGAGATTCTAGAGATAGAAGAATATCCTACGGCTGGATGGAAGATCAAAAATGGACGTTTAACTCTTTTCATCTTCTTAGATCCAAACACTGTAGGTGAAGAAGAATTCATGATTGAAACTATTAGACATTCACCTTGGCATACTTCCGATAAAATACTTTATGGTCCTAGTACAGTCAATGAGAGATTAGCTTATTACAATGAAATCTTGATGTTACCCGATACCTTAGAGGCTTACCTGTTCATGGTTGCTTCTAGATGGAGGGATAGAATGCTAGCTAAAAAGCAAGAACTATATCCCTTAATCCGGATCTTATCCCGCTTTGATGGATTTAGCATCCGTAAGAGTACATATTCCTTAGAGTTTGGAAATGCAAATGAAAAAGCAATGCTAGATAATCTCAAGGAATTAATACCTAAACGCTTTGAAATACGTAGTATAACTAGATCTTATCTCGAGCCGGAAAGCTATGAGGCCGTAGAACAACTCTTTGATGCAATAGATCATGTAGTTCAATTGATTTGGCCATATAGATATAATCATTATCTTCCTATTCTATAAATGTTGATTTCCATGGATGAAGTTATGGCCATGCTTAGCATGCTGAATGTTCAAGTCACAGGTATCCTTCATGTTGGAGCTCATAGGTGTGAGGAAGCCTCTAGATATCAACAATATGGTATAAATAATGTACTTTGGATAGAAGGTAACCCGGCATTGGCTGAAGCTGCAAAACAACAAGGCTTCAACGTTATCAATGCCGTCATCTCAGATGTGGAGGAGGAAGTAATCTTTAACGTAGCAAGTAATGGAGAGTCTAGTTCTATTCTGGAACTCAACAAACATAAAGATTTCTATCCTGATATTGTATATGTAGATAAATTTAAGGCCACAGCTACTCGTTTAGATAGACTCATCCATCCTAATCACACATTTAACTTCTGGAATTTAGATATTCAAGGTGTAGAGCTTAAGGCACTCAAGAGTGCTGGAATCTTACTTGATAAAGTTGATGCTATCTATACTGAAGTTAATGTTCTAGAATTATACTCTGGCTGTGACAGATTATATGACATGGATTTCTACTTGAAAGAGCATGGTTTCATTCGTTTAACAACTAGCATTGTAGGAAGCGGATGGGGTGATGCGTTATATGTTAAACTTAAATAAAAAGTTAAAATATCTCGAAGAAGAGATATTATATTTCAACTAAGGATATTCCTGAATTTCTATCTACACATTTCAACGAGTGATTTTTCATGAACTTCATAGGTTGGCGCAGGAACTTGTTCCTGCTCCGAAGGAAGGCTGAAGCCTTCCGTCTATATAATTTTTTCATGATTCCTTGGGGTTTTATATAAAACCCCAAGGAGTCTGAATCTATAAGCTTTATGTCACGAAGATCATGAAATTTAAACATAGATTGTTACAAATAACAGGTTATTATAACACTACTGTAGTGTTATAATATTGTCTAACACGTTTTAACACCTTGAACGAGATGACTTAGTCATCTCTTCGGAGGAAGGCTAAAGCCTTCCGCCAACGAGTGCTTTAGCACGAGATCGGAGCAATAGCGAAGCGTGAAGAGCGATTATACATTGATTTTCATGAAGTTTGTGACATAAAGCCTATAGATTTTAGGAAAAATTATATAGAACTTCATGAAAAGATTGCTTGAAAGGTCCAAAAATCTTTTAGCTATCATATAGAAGTTATAATGCTATAAAACATAGCATTATATAATAAGACTTGTAATTTAGTTATTTAAGAATGTAGAATTAGGAGGTTTAAATCCTATAGGTGTTTTAGGTAAGAACTGTATGATCTTTTCTTCAACTAAAGATTCCACTTCGCCCTTCAAAGCATATATAAAACCTTCAGGATATACTTTCATGGAATCTAATATCTCAACCACTCTATCAGAGAGTTTATTAGCAAAGTAATGTTGAGTGGATATAGCATCTTTAATAACAATCGACATAGCATGATTGAGACGACAATCGCCATCATAAGGGTCAACTAAAATAGGAGTTCTAGGTATGGAACCTGAACCTGGAATGTAATAACCTATTATATGACCTAAGTGAATTTCACGGAGCATGGAGTTGAAGAACTCTACATCTAAGGACTCATCACCTAAAAATAGAAAAGTATATATACTATATAATGGATCTATTTTGGCTCTAATGAGATTCTTGAGGGAGAACTTAACACCAGAGGTGAAAGCCAGATCAGGATTTAAATACAAATCTACAAAACCGTAATAACTAGTTAGATCCTCTAGTGAAACCATTGCTCCAGTGCTGAGATTGGAGTTAGATGTCATATAAGTTAGAATCAACTTGTTAATGAACAGTAATAATTGCTCCTGATTCTCTACATCTACTATAAATTTCTTGGTATCCTGGAACGTTTCAAGCTTAGTAGTAGGAATTAGAGTTTCCATCACATTAACCGGTAACAAGACTTTTGTATCATTGATTTGATATTCTTCCACCATCCATAGTTTAGAGCCTATGATTAAATCATCTAATTCTAACATTTGAAGTCCAAAGACCTAAACTTACAACATCAATTGGAAATGCAAACTAATCCTATCACTGATTATCGCCAAAAGCTTACAGTTCTTCAAGGAGAACTTCTAACACATGCTGGAATCACTAGAACTCCATTTAAGGCCATAGTTACCGGTCCTTCACTTGAAGCTTGTACCAAACTGGCCTTTTACATTGCTGGCATCCTGAAGGAAGTTGGAGCTATACAAGGTGTTACAGCTAACGGTATCAATGTTCCTGAACGTTTAGTAGGAAATGGCCTAGGAATTGTTTATAATGATAACAACGGATGTAATGAAGACTATATTCTATACTTAGATCCAGGATATCGTTATGTAGCTGAAGAAACCATCTATAAAGCTAAATATGTATTTATAGCTCCTACCACAGTTGGAACTAGTATTAAAGAAATTCATGTGAGGTATTTATATCTTCAATACTCTAACGAAGAAGATGTGAAAAACCTATTCCGTCCCTTATCTTCAGAGCAATATATCATAACAGAACAACTTAAAGTTGCAACGTATACTATGCATGAACTCTAACAAATAATATAATATCTCCATGGAGATATTATACGACACATTAAAGATTAGATTTTTCTATAAGACTTTTCATGATTTCTTTAGCTCTTATAGTATAGAATTTAAGGCTTTCATTTGGTATTTCTAGTTCAACATCAATGTTTAAACCTAAAACTACAGCACTGAAATTCTCTCTAGTTACTTGATTATTCTCTAATAATCCTAGAGCTGTTTCAAAGTTGTAAGGATCTTCAGTAACTATATCGGATATAGGATCTAACACACTTATCCCAAGACCATGCAATCTTCTTTCAGCTACATACATAATATTAGTGGTCATGAACTCTGGATCTTCAGGTTCGTTGATGTAAAATCCTACCTCATCATAACCCATGAACTTAGGATTAAATAAATATAAAAAGTCCTCCAAGTCTTCCATGGTAGAAGATCCTTGATATAAACTTGCTACATTATAGAACTCTTTTAACATATCTTGTATATTACCTCTATATGATTCAGTGCTTCCGGTTATGTCGGCTACAGAATCGAACTTTTGATTAAATACTTCTTTAAGTTGTTTCTCTGCTTTAATGGCATTAGAGGTAGTTATGGCTCCGTAAATCTCTAAACCTATACTACCATCATATTGCAGTAATCTCTTGAGTCCTTGTTTAGAAGTCATACCTATTTTGTAGATGGATTCTTTAAGGCGTACATGTTCTCTTCGTCTTATAATATAAATGTACTCCATTTGGGTTGAAAGCAAAAAGCTAAAGAAAAATTATAACATGAAGACTATCCTTCATGTTATATAAAACTATTTTATTCTTTAAGGGTTCCATCAAAGTTAATGAACTGTTTGGGTAATGTTGGATCCGAAATTAAGTTATAGGAACATTCTATGCTACAATCTTGAGGTGTCATAGGAAGTTTTGTGAGATAATTAGAGCTACAGATGACATATTTAGAAGCATTCAAGGGTGGTAACTCTTTAATTAAGTTATTATTACAGATGACAGATGTACACTTAGGTAACGCTACTATTTCAGTGATCTGATTGACGGCACAGTTCAGCTCTAAGCACTCAGGTAATGCTTCAATTTTGATGATTTTGTTATGAATGCAATTAAACTTCTTACACTCAGGGAGTGTTGAAATATGTTCTATTAAATTATAAGAACAATCTATCTCTTCTACTTTGAGAAGCTCTGGTAACTCTCTTATGATATTTCTGGAACATAAGATTTTTTGACATCTAGGAAGTTGAGGTAGAATCTCTATTCCAGCTCCAGGACATATAAACTCTAAACACCATCTAAGACATACATGTTTGAAGAAATCTTTGTTTACTTTAAATCCTATTCCTGAACCATTGATCTCTATAACTTTTAAGTTTCTAAAACTATCCAAGTTAAAAGCACTAGAACTCAAAGAGTTGAGGATTTTAACATTCATGTAGGATCTATGTTTAGGATATAAGAGATGTTGATCCATTTGAACGAAAAGTGTTCTAAGTTTCTGTATCTTGCTGATTTTAGTACGTAGTTGATCCTTTAAACCGTATGTTTCTGGATGCATATCATCTAAAGCTATAATAGTTGGAACCATCTTTGGGCCTCTCAAATAATATAATTTTTTATCATAAGCTTTAATGAAATAGATTCTATGGTCTTAGAACCTGACATTTAAATGCTATCATCGCTCTGGAAACATAGATATGTCATAGCTGCTCCTATATTTATAGCAAGTCCCATCATAAGTTTAATTATATGTTCTTCCGTCTTATACTTTGTTTATGGTTCTGAAGCTACCTTAGCATTAATTTACGCTATAACTATCTTTATCCCTGTATGTTTAGTATGCATTCTTCTAGGTTTCTTTGTGTTTTTATTACGACCCGAAGAAGTAGATGAAGTTGAAGAGATGTTATATGTACTACAGAACGAATACTTTATCATGAATTAAGAGTAAAACATCCTTTAGATCTTCAAAGGTTCCTCTAAACTCCTTTAAAGTTTATAGAGCTTTACGTCTCAACGATCATGAAAAATCGCTTCGCTATTGCTCCGAAAACGAATTAGTCTAAAGCACTCGTTGGCAGAAGGCTTTGGCATTCCCCCGAAGGTAGAACTAAGTTCTACCGTTCAAGGCCTTAAAACTACTGTTCTAATATTATACTATCATAGTGATAGTATAATAACATGTTATTTATCATAGTATATGTTTAAATTTCATGATCTTGGGTTCTTAAAGCTTATAGATTTTAGAAAAAGTTTATAGTAACCTTTGAAGTTCATGAAAAATCATTCATTGAAAGATCTAGAGCATTTGTTCTAGTTGCTCTACAGTACATATAACATCTCTTCATTGAACGAGTGCTTTAGCACGAGTTCGGAGCGTAGCGATGAGATGTTATAACTTTGCTGTATTAAAAGTCTTTATGTATTTTTATAGAAATATAGTAGCTTTGACACTTCCTCAAGACCTCTGACACTTCCTCAAGACCTCTGACTATGAAAGTTTCATTAAAGCTACTATATTTCTATAAAAATATATAGAGACTTTTATAGAACAAAGTTCATGAAAAACAGTGATAAAGGTTGAACAAAGTTCATGAAAAACAGTGATAAAGGTTGAACAAAGTTCATGAAAAACAGTGATAAAGGTTGAACAAAGTTATAACATCTCTTCATTGAGATGTTATATGTAAATTAAGAGCAACTATGAAGGCCCAAAAACACCTTCATGATGATTTTTTTCATGAACTTCAAAGGTTGGCGCAGGAACTTGTTCCTGCTCCGAAGGAAGGCTGAAGCCTTCCGCCTATATAATTTTTTCTAAAATCTATAAGATTTAGGTTACATGAAAAAAAATAATGTGTGAAGATCTTAAAACTACTCTAAAAATATTATACTATCACTGTGTTAGTATAATAACATGTCTTCGTAATAATCTATGTTTAAATTTCATGATCTTCAAAGGTTCTATATAATTTTTTCTAAAATCTACAAGCTCTAAGAACCCAATGTATATTCTAACTATCGATTCGAATGAATTCTTTCGTGTTAGATATCATGTTATTATACTATCACTGTGATAGTATAATATAAGACTTTTGTACATTGAAGGCTGAAACACCTTCTATAGTTATAACTTTATTCTATTATAATGTCGGATAGTAATCCATTATTAATGGACTTCAAGAGTTTAGATTTCGTGTCTTGAACATTCTTACTTGTTCCCACTTTAAGTCTATAAACTTTATCGTTCCATAGTTTACCTGTACCTCCACCAAAGATATAAATGGAAGAGTTAAATAAAACACCGGACATACCATAAGAAGCGGGAGCAATGTCTTTATCTTGATCTGAAATGTAGGATAGAAGGGACCATTTGTTGCAAGTAGTATCGTACTCACAAACTTCATCAGACCATCCAGTTCCATTACCACCACTGAAAACATAAAGTTTATGACCTGATGTGATAGTTATATGGCCTGCTCTACCTATGCTAGCTTGCCCAATACATTGAGGCTTCTGCCATAAATTATGTGAAATATCATATTCAACCACTTCATTAAATCGTTGCTTACCATTTCCTCCGCCTATGATTATAAGTTTATCAGCAATTAAATTTGCAGTGTGAGAATCTCTAGCTTCAGGTAAAGAGCTTTGGGGAGTAATCTTGCTCCAATACTTAGTATCAAAGTCATAAAAGTAAAGACAGTTAAGTGCTTTAGTTCCATTCCAACCACCAAAGATATACATTTTATTATCTAAAACTGTGGCTGTGTGTCCTCCTCGTGGCGTTGGAATATCCCCTAGGGCCTCTAGTTTAGTCCATTTCTCAGTATGTAAGTCTAAAGCATAAAGAGTGTTATACCATGTGGTACCATCACTGCCTCCAAAGATTATCATATAATGCTCATAGAGAACAGCACTGTGACAATCCCTTATTGAGGGAGTATTAGATTTAATACCTCTCCACTTTAGAGTGTTGAAATTCAAGGCATAAGTATCGTTAAGTCTCATTCCATTATAACCTCCGAATAGAAACATTTCATCATTATAGACTACGCATTTATGTCCGTATCTACCACAAGGACCATTATTCATTGCTATGTTAGAATACCAAGAGCGTTCGCTTATTATATGCTTATGTGTCATATTTAAGGTTGAAATTTTTATTTTTATAGATCATTAACATTTAAATCTAAATGCCACTTAATATGGTTAGGTTATGTCTCATTAATGCTAATGATAAGAGTTATCTCCCTAATATTTTGGAGACGGAGGAATATCATAACTTAGATGTGGAATTATCTAGAGGTATTTGGAGGGAACATAGAGACTCTGCAGATCTTAAAACCAAAGAAGAAGATAAGTTTAAGGCTTTAAGTTCTAAGTTTCCAGAAATAGAGTTTGTTATATATTGTTGTCATACCAAGAATACTAAGTTAGACGTCTATTATCTTAAGGAACAAATCTTGAGAAAGACTAAGCAACATTCATTAGTTAATTTGGATACCCCTAATGGTATTATACCAGCTCGTTATGATTTAGAGGATGTAGATTGTTTGGAGGGAGAGGTATCAGAGTTAAGCTTAGATGATTGAAGATATAAATGGTGGAATATGTCTATAAATCCAAGTATAAACATGAGCATTCCTACTTACAAAGTTGCTCTTTTGGGTCCATCTGAGATTGGTAAAACAAAATGGGTTTACTCTTTATTGCAAGGTAATACACTCAATAAATATATTCCAACTATAGGTGTTGAAGTCCACCCAATTACTATTGATGTAGGTGATGAAAGAGAGGCTATGCCTCGAGTTCGGAGCGATAGTGAAGCGTTAAAGAGCGATGAGCATATATGCTTTAATGTATGGGATATGGTGGCTTAGTTAATGGTTATTTAGTAGAAACCAATGTAGCAATCATAGTGGCAAAAGCTCCTAAGCAATCTATTCCTTATATTAAGTTGTTACCTAAAGGCGTTAAATATTTAGTTATGAGACCTGAAGAGTTGAATGATAAGACACTTAAACTAGTAGAACAATTAGTTTAAGTACGTTGCATATAATGTGAGCGAGCCTCACATTATATCTAATTATGATGATTTATCCATTAGGATGCGTTTGAGCAAGGTATCATGATCCACTGCTATCTTCACCTCAGGACCATAGATCGTTTCTATGATATCTAACATCTCATTCCAATTAAGCGGTTCAGTGTTAGGATCTTCTGGTATCTCAAAGTCATCATCTATAACAAATGACATTTCTCCCTTCACGAATGATTAATAAATATTAAATTTCAGGGGGCCAAATGTTATCCTCAATACCTGATGAGATAAAGATGGAAATTCTCAAGTACGATGTTACAGATACTACACAACAAGCCTTAGAGATAGATAATAATGCAATAGTATCCGAAATTCAACTCATAGATCCTTCATTCTCTGTAACCAAGATCTTAGAGAGATTGCTCAAGAACAAAGCCATCTTAGATAAGGCCAAACCCTCCTGGAGGACTTTGCACACTTTAATGGGAGAAGGACCCTACATCTATATTAATGAAGATCATCTGTATGTTGAATGTGGGACAGATCTAATGAAGGAAAGCATTGGATGGCAGGTTACTGGTGATGGTTGTGGTTATGAAATTGCAACTGGTGATGAAACTCAAGAAATCTTTAAAGCCTTAGTAGTTATGTATGATATACAAGCAGATCTAGATTTACATATTGCTTGCCAAGATTATCAACATTAGATAGATATAATTAGAGTTAATGCTCTAATTATATAAAATTGCTAGTTATTTATCATATGAGATGTCAAGATAAATGTGTGATATCGAACATATAGTTTATAACACTGTTGGAAACACTTTCGAGCAATATTTAACAGTTTCAGATCTTAGAGTTCTAGCCCATGTATCTAAGCTGTCCAGACTTAAAGCTAAACGATATATCTATGCTAGAATGGTTAAGTATCTTACCTCTTTGGGTTCTCAAGTGTTAGAAGCTTATCCCCTTAGATCTTTAATTAGAGGACGTATTGGAAGGCCAGATGATAAATATCTCTATGTCATGGATATCATAGCCCAAACTCCTTTCAGTATGTTAGAACTCTATGATGTAGCTATGGATTTATTTGCTCGTAATCTCCTAGCTGAGGATGCTTTCGTAGCCATGTCCATAGAGATAAATTTAGATATAACCAATGAAAGTTTAATCAAGCTCTTAAGTTTAGAACAGGACGTCTCATATTTAAACCAGTTGATATCTGTCTCCCTCTATCGTTTCAATGCTACTATTCTTAATTATCTCCTAGAACGAGTTAAAGGTATAGAAGTTAATTATTGTCCTTACATGTTGCACAGAGAATGTAGAGAGCTTTTAGCTAAAAGTATGATAGATAAAAGTATAAATGATCTAACCAGTTTAGATAGTTTAAGTGTAAATACATTTGTAGCTGTTGTATATCAAGATTTAGAACTTTACATAGAATATCTCAAAGTTTTGTATCCTACAGCTATCATTCCTATAGATTATATTAAGCAAATCTTTGAGACTAATCCTAAAAACATAGATTTAGAAACTGTTAGTAGATTACACTTTAAGTTACAACCATGTTTCGTCGAGAAACTATAAAGCATATATAATACGAAGATTGCTTCGTATTATAATTAACTATACTAGAGATAATTAACATCATCTATTCTAGAGCAAGAGGAAACTCCTTCCGAAGAAGGAGGATATCTTTCATTCCAAAGAGCTAAACATATAGCTATAAATTGCTTCTTAGTTATATTCTTGATCATTCTATCAGTGTAACCTGTTTCATCATATTCTAATTCTTTAGGATCTATATTATTGTATCCTTTCAATGTTATATGAAGTAACATGATCTCTTCATCGTAATATAAGCTACGAATAAAGTTGGAATTGTTAATTATACTCTCTGGGGCTTTAGAGCTCTTGATTTTCTGCCATTTAACATACTCCTTGTGAAGTGAGAATTTAGGCTCCAATTCTTGTAATAATCTCAGAGCTTCAGGATCAAAGGAGTCATACTTTAACTTGTGATTTTGCCTTTTAGAAGCTAACCTAAATTCGGATTTCTCAGACCACTCATGTGTTATAATAGTTGGAGATAATGGATTAGAATTCATGAGATTAACATACTGTAATAGATATTCAGCTAAATATCCATCCTCTATTTCAGCATCATTATTGTAATTAGATCTAACAGTCCATTCACGTTCAAAGTCTTTAAAGGCTTCCTTCTCTATTCCTTTAAAGGTTATAGTTTCGGATTCAATGCTTATGAAAAACTTTCTATCTTTGAGAACTTTATCATACATTTCAGCTACATGTTCACCTATATTCTCAACTTCTTTTATGTCCTCCACTTGATTGTACCAGTTAACATAATGAAAGTAAAGATCTCTAATACTAAAGTAAGGATTGATGTCTTGGATTAGTTCATACAAAGCTTCATCACTGATGAAAGGAGTATAACCGTATTGTCTTATATGTTGATGAACTTCAGATGGTAATTGCATTTGGCCTTTAAAATAATATAAATTTTTCTCATAAGGGATTATATAATAGAATCACGAAATTCTATTATATCTATAATGGCTTTTTCATCAATGTATGATAATAATTACATCTGAGAGTTCTTAAACCCCCTAATAACATAAGTGTTAGTGAAACGTATAGTAAGTAGTAGCTACCAATGCCTTTAAGGGTGTTATTCATATAAGTAGGACGGCTGTGAACAGGTACCCTTTGGGTACCTACTCACATCCAGGTTCATCATGAATACCAATAGCATCTACCGATAAAGCTCGACCACAAATCCAACCAAACAGACCTGCAGCTAGCATTCCAGTTCGAGATAGAATGCACCACTCTCGTCCTACACAAATCGAAGTGGTACAAATCAAGATCTCAAACATAAGAACAAATAATAGGACAATGATGAGGTCGGGTGACCATAGAGCGGTAATAAAAGCCAAGGTAAAAGCCATAAGACATCCTCTCCAATGGTATTATATAAAACATGAGCAGAGTCCATTTACTCTTAAAATAATTTTAATTGGTAGTTTACACCCTTAAAGTCCTCTATTAAATAATACGAATTATATACAGGCTATTAGCAGTTCGTATTATTGATATAAACTTTATACCATACACCAGAATAAATGACAACGGTCGTAAGAATCAAACGAAAAACGATAAATAATATCTCCACCATAATACAAGATTGTGATGTATATATTGGACGTAGATGTACTCAGGGTGGTTGGAATTTGCCTACAAGTATATGGCATAATCCGTATTCCGTTAAAGAATTTGGTAGAGCACAATGCTTGATCTTATACCGAGATTACATTCTAAATAAGATCAAGTCTGATCCTGTAACCTATGATTTAAATACATTAGTTGGAAAGCGATTAGGTTGTTGGTGCGATACATGCGAATGTCATGGTTATATCTTGTTGGAACTTATAGACACGTTAATATTTAAATAAAGTTTAATTGTATAACAACATACATAATATGTTGTTATATCTTATTAATTAATAATGCTTATAACCCCCTAATTTATCATATATCTCACCAACATCAATCGTGTCGTAGTCATCATCATCATAATCTGGATAGAATACTTCCTTTAAATATGTTTCATCAATAACATTAAAGTATTGCTTAGCATACTCCACAAACAAATCATAATCTTCAAACTTAACAGCATTACGTACAGTTTCTTCCAAAGCCATAGGATAACATAAACCATAACCATATATATCTTTAGGTCCTATGCCTATTTCCCAAGTTGTCAATGCCATCATTTTCTCAGCATAGGTAGAGAACGAGTTAACAAACATTTCTCTAATATCCTTCGATATAGGATACCAAAATTCTAAAAAATTATCAACTCTCATATGTTCCTCATTGAAGCGTTGGATTGCATATCTATAGCTATCTATAGCAAATCTAGCTGAAAAGTTTTCAGCTAGATTTGTAATAATATGTTTATATACGAATTGTATACGAATAGCATAATCGATTAGAGACGGATCGTACCCTGCTTCTAGCAATCGTATTTCATGATCCTTATATTCACTTTTAACAAGTGGCACTGCATTAACACTCCAAAATCCTCTATAAAAATCGATAGGGTATGGAAGAATTTCTCCAGTCCGTTCAAATTCATCCAGTAGTTCCTGGATTGGTTTCCTTTTGAAATTAGAACATATAGTATGTAAATCTACCGTAGCATTCTTAACCAAATCCAATTTGCCTATTTCTGATCTAATCAATGTTATAGTATATGTACTAATTCTACCAATATTCCACAAATATTCAGCTACATCATATAATTCATCTGTGGTGTATGGTATTGGATTCGGATATAATCGTGAAATTAATTTTACTAAATATCTTAATGGATGGCTATCTAGCGTAATAGTATTATAATCATCGAGCTGATATTCGGCCGATATCTGTAACATAAAATTCGATATAACCCTAAATCTCGCATTTACATTAGTATCTCTAGTAGTTTTAGATACCAAACTAAGAGCATGTAACTGCTCTGGTTCTAGGAATTGTTCAAACTGATCTCCCATACCAGAATACAATATATCTCCTAAGGATCGTGACATTTACACTTAATAATATTTTTATTTATAACAACTTGATATCAAGTTGTTATATAAGATAACATGCTCATATAAACGGAAAGTAATTACGTATATGCCTTTGTGCTACCTTTTTATCTTTGAATTCTTGATACAAATCAATTACGTTAATCGTATATAATTCTACATATTTTCGTAAATTACATACTCTCCCTGGATTAATATCTATAATTAACCTATCAAAGAATTGATATATGAGAGTGAAAGGATCTATCTTCTGCTTAGTTATGATAAGGTTCATAACTAACCATGATGCTTCATCATATGATTCTACCATTAATTTACGAAAAAACTTATATGGTTCATTACAATGGAATAATGTATCTGGATAAGTTTCCATCGTCCAGATAATAGCTTCATGATGAGTGGATTCAAAGTCATCATTTAGCATATTATTAATTACACGATCTATATTGCCTTGAATGAAATATTTGGGAAATAAGATCTTATAACAATCTATATAATTACATACAAATTCAGGATTAAGTTTAAATATTTCATTATACTTCAGATCTTCCATCCAAGCTATAACATCCAAATTTCCAGAACGAATACCACTTATATATCTTGAAGCATTGTATGTTGTATTTAACGGTGTAAAATATGAATATAGCAGCTTCAGTATGATTAGAGAATTACAACCCTGATCTATAACCTGACCTATGAAGTTACCAAATGCGTCTGTATCCTTTGGAACCAACTCTCTATTTAAAAGATACTTGACTCCTTCTATATCATGATTTATACACGTATATAATAGAGAAGTAATATCTACTCGATCATCCCAATAATCATCATAATTTACTTTTATTGGGTACCATCGTTTTATGCCGTTGATATAACCTAGCTTACATGCATATAGAAATCTTTCATCTGAATTCTTAGACTTTAATACAATATTCTTTAATGTGTCATAATTAGAACAGTGTCCATGAGTATTAGAACAAACTAAATCTAATGTTAGAATACATTCCACATCTGTTAAATATGAAGCTATAATACTAAAAACTAATCTATCCATTTAGAGGAAGCAATGTGTATGTATGGGTATTTTATTCAAATAATAGAACCGTATTAGTTCTATTATTGATAATTTTTATATAATGTAATCATGTTTAAATAGATGCAACTTATCAATAACAATACCAAGTATATTATCGATGATAAATATTTATCATATAGTCCATCTTTATCCCAGACCGAGAAGATAGATAATGCTTGTATTCTCAACCATGTAAGTGAATATTGCTTAGAACAGTATTTGGCATTCTTACAGGGAAAGGATTTTGAGTGGAATCAAGAAGTGAGCGATATGTTTGGACATATCGGTCATATCAATCAGTATGAATACGATCTAGACTTCTGGAAAGTTAAATTAATGGATAGTTGGGTTAGGGATAACTGTTATAAGTTGAATCTCTTCAAGGATCCTTATTACGATCTAATCAAGTTAAAAGCAAACCCAAAAAGAGTGCAAAAGGTGTTGGGTTATGCGTCGGTATCGATCGATGATGGTTTATATATCGCTGGAGGGGCAGCTATGTATATGGCAAATATTACTGATACGTATCATGATGTGGATATTTTTAGCACCAACTTAGATCATGCTAACCGGATCATTAATCAAGTTATTCAAGAACAAGGTAGCGTATACGCTACCTCTAATTCTGTTACTCTAAGTCCAGATGTACAATTAATTTTAAGGCAGTATTCCTGCCCTTCTGAAATAGTTCATGGGTTTGATGTAGGATGCTGTGGAGTTATCTTTGATGGTAAAGATCTTTGGTGTACTCAAAGAGCATACTATTGTATTAAACATAAATGTAATTGGCTCGAACCTGATAGATCTTCACCATCTTATATTTATCGTCTCTGTAAGTATCATAAACGAGGCTTCAAAATTAAGATTCCTTTCGAATCCAAACTCCAGTTCAAGAACATAGATCACATTAGAGAAGCTGCTCGTGAATATTGTCTGGAGTATGCAACACATTTATATTTTCCTAGAATTACTCATGACTATCTGGTAAATGTAGAACCTCTTGTAGAGGAAGCCAAGAAATATGTTTTAGATCCTAGCGTAATCAATGAATTGGTAAACTATGAATCATATATCTCTCGAGATACAACTGAATTTGATATTTATACTGTATATGGTAGCTTTATGCTAATGTACTATATATTGGCTAACCCAGACATCAATCCAATAGTATTGGCTCTATCTACATGGTCAGATGAATACGATAACGAAATCCGAAAGTTGTTACCAGTTGATCCAGCTTCTGTATTGTTTCTTCATATCTATTATAACATTAATTATGGGCTAACTGCCAAACCTATCTCTGATTATAATCAAAAACCTAAAGCCGTAGATGATATAGCAGAAATACAATGGAAAACCCAAAATCCTATGGAGCAATTAACTGGTAGTTTCTGTCCTCAAAGTATTACTGATTTATGGTCATGGTATCAACAAAGTCCCCTATTAAAGGAATAAATCATTTAAACAAATAATGCTATATTTGTATAGCATTATTTAATCTATTTGTAGCCTCCAAATCGTTCATACAATTCGCGTACAATATCCTCTGTTATTGCCTTATCATTTAGGGTGAATAGGTACTTTAGATATACTTCATCAACAACATTAAAGTATTGCTTAGCATACTCTACAAATAAGTCATGATCTGAATACCGAATTGCTTTTCTCAAAGTAAAATATAATCTATCTGGCATACACAAACCATAACCATATAGATCTTTAGGTCCCTTACCTATGGCCTTTATAGATGCATCTATCTCTTCTCCTGCAACATGTGGTAATAAATTAACGAAGGTATCTCTAATACCTTTTGATAACGGGTACCAAGATCCCCAACCACCAGCATCGAATGTTATATATCCGTATCGTTCATCTAATATGTACTCCAGGATATATCTAAAACTATCTACGGCAAATCTGTTTGCAAAGTCTGTTAATAATTCTAAGGTAATATTACCAAATAAAAACTCGTTATATTCACATTCTTCATATAATGACACGTCATAACCGGCATTCTTAATCAAATCTTTGTATTTATTATAAGCTTTACGTCTTATTTTTGCGAGTGGAACTGAAGGCATAAATAACATATTCATACGTACCATTTGTACGATCTCTGAATGCGAACCTTCCATTAGTTCTAATTCTTCGACAATCTCTTCATCTGTGAGTTCCTTATAATTAGAACATATGTGATACATATCTGTAATAGCTAATTTAACGTCATCCAAGTTTCCAGCTTCCGCTCTGATCAATGTCATAGTATATGTATCAATCTTCTTAGAATTCCACAAAAAGTTAGCTGCATTATATAACTCTTCTATTGTGTAAGGATTACCTTCTGGATGCATCCTATTAATCATCTTAACAAAGTATCTTAGAGGATATAATCGCATCAAATTATTTTTATTGTCCTTAAGGATATTTAACATGAACGTTAGAGTATTCCTAAACCTAGTGTTATAATCTGTGTTTCTAGTTATGTTTGAGGTCAAACCTAATATGTAAAGTTGATCGGGTTCTAGGAATTGTTCAAACTGATCTCCCATACCAGAGTATAAGATATTACCTAAGGATCGTGACATTTTTATTACCAATTAATTATTTTTAAATAATACGAATTATATGTTCGTATTATTGATATATAACTATCTTTTTTTCATCTCCTTGGCGCAAGGTTTACAGATTGTACCCTTATAATCTTGACATTTAAGACAAACATATTTCTGGCACCTACTACATGTTATGAATTTGGATGCTGTAAACTTAGCAGTATTACGACCACAATTATAACATTCATCGACCATTTATATGATATTGTAATTCATATAAATTATTCAAAGCTAAATGGATCACAAGATAACGTATTGGATGAATAATGATGGTTGTTGGGTTATGACTGGTCAAAGATCTAATGGTAAGACTACTATGCTCCAGATAATCCAACGAGTTATGAAACGGCAAGAAGAAGAGTTTAAAGCCAACAATCCAGGTAGAGAATATTATGCTAAAATTGAAACTGATATAGAACAGAACGTCGATCTCGATGACGTCGATTAGTAGTAACTACAGTAATATATAATTCGAAGTTAATCTTCGAATTATAGCATATACTCAAGTATTTAGTTCTTTGAGAGCTTCTTCATCCAATCTTATAATGCCTTGTTTATAAGCTTTGTCTACGAATGGTATTAAAGCTTTATAGTCAGAGTCATATATCCTCCAACCAAAACGCTCTCTATATACAATATCTTTGTAGTGATTCAAGACATCATGTACTTCATTAGTATCATACGTAAAAAATAATAGATATTATAGAATATATACTATTCTATAATATATTCCTATAACCCATTTCCGCGTCTCTTTGTTATCTTTCTACGCACATGATGAAGAGCTAGCTCTTCATATAAGCCTAATCAGTATAGGTGGAACTTGTTTCCACCTATACTGATTACCATTTACCTTCTATTCATATGAAGAAGAGCTAACTCTTCATATAAGCCCAACAAAGAGACTTGGAACTTGTTTCCAAGTCTCTTTGTTACCCTTTACTCGCATCCTGGTTCATCATCGATGCCAATGGCATGTTCTGATAAAGCTCTGCCACATATCCATCCAAGGAGCCCTGCAGCTAGCATACCAGAACGAGAAAGAATGCACCACTCTCGGCCTACGCAAATGGAGGTAGTACAAATGATAGTTTCAACTAAGAGCACGAAAAGCAATACTAGGATGAGGTGAGGTGACCATAAAGCCGTAATGAAAGCTAAAGTGAAGGCTGTAAGACAGCGATAAAATAAAGTTTGCTTAGCATTAATATGACAATAATCATCTAAACAACCGCGTAAATAATCACGCATTTTCAAAAGATGATTAAATCGGTTTATATTATAGTTAACGGTCCTCCTT
>Ga0310915_10000408_pt1 | contig 20651 bp, 21 predicted proteins | sample GREbulkMGAN111_FD_202508 | JGI IMG/M metagenome (GOLD analysis project Ga0310915, IMG submission 202508) | Lab enrichment of tropical soil microbial communities from Luquillo Experimental Forest, Puerto Rico - GRE.bulkMG.AN111 | ecosystem: Environmental > Terrestrial > Soil > Tropical forest >...
TCGGCACCTCGCCGCTATGGCCGTACAAGACCTCGTTTTCGAGGAAGATGACCGGATTGGGATCCCGGATCGCGGCCTTCAACAGGCCCTTGTAATCGGCCGCCGAGAACGGTGCGATCACTTTCATTCCGGGAATCTGCGAGTACCAGGCGGAATAGTCCTGGCTGTGCTGCGCGGCGACCCGGGCCGCCGCGCCGTTCGGCCCGCGAAACACGATGGAGCAACCCATCTGCCCGCCGGACATATAGAGCGTCTTGGCGGCCGAATTGATGATCTGGTCCATCGCCTGCATCGCGAAGTTGAAGGTCATGAACTCGACGATCGGCTTGAGACCCGCCATTGCGGCGCCGACGCCGACGCCGGCGAAACCGTGTTCGGTGATCGGCGTGTCGATCACGCGCTTTGCGCCGAACTCCTGCAGCAGTCCCTGCGTAACCTTATAGGCGCCCTGATATTCCGCGACCTCCTCGCCCATGATGAACACGTCGCCATCGCGCCGCATTTCTTCCGCCATCGCATCGCGCAGCGCTTCGCGGATGGTCATGGTCACCATCTCGGTGCCGGCCGGCACTTCCGGATCGGGTGCGGCAATCGCGGCAGGTGCGGCAGGTGCCGCGGGCGCAGGCGACGCCGGTGCCTGACTCTTTGCTTCGGCCGGTGGCGCGGATTCGGCAGCCTTCTCCTGCTTGGCCGGCGGAGTTACTTTTGCAAGGTCGGCCGTGCTTTCCCCATCGGCAAGAATGGTGGCAATCGGCGTGTTGACGGCGACGTCGGCGGTGCCTTCGGGAATCAGGATTTTTCCGAGCGTGCCTTCATCGGTTGCCTCGACCTCCATCGTCGCTTTGTCAGTTTCAATCTCGGCGATGACGTCGCCGGACTTGATGGTCTCGCCTTCCTTTTTCAGCCATTTGGCGAGGTTGCCCTTCTCCATGGTGGGCGACAACGCGGGCATCAGCACTTGAATGGGCATATCAACTCCCGAAATCACTCTCTCGTTTCTTTTACGCGTAGTCTGATCACAATGGATGGTCCGCCATTTGCCGAATACGCGCCGCCCTTCTAGCGATAGACGTCGGTGTAAAGCTCGGAAGGATCGGGCTCAGGATCGTGCTGAGCGAAATCAGCCGCCGCATTGACGATCTCGCGCACCTCGGCGTCGATGGCCTTCAATTCCTGTTCGGCGACCTTCGCTGCGAGGAGGCGGTTGCGGACCTGCTCGATCGGATCCTGATCGTGGCGAATCTTGTCGACCTCCTCGCGCGTTCGGTATTTCGCGGGGTCCGACATCGAATGGCCACGATAGCGATAGGTCTGCATCTCCAGAATGAACGGCCCGTTGCCGGCTCTGCACCAGGCGACCGCCTTGTCGCCGGCGGCCTTGACGGCGCGCACATCCATGCCGTCGACCTGCTCGCCCGGGATATTGAAGGAGACGCCGCGCCTGGAGAAATCGGTCTGTGCCGAGGAGCGCTTGACCGAGGTACCCATGGCATAGCGGTTGTTCTCGATGACATAGACAACCGGCAGCTTCCAGAGCTCAGCCATGTTGAAGCTTTCGTAGACCTGGCCCTGGTTTGCGGCGCCGTCGCCGAAATAAGCCAGGCTCACGGAATCGTTCCCGCGATATCGATTTGCGAAAGCGAGTCCGGTACCGAGCGGCACCTGGGCGCCGACGATGCCGTGGCCGCCATAGAAGTTCTCCGCCTTGGAGAACATGTGCATGGAGCCGCCCTTGCCCTTGGAGTAGCCGCCGCGACGCCCAGTCAATTCCGCCATCACGCCCTTGGCCTCCATGCCGCAGGCCAGCATGTGCCCGTGGTCACGGTATCCCGTTATCACCTGATCGCCCTTTTTCAGGGCCATTTGCATGCCGACCACGACCGCTTCCTGGCCGATGTAAAGGTGGCAAAAACCGCCAATCGCCCCCATGCCGTAGAGCTGGCCGGCCTTCTCCTCGAAGCGCCGGATCAGGAGCATGTCGCGCAGCGACTTGAGCTCCTGCTCTTTGGTGAATTCGGGGGGAGAACCGTTTCCCTTGTCCTGACCCTTTTCCTTGGTGTCGGTTTTCTTGGGTGCGGCCATGGCAAATCCGGCAATGAGAGAGCGATGCGACCTCTCTAACCCAACTCAAACGGCCGTGGAAGGCGTGCGTGATGGGCAAAAGGCTTTGATTTGTCGCACTGCAACGCGGCACGAAACTTTCGACACCGATTTGGAAGATTTTTGAAATGCCGGCTGTTGATCTACCGGCTCGGATTGTTCATCCGAACAAGATCGTGCGGATTGGCGTAATCGAGCTGAAAGCGCGCCCGCTCGTCCAGCATATCCGGATCGACCCGGTCGGAGCGAAGCAGCGAGACGCGCTGTTCGCTTTCGGCACGCTCGCGCTTGAGCCGCGACAGCTCTGACGTCAGCGCGATGATCTCCTGGTCGAGCTCCTGACGCGCGTTCAAGCCGTACTTGCCGGTGTAAGCGTTGACGCCGAAATAGCCGACGAGAGCCGCCGCCATGGTGTAGAGGGCAAGCCCGGTCAGGAAGGATTTGAGTCGTGCGCGGGAAACCATGCTCTATTACCGCCGATTGTGGGCGGTCGTAGCATGCGTCCGCGCCGGTTAACGAAAACCTAAAGCACGAAGGCGCCCGCCGGGAGCGAAATCATCTGTTCTGCTTTTCGACAAAAGCGGCGAAGGCCTCGAGATATTGCTGCAGGATTTTCTGCACCCCTTCCTTCACAAGCTCGCCCTTGTCGTTGAAGGCATCGCCGATCGCGTTCAGATAGGTCTCGGGCTGTCCCATGATCGGGCCTGAAATACCGGGCAGAATGTTCTGCAGTTGCTTTGCGGCGCTGACGCCACCGAGCGGCCCCGGCGAATTCGAGATAATGCCGGTCGGCTTGCCGAGGAACGAGCTCTTGCCATAGGGCCGCGAGCCAACATCGATTGCGTTTTTCAGGACGCCCGGGATCGAGCGGTTGTATTCGGGAGTGACGAAAAGCACGCCGTTCGACTTTTGCAGCTTTTCGCGAAACGCGAGCCAGTCGGCTGGTGGCGCCGCTTCCAGATCCTGGTTGAAGAAGGAGATGCCGTGCAGCGTCGTCACATCGAGCTTCAACGCAGGCGGAGAAAGCTTTGCAAGCGCGTTGGCGACCTTCAGCGTAAAGCTCTCTTTTCGCAGGCTGCCGACGATGGTGACGATGTGATGCGTGGCCATGGAATGTCCTCTGTCCGCTGGGAAAGGCTCAAACTCACCTACCTGCACCAGCATAAAGATGCAAGTGCATGAACATGCAATTCTGGAAACGTTGCGTTTGCGGGATTTGACTGAACAAAACAGGCCGCTCCACGGAGGCCCGTCCCGCCCCGTTTGCTTCAAACGCCTAGATCGTCGGATTCCACGCCGAGGGCACGAGTCGATAGCCCTTGCCGTCCTTCTCGACGTGGCCGATCGAGGGGAAGGTAAAGTGGAAGCCGACCACGGTTGCCTTCTCGGAGGCCGCCATATCGTAGAATTTGTGGCGGGTCTCCTGCGCCAGGTCAGGATCGACGTCGAACACGACGTGCCAATCCGGGTTCTTCAGGAAAAACTCGGGGATGTTGGTAACATCGGACTGGATCAGGATCTTTGAACTGCCCGAAGCAACCGCAAAGGACGTGTGCCCCGGCGTATGGCCCGGCGTCGCAATCGAGGTGATGCCGGGGGCGACCTCGTTGCCCCACTCATACTTCGTTACTTTGGGCTCGATGCCGTCGTAGACCTTCTTCACGTTGGCAAAATAGTTCTTCATCATCACGTTGGGCTGAGCCTTGGCGGCGTTGTCCTCGCTCATCCAGAATTCCCAATCCTTCGCCGGCACCATGATCTCGGCATTCGGAAACGCCATCGATCCGTCGGCGGCGCGGATGCCGTTTGTATGGTCGGGATGCAGGTGCGACATCAGCACGATATCGATGCTTTTGGGATCGACACCTGCAGCAGCGAGATTTTGCAAGGTGCGACCGACTGCGCCTTTGCTCGGTTCAAAATTGGCAACGCCGTTGCCGCAATCGATCAGCACGAGCTTGGAGCCGGTGTTGACGAGCTGCGGGTTGTACGGCACCGTCACCATGCCCTTGGGCATATAGGCGGCGTCGGCGGCCACGAGCGCCTCGTCCTTGGAAACGTTGGTCACGAACTTGTCGGGCATCGGGAAGGTGCGCGCTCCATCATTGATCGAAGTGCATTCGTAGTCGCCCACCTTGTAGCGATAGAAGCCCGGCGCCTGGCTACCGGCCGCAGGCACGGCGGCCCTTGCGGACGGCAATCCCAGCGGTGACAGCGCGGCCGCAGCGCCCGTGGCTGCCGCGCCCGCAAGGAGTTGACGGCGGTTCAGATCGATCATGGCGTTTCTCCCCTAATCTTCACCTTTTCCGGTGTTATTTCGGCGGCGAATGTTCTCCCTCGCGCAAGCGAACGCAAGCCCTTTCGCCGCCCTCCTGGCTTGCTGCTTCATCCACCCTTGTTGGGATTGATCAGGAATTTCTCGCCAGTCGCGCGCTTGGCGTAGATGGCGAGATTGGCGAGATCGAGCGCCTCGGGCAGCGACACCACCCTGGTGTAGTGGCTGGCAAAGGTGGTCTTGAGCTCATTGACCACGCGCTCGCGCAGCTTCTGGCTGTCAGCCCGACCGATCTTCATCAAGAATGGGAACAACAGCCAGCCGCCGACGCCCCAGGCCATGCCGAACGTCCTGACCAGTTCGACCGGTCGCGGATCGAGGCTGCCGTAGATGTAAACCTGCTTGTGAACGTTAGATCCGTAGCGGCTGTAGTCCTTGGCGTTTTTGTTGATCGCCGTTTCCATGCAGGTGAGAATTTGCCCCGCAAGCTTGCCACCACCGATCGCGTCAAAGGCAATCGTCGCGCCGGTTTCGACCAAAGCATTGGTCAAATCGTCCACGAAGGCCGGCGAGGTCGAATCCACCACATGCTTGGCGCCGATCTTGCGCAGCAGATCGGTCTGCTCCCTGCTGCGCACGATATTGACGAGGGGAATGCCGTCCTTGAGGCAGATCTTGTTGAGCATCTGCCCGAGATTGGAGGCGGCTGCCGTATGCACCAGCGCCTTGTGCCCTTCGCGCCGCATGGTTTCGGTCATGCCGAGCGAGGTCAAGGGATTGACGAACCAGGAGGCACCTTCGGCCGCGCTCGTGCCTGCCGGCAGCGGCATGCATTCGCTGACCCTGATGCAGCGATATTGCGCGTACATCGCGCCGCCGATCATGGAGACCGTTTTGCCCATCAATGCCTTCGCGGCCTCTGATGAACCGGTCCTGATCACGACGCCGGCACCCTCATTGCCAACCGGCATGGATTGATCGAGCCGGCCGGCCATCGCCCTCATGCCGGCCTCCGGCACTTTTGCGGTAACGATGGGATTTTCCTTTGAACCGGACACTTTCACCGTCGAGAGGTCAGCAGCGCCGGTCAGAAGACCCAGATCGGACGGGTTGATCGGCGTCGCCTCGACGCGAACAACGACTTCATCCGGTCCGGGCTCGGGCGTCGGCACACTCAACAGAGATATTTCAAGCTCGCCGCTCGACTTGATCAGCGAACGCAATTGCAACCCGGTTTTGCCATCGCTCATCACTCCCTCCCTTTCTCTCTTTTGTGGTTCAGCTCCTGAAGGCTTTCAGCGCCGATCTCCCAGCATATTTCGCCTGCTTGCCCAGTTCCTGCTCGATCCGCAGCAGTTGGTTATATTTTGCCGTGCGGTCGGATCGCGCAAGCGATCCCGTCTTGATCTGGCCGCAGTTGGTCGCGACCGCAAGATCGGCGATGGTGGAATCCTCGGTCTCGCCCGAGCGATGCGACATGACCGCTGTGTAGCCAGCCTTATAGGCCAACTCGATCGCTGCGAGCGTCTCGGTAAGGGTGCCAATCTGGTTGACCTTGATGAGGATCGAGTTGGCGCGACCGTTCTTGATGCCGTCGGCAAGCCGTTTCACATTGGTAACGAAGAGATCATCGCCGACCAGTTGGCACTTGCCGCCGATCAGGTCGGTGAGTTCCTTCCAGCCATCCATGTCGTCTTCCGCCATGCCGTCTTCGATCGAGACGATCGGATAGCGCGCGACAAGGTCGGCGAGGTATTTCGCCTGCTCGGAGCGCGAGCGAGTCTTGTTCTCGCCGCCGTAGACGTAGTTGCCGTCCTTGAAGAACTCGGTTGCGGCGCAGTCGAGCGCCAGCATCACGTCGCCTCCTGCCTTGTAGCCGGCCTTACCGATCGCGCTCATGACGAATTCGAGCGCCGCATCCGCAGATGGCAGGTTCGGCGCGAAGCCGCCCTCGTCTCCCACATTGGTGTTGTGACCGGCCTTCTTCAATTCGCCGCGCAGCGTGTGAAAGATTTCCGAGCCGCAGCGCAGCGCTTCGGCGAAGGTCTTGGCGCCGACCGGCATAATCATGAATTCCTGGAAGTCGATCGGGTTGTCGGCATGCACGCCGCCATTGACGATGTTCATCATCGGTACCGGCAGCGTCCGCGCCGAGGTGCCGCCGACGTAGCGGTAGAGCGGCATGTCGTAGGACTGCGCCGCGGCCTTGGCACAGGCGAGCGAGACGCCGAGGATCGCATTGGCCCCGAGCCTGCTTTTGTTCGGTGTGCCGTCGAGATCGATCATGGTCTGGTCGATCAGGACCTGATCCTCGGCCGAACGGTCGCTGAGCGCCTCGAAGAGCTCGCCGTTGACGGCCTCCACGGCCTTGCGCACGCCCTTGCCGAGATAGCGCGACTTATCCCCGTCTCGGAGCTCGACGGCCTCATGCGCTCCGGTAGAAGCCCCCGACGGTACGGCGGCGCGCCCGATCGAACCATCTTCCAGGATGACGTCGACCTCGACGGTGGGATTGCCGCGGCTGTCCAGGATTTCCCGGCCGATAATGTCGACGATGGCTGTCATGAGGAGCTTCCCTGATTGCGATTGCTTGATTGCGGGCGTCTTACACGGCGCGCAAGCAAATGTGAACGCTCGATCCGCGCCCGCGCCTGACGAAGAGGGTACGCAAGACTATGCTTGCTCCTGTCGGGGGTCACTGCCGATCCTTTTCGAGAAAGGTAACGCAATGAATCGCCGCCGGTTTCTCACGTCGACTGCGTCCGCAATCCTGCTCACGCCAGGCCTTGCGCGGAAAACTTTCGCGCAGGAGAGCCCGTTACGCGCAAAATATTTTCCGATTGCGGCCGGTATCGGCTTGCACGACGTCGCGCCCGCCGCAGACGGCACGATTTGGTTCACTTGCCAGGGCCGCGGGGCGTTGGGGATGCTAAATCCCCGCGACGGCTCGTTTAAAACCATCGATCTCGGCAAGGGTGCTGCGCCCCACGGCGTCACAATCGGACCTGATGGCGCACCGTGGATCACCGAAGGCGGGCAGAATGCGATCGCGCGCGTCGATCCCGCCGATCACAAGGTGGCGCTGTTTCCGCTGCCGAAGCAGTATGCTTATGCGAATTTGAATACGGGTGTCTTCGACAAGGCGGGCACCTATTGGTTCACCGGCCAATCCGGCATCTATGGCCGGCTCGAACCGAAGTCCGGCGGCATGACCGTGTTCAAGGCTCCGAAAGGCGTCGGGCCGTATGGCATCACGGCAACGCCCAAGGGCGATGTCTGGTACGCCTCGCTCGCGGGAAACTACATCGCAAAAATTGATCCTTCGACCGGGAATGCAACGATCGTCCAGCCGCCGACACCTGATCAAGGGGCGCGGCGGGTGTGGTCGGACTCCAGGAGCCGAATCTGGGTCAGCGAGTGGAACAGCGGCAACGTGTCGGTGCACGATCCGGCCAATGGCTCCTGGAAAACCTGGAAGCTGCCGGGCGATGGTCCAACCACCTATGCGGTCTATGTCGACGGCGATGACAAGGTCTGGCTCTCTGATTTCTCGGCGAACGCGATTTTACGCTTCGATCCGCTGAGCGAGAGATTCACCGCATTTGCGAGCGACTAGCCCCACGCCAATGTCAGGCAGCTAAACGGGCGGCCCGGCGAGGTCTGGGGCTGCGAATCCGGCAACGACCGGCTGGTCGTGATCCAGGCAGCCGCGCCTGCTTAGGAGTTCTCGCAAGGCTCGCGCACAATGTCAGCGTCCTCGATGGCGTCGCAAACGCCAGCCCGCCGCCTGCCACAGACGCTGGTCCCTGCCCATCCCTGATCGACACGGGCGGTTGACGACGGCACGTTCTTGCGTCCATGTCTGCCATCGACAGGACAAGACGATGGCTCGAAAACCCCTCCAGCTCGGCCGCGCGGTCGAATGGCCGGCGACACCGGACGCAGCACAGATCGACCGCGTGCCCAATCCGCAAAAAGGCACCGATTATCTCGTACGCTTCACGGTGCCGGAGTTCACCTCGATCTGCCCGGTGACGGGACAACCGGATTTTGCGCATCTCGTGATCGACTATGCGCCGGGCCAATGGCTTCTGGAGTCAAAGTCTCTCAAGCTCTATGTCGCAAGCTTCCGCAATCATGGCGCATTTCATGAAGACTGCACGGTCATGATCGGCAAAAGGATTTTTGCGGAGATCAAGCCGAAATGGCTCAGGATCGGCGGCTATTGGTATCCGCGCGGCGGCATTCCGATCGACGTGTTCTGGCAGGGCGGCAAGCTGCCGAAGGGCTTGTGGGTTCCCGATCAGGGTGTCGCGCCCTATCGCGGACGGGGTTAGGCAAAAACATCACGCTTCCACATCCGGATTTGCCGGGGCATCCGCCGGCAGCCGCTGCCGCAACAGCCGCGCGCAGGCAAACCCCAAGGCGACCATCGCGCTCGCGGCGATCAGCAAGGTCGGCACCTTGCCGACATGCGCAAGGCCAAAGCCGTAAGCGATCGGCCCGATGGTCTGGCCCATGAAGAAGAAGAACGAATGCAACGACAGCGCAGTCGCGCGTGCTTCCACGGAAAGTTCACTGGCAAAGACCTGCAGGCAGCCGTGGATCATGTAAAAGCCCCAGCCCATCAGAAGGAGGATCAAGAACTGGATCTTCCACCCCGGACCGAACGCAATGGCGGCGAGTTGCAAGGCCACCAGACTTGCGCCGACAGTCATCATTCCCCTGACGCCGAGCCTGGGCAGAAACCGCGAGACGGTGAACGTATAAAACAAACCGCCGATCGCGAACCCGGCGATCACGATGCCCGCAACCGATAGCGATGTTTCGCCGAGTTCGAACAGGAAGGCGGCGATAAACGGAAACAGTCCAAGCACGCAGCAGCCTTCGACGAACACGGCCGAGTAGCAAATGCGCGCGTTGGGATTGGTGAAGATCGTGCGGTAGCCGGCCTTGAGAGCAGAGAAACTCATCCCGGGTGGCGGGCTGAGCGCAGCGCTGCGGAAGCCCGCACCAACGGCGATCGCGGCAACGACGACAAGCGCGCCGAGCACGGCCAGCACGCCGCGCCAGCCGAGGAAATCGCCGATCAGGCCGGAGGCCGACGCGCCAAGCAGGTTGCCCGTCATCGAGCCCGCCAGCGTTCGTCCGATCGCGATCTGACGCTTCTCGGAGCCGACGAGATCGCTGGTGAGGCCCAGCGCGACCGGAAAGATGCCGCCGGAACCAATACCGGCGAGGATGCGCGTCGCGAACAGCAGGGGAAAGGAGGACGACAGCGCGCCGAGGATATTGGCAAAACCCAGCAACACCAGGCAGGCGATCATCAGCCGCGCCTTGCCGAACAGGTCGGCTGCCGCCCCGACCAGCGGCTGCACGATTGCGAAGGTAAAGGCGAAGCCGGAAGCAAATCCTGCGGCGGTTGCAATAGTCACGCCGAACTCGTCGGCGACATGCGGCAGCACCGGATCGAGTGCGCGCACCGACAGGCTGGCCGAGAAGGTTGCAAGCGCAATGACGTTGAGCGCCGGCGGAAGGCGTTGATCGAGCGGCGGCCTCAGGCCGGTTTGAAGCATCGCTCAGGTCTTGCTTTTGGCGACCGCGTCGAATGCCATCAATGTCCGCACCAAACTCTCGAACTCGCTGAGCGGCACCATGTTCGGACCATCGGACGGCGCGTGATCAGGATCGGGATGGGTTTCGATGAACATGCCGGCCACGCCGACCGCGACCGCGGCGCGCGCCAGCACGGAAACAAACTCGCGTTCGCCGCCCGATGATGTGCCCTTGCCGCCGGGCTGTTGCACCGAATGGGTGGCATCGAAAATCACGGGCGCGCCGGTGGTGCGCGCCAAAATCGGCAGCGCGCGCATGTCTGAAACCAGCGTGTTGTAGCCGAACGATGCGCCGCGCTCAGTCACCAGCACGTTCCGATTGCCGCTGCCGGTGATCTTGGAGACCACATTCGCCATGTCCCAGGGCGCCAGAAACTGCCCCTTCTTGACGTTCACGACCATCCCCGTTGCAGCCGCCGCGAGCAAGAGATCGGTCTGCCGGCACAGGAACGCCGGAATCTGCAACACGTCCACGGCCTGCGCCACATCGGCGCATTGTGCGGCCTCATGGACATCGGTCAGCACGGGCAATCTCAGGGTCTCGCGAATTTCCGCAAAAATCGGCAGAGATTGCTTCAGGCCGATGCCGCGCGCTCCCGCGGCACTGGTGCGATTGGCCTTGTCGAAGGAGGTCTTGTAGACGAGCCCGATTTTCAAACGGACGGCGATCTCCTTCAGCGCACCCGCCACTTCCAGCGCGTGCGCCCGGCTTTCGAGCTGGCAAGGCCCGGCGATGATCGAAACCGGCAGGTTGTTGCCGAATTTGACCGGGCCAACGTTAACGATCGGCGCAGCAAAGGTCGTGGCGTTCAAGAAACCATCCTTTCCGGCGCGACGCCGTGCTCACTTCACCGAAGAAAATGAGGTAGGCGCGAGGAACTGGTTGACGATGTTGCCGACGATTTGTCCATCCGCCTCGGTTTTCGCGCGCGCCTCGATCCATGCCGGATCGGCCATGAAGGCCGTCCACTTCTTCTCGCGCTCCGCCAGCGAGTCCCAGGCCAGAAAATAGGTGAGCTCCTGGTTGGATTCGCCGACGAGCGTGGTGAAGAAACCGGCCTGCTTGATGCCGTGCTTTTCCCACAGCTTCAACGTGATGGTGTCAAAGCGCTTCAGAAGCGCCGGCAGCCGGCCCGGCAGGCAACGATAGACGCGCATTTCGTAGATCATCGAGACACTCCCTTGTGCTTTTGTTCTTGCGGTCGCGGGGGCGTGTTGTCGCAACAAACCGGGCGTTCGTCAAAGGCAGGCTGACCGTATTCGCCTACACCAGCCGGCTCTGCACCACCGCTGCCTGAATGAAGGACGCAAACAATGGATGCGGCTCAAACGGCCGCGACTTCAATTCGGGATGGAATTGCACCCCGATAAACCAGGGGTGGTCCTCGTATTCCACGATTTCAGGCAGCACCCCGTCGGGCGACTGGCCGGAAAATTTCAGCCCGTGCTGCTCCAGACGGTCCTTGTAGCTGGTGTTGACCTCATAGCGGTGACGGTGGCGTTCGGAAATTTCGGTCGCACCGCCATAGACCTGCGACACCCGGCTGCCGCGCTTGAGGATCGCCGGATAGGCGCCGAGCCGCATCGTGCCGCCGAGATCGCCATTCCGCGAACGTTTCTCCAGCTCATTGCCGCGCAGCCATTCCGTCATCAGGCCGACCAGTGGTTCCGGTGTCGGGCCGAATTCGGTGGAGTTGGCCTGCTCGATACCGACGAGGTTGCGCGCGGCCTCGATCACGGCCATTTGCATGCCGAAGCAGATGCCGAAATAGGGCACGTCGCGCTCGCGCGCGAACTGCGCGGCCCTGATCTTTCCTTCCGCGCCGCGCTGGCCGAAGCCGCCTGGCACCAGGATGCCGTTGACGTGCTCGAGGAACGGCGCGGGATCCTCGTTCTCGAACACCTCGCTCTCGATCCAGTCGAGATTAACCTTCACCTTGTTGGCGATGCCGCCATGGGAGAGCGCCTCGATCAGCGACTTATAGGCATCCTTCATGCCGGTATATTTGCCGACAATAGCGATGGTCACGTCGCCTTCGGGATTGCGGATGCGCTCGTTGATGGTGTGCCAGCTCTGCAGCGCCGGCGGAATTTTCGGCGCGATCCCGAACGCCGCGAGCACTTCGTCGTCGAGGCCGGCGGCGTGATAGGCCTCCGGCACGGCGTAAATGTTGTCGACGTCGCGCGCCTCGATCACTGCGCTTTCGCGCACATTACAGAACAGCCCGAGCTTGCGCCGTTCTTCCTTCGGGATCGGCCGGTCGGTCCGGCACAGCAGGATGTCCGGCTGGATGCCGATCGAGCGCAGTTCCTTCACGGAATGCTGGGTCGGTTTGGTCTTCAATTCGCCGGCGCTCGGGATGTAGGGCAGAAGCGTCAGATGGATGTAGACCGCGTGGTCGCGCGGCAATTCGTTCTTGAGCTGGCGGATCGCCTCGAAGAACGGCAGGCCCTCGATATCTCCGACCGTGCCGCCGATCTCGACCAGCACGAAATCGTAGTCATCATTGCCGGAAAGGATGAACTCCTTGATCGCGTTGGTGACGTGCGGAACGACCTGGATGGTCGCGCCGAGATAATCGCCGCGGCGTTCCTTGGTGAGGATGTCCTGATAGATGCGCCCGGTCGTGATGTTGTCGGCCCTGGTAGCGGGGCGTCCGGTGAAGCGTTCGTAATGGCCGAGATCGAGGTCGGTCTCAGCGCCGTCATCGGTCACGAACACTTCGCCGTGCTGGTACGGCGACATCGTTCCGGGATCGAGATTGAGATAGGGATCGAGCTTGCGAAGCCGGACCTTGTAGCCTCTTGCCTGCAGGAGGGCCCCGAGTGCCGCCGAAGCCAGACCCTTCCCGAGCGAGGAAACCACGCCGCCGGTGATAAAGATGTACCGCGCCATGGGACTTTACCTTTAAGGCCAGCGGGCCGATTCGCCAAAACGATTCGCGTACCCCGGCAAATATTCTGCAGGGCTGTGGGTGAAGAACGAAACTGATGATCTTTCAGTTACTTGATGGGGATTTCTGACGCAGAGCGCTAGCCGCCCTGCTGCATGGCCACCCTGCTTTATTGCGGCTTATTGAGAATGACGCGGCTTATTGGGACTTCGGCGCCTGCGGTGCGCTCGGGGCCTGATTCTGCTGCTCGTCAGCCTTTTTCAGCGTGTCCAGCAGACCGCCGCTGGTCGGCGGTGTCACCGGCGTTGGAGCGTCGGAGACCGGCTGCGATTGCGCGGGCGGCGCCTGGGTGCCGATGATCGAAGCGGGCTTCCGATCAAGGCTCGCGAGCCAGGACAGAAGCAGGCTCGTGGCAAAGAAGCCGCACGCCAGCACTGCCGTCGTGCGGGTCAGGAGATTGGCAGTACCGCGGCTCGACATGAAGCCGGCCCCACCGCCCATTCCGAGACCGCCGCCCTCTGATTTTTGCAGCAACACCGCGCCGATCAGGACGACGACGATCATGAGGTGGACGACGATGATGACAGTCTGCATATTGACCTTCCATCACGAGCCGAGATCGCCGATGCGGCGGATCGCAACTCGCGGGCTTTCCAGGGAATGCGCGGGGTGTACACGATCGGACCGCGCGTTGTCACCCCCGACATTAAGGGTGCCGATTCTTCCCGCAAGCAGCCTTGGCCGCAGATTTTTCGGGGCTTGTGAAACGATCATATCGTCTACTATAGTAGACATATGGATACTATAATAGACGACATCGGTCAGCGGCTGGCACAGCGTATCAGGCTCGAACGCGACAGCCGTGGCTGGTCGCTTGCCGATCTCGCACAGCGCTCCGGCGTCTCCAAGGCGACCATCAGCAAGATCGAGCGCGATGAAGTCAGCCCGACTGCTGCGGTCCTGGTGCGCCTGGCCAGTGCCTTCGGTCTCACGCTCGCCGGGCTCATGCTACGCGCTGAGGCACGAGGTGAACGTCTCTCCCGCGCAGACGAGCAGCCGGTATGGCGCGATCCCGAGACCGGATACGTCCGAAAGCAGGTGTTCAGCCGTCCCGATCATCCTGTCGAGATCGTGCGGGTCGAGCTGCCGCCGCGGCAACGAGTAACGCTGCCCGCATCCTCTTACGCCCACATTCGCCAGCTCGTCTGGGTTCAGGCCGGCACGCTCATGATCGCCGGGGGCGGCGAGCGGCATGTCCTCGGCGCGGGCGATTGTCTGGGATTTGGACCGCCGGCAGATACGACCTTTGCCAACGAGACGGGCAGCACCTGCGTCTATGTCGTGGCCCTCGCCCGGAGCTAGACATGGCAGAAATCACTATCGCTCCATTGACAGACCTGCCGCGGATCCAACGCGGGTTGAGCGTACTTTTGGTGGAAACGGTTGCAAGCGGCGGCTCGGTGAGCTTCATGCATCCCCTGCCGCTCGAATCCGCCCGGGCATTCTGGCGTGACTCGCTGGCGTCCGCGGCCCGCGGCGAACGCATCGTGCTCGGTGCGTTCGATGGCGACGACCTGGTCGCAACGGTCACCTTGCTGCTGGACCTCCCGCCGAACCAACCGCATCGCGCCGAAATCGCGAAGATGATGACGAAGCTCAGTTACCGCCATCGCGGCATTGCGACCGCGCTGATGCGCGCGGCAGAGAAGATGGCCCTCGAGCGCGGACGCACCCTGCTCGTGCTTGACACTGCAGTCGAGGATGGCGCCTCACGGCTCTACGAAGGATTGGGTTTCAACCTGACAGGCGTCATTCCGGATTATTCGCTGAAGCCTCACGGCGGGCTCACGGGCACAATGATCTACTGGAAGAGGATCGCCGCAGAGACGGCCTAGCAGCCGGCCGCGATCGCCAGGAAATCGGCGGCCTTCAGGCTTGCGCCACCCACCAGCGCGCCGTTGACATTGGTCACTCCCAACAGTTCGGCGGCATTCGATGGCTTGACCGAGCCGCCATAGAGAATGCGGATCATTTGTCCTTCGCCCTTGAATCGCTGCGTCAGGGACTCCCTGATAAACCGATGGACCTGCTCGACATCTGCAGGCGTGGGCGTAAGCCCGGTGCCGATCGCCCAGACCGGCTCATAGGCGACCACCAGGTTACCAGCGGTCGACGCCTCAGGCACAGAACCGGCGAGCTGTCCGCCGCAAACCTGAAGTGTCTTGCCGGCGTCGCGCTGTTCACGGGTTTCGCCGATGCAGACGATGGCGGTGAGCCCCGCCCGCCACACGGCTTCCGCCTTTGCCCTGACCAAAGCATCGCTTTCGCCATGATCGGCGCGCCGTTCGGAGTGCCCGACAATAATCGCAACGGCCCCCGCATCGGCCAGCATCTCGGCAGAGATGTCGCCCGTATGGGCTCCGGACGGCTTGGGATGGCAATCCTGCGCTCCGATATGGATCGCCTTTGACGCCTTCGCCCTTTCCGCGAACGCCGCAACCAGCGTGGCGGGCGGGCAAACCAAAAGATCGGCCTTGCCGGAAACGGCAGACGCGCCCGCGAGCATTGCGTCGAACTCCGAGGCCGAGGCCTTGAGCCCGTTCATTTTCCAGTTCCCGGCGATCAACGGCCGAATTGGGTTGGTCATGGTAAAAATTCCGGTCCAGATAAAATTGCGGTCGGGAAGAAGATGGAGCAGCGCTAGCAGAGCGCGCCCTTGAGTTCCAGACGGCGATTTTGGCCATTAAAGCGGGGCTTTGGTCCAGACTCGCCTGCCCGCTCAAGGTTGCGACCGGGCAGCGGCCACTTTATGATGTCAATTCGGTGATGACCTTTTGCGGAATCCGCGGTAAGGCGCGCCCTTTCTCTCCCTGAAAGACAAGTTGGACCCATGCTTCGAGGATTGCGCAAGGCCTCATCAAACTGGCTCGGCAAAACGGTCATGACCGTGGCCATGGGCGCGCTGATTGTCAGTTTCGGCATCTGGGGCATTGCCGACATTTTCCGCGGTTTCGGTCAGTCGACCCTCGCCAAGGTCGGCGGCACCGAGATTTCGCTCAACGAGTTTCGCCAAATCTATAGCGACCGGTTGCAGCAGATCGGCCGGCAATTCGGGCGTCCGCTTACTCAAGACCAGGCACGCGCCTTCGGCTTCGATCGACAGGTACTGCAGCAAACGATTGCCGAGGCCGCTCTCGACGAAAAGGCCCGGAAGCTGGGACTGGGGCAATCCGACGCCGAAACCATGCGCCTGATCGTTGCGGATCCGAGTTTCAAGGGTCTCAACGGCACCTTCGATCCGCAGCGATTCCAGGGCATGATCCGCCAATTCGGTTTCACGGAAGGGCGCTATCTCGCCGAGCAGAAGCGGGTTTCGCTGCGGCGACAGCTCGCCGGCACGATCACCGCGGGACTGGAGCCCTCGAAGACGCTGTTGGAGGCGCTGAGCCACTTCCAGAACGAGCAGCGTTCGATCGAATATGTCCGGCTTGGTGCCGCGCAGGCCGGCCAGATCGATCCGCCCTCTCCGGAAACGTTGGCCGGCTATTTCGATGAACACAAGGGTCAGTTCCGGGCGCCCGAATATCGCAAGATCGCCTTCGTCTCGATTACCCCCGAAGAGATCGGCAAGTGGTCTGAGGTTTCCGACGAGGACGCGAAAAAACTCTACGAGCAGCGCAAGGACAGGTTCGGCACGCCGGAGAAGCGAGAGGTATCGCAGATCGTGTTCCCGAACATGGAGGAGGCCCAGGCCGCACGCAACGGCATCGCGTCGGGAACGTCGTTCGACGACATCGCCAAGGAGCGCAAGCTCAATCCCGCCGATGTGGATCTCGGTCTTGTAACCAAATCCGCCATTCTCGATCCCGCGATCGCAGATGCTGCGTTTTCGCTTCCTTCCGGCGAGGTGAGTCAACCGGTGCAAGGCGGTTTCGGCGTCGCGCTCGTCAAGGTCGGCACGATCCAACCGGCGGTCGAGCGCGATTACGCGAGCGTGGCCACCGACCTGAAGCGCGAAATCGCGGCCGAGCGCGCCCGAACCCAGGTTGCCGCACTGCGCGACAAGATGGAGGACGAACGCGGCGGTGGCGCCAGCGTGATCGAAGCGGCGCAGAAATTGGGGCTGTCGGCCGTTACGATCGATGCCGTCGATCGTTCGGGACTGATGCCGAACGGGCAGCCCGCCAACATTCCGCCGGGTCTCAACGTCGTGTCGCAGGCTTTCAACAGCGATGTCGGCGTCGACAACGACCCGATCTCGTTCAAGGGCGGTTACGTCTGGTTCGACGTGCTTGGCATCACCCCGCCGCGCGATCGTACCCTCGACGAGGTCAAGGATCAGGTCGAGGCGCGCTGGCGCGAGGACCAGATCGCAAACCGGTTGCGCACGAAAGCCACCGAGATGGTGCAAAAGCTCGAGCAGGGCGGCACGCTCGCGGACGAGGCGGCAAGCGTCGGCTCAAAGGTCGAAACAGCGACCGGTCTCAAGCGCGAGTCATCACCCGCAGGGGTTCCCTCGGGCCTGATCGCTGCGGCGTTTCGAACCGCCAAGAATGGTTTTGGTCAGACACCGGGCTCCGGTGGTACTGAATGGATCGTCTTCCGCGTGACCGACATTACTGTGCCCCCGGTCGACCTCGCCTCCGACGAGATGAAGAAGGCGAAGGAGAGCCTCAGCCGCAGCTTGAGCGAGGAGCAGCTCGCCGAATACGTTGCCAAGCTCGAGAAGGACATCGGCACATCGATCAACGAGGCCGCCTTCGCCCAGGCGACGGGTGCAAACAATAATTGAGTATTTTGAAAGCACGCGATGGACGACCTCAAATCGATCATTGGCAAAGTCGCAACCGGCGCGACGCTGTCGCGCGAGGAAGCCGCTTCCGCCTTCGACAGCATGATGTCGGGGGAAGCGACGCCCTCGCAGATGGGAGGCCTCCTGATGGCGCTCAGGGTCCGCGGCGAAACCGTCGACGAGATCACCGGCGCGGTCTCCGCGATGCGCTCGAAGATGCTGCGGGTGACGGCGCCGCCCGATGCCGTTGATATCGTCGGAACCGGCGGCGACGGCTCCGGTTCGGTGAACGTCTCGACCTGCGCGGCCTTTATCGTGGCGGGTGCCGGCGTTCCCGTCGCCAAGCACGGCAACCGGGCCCTCTCGTCACGCTCGGGCGCTGCCGATGTGTTGTCCTCGCTCGGGGTCAGAATCGACATCAAGCCCGAACAGGTCGGCCGCTGCGTCAAGGAGGCCGGGATCGGCTTCATGTTCGCTCCCTCCCATCATCCCGCAATGAAGAACGTAGGGCCGACCCGCGTCGAACTCGCCACCCGCACGATCTTCAACCTGCTTGGGCCGCTTTCCAATCCGGCCGGCGTCAAGCGGCAGATGGTCGGCGTGTTCTCCCGGCAGTGGGTGCAACCACTCGCGCAGGTTTTGAAAAATCTTGGAGCCGAAGCGACCTGGGTGGTGCACGGCTCAGACGGGCTCGACGAAATCACCCTCACCGGCCCGACCTTCGTGGCCGCGCTCGAAAAGGGCGAGATCCGCACCTTCGAGGTCACGCCGGAAGACGCGGGCCTGCCCCGCTGCGGCAACGACGCCTTGAAGGGCGGCGACGGCGATGCCAATGCGGTCGCGCTGCAATCGGTGCTTGACGGCAAGACGAGCCCCTATCGCGATGTCGCGCTGCTGAATGCTGCCGCAGCCCTGATCGTCGCCGGCCGTGCCAGGGATATGAAGGAAGGCGTCGCGATCGGCCAGAAGTCGCTCGACAGCGGTGCTGCGGCGGCCCGCCTGAAGCGCTTGATCGTGGTCTCAAATAGCTGAGGCGGAAGGCTCGATGTCGGACATCCTGACCAGGATCGAGGCCTACAAGCGCGATGAGATCGCGGCCGCCAAGCGTGCACATCCGCTGTCCGACGTCGAGGCCCGCGCAAAGGCACAGTCCTCTCCGCGCGGCTTCGTCCGCGCCATCCGGCAGAAGCTTACCTCCGGCGACTATGCGTTGATCGCCGAGGTGAAGAAAGCCTCGCCCTCCAAGGGATTGATCCGCGCCGATTTCGATCCGCCGGCACTCGCAAAGGCTTATGAAGCGGGTGGCGCGGCCTGCCTGTCGGTGCTGACGGACACGCCGTCCTTTCAGGGACATCTCGATTTCATGGTCGCGGCGCGGGCCGCGACCGGCTTGCCGGTGCTGCGCAAGGATTTCATGTTCGACACCTATCAGGTGGCGGAATCGCGCGCCTATGGAGCCGACTGCATCCTGATCATCCTGGCGTCGCTCGATGACGCCGCGGCAAGCGACATCGAGGATGCGAGCCTTGCCTACGGGATGGATGTCCTGATCGAAGTCCACGACCGCGCCGAACTCGAACGCGCGTTAAAACTTCGCTCGCCGATGATCGGCGTCAACAACCGCAACCTGCGCACCTTCGAGACGACGCTCGCAACCAGCGAAGCACTGGCACCGCTGATTCCGAAAGACCGCCTGATGGTTGGCGAAAGCGGCATCTTTGCCCCCGCCGATCTGGCGCGGCTGGCGCGTGTCGGTATTTCAACCTTCCTGGTCGGCGAAAGCCTGATGCGGCAAGCGGATGTTACGGCAGCCACGCGCGCGCTGCTTGAGCGCGAAACTGCAAGCACGACGGGCATGCGCTGATGGCGCGCAAATCGTCGAAGAGCGGCCCTGCCCTCACCCACATCGATGCCGGCGGCGCAGCTCGCATGGTCGACGTGTCGGAAAAGCCGGCGACCGACCGCACCGCGGTGGCCGAAGGCCGCGTGATCATGACAAAAGCGACGCTCGATATGATCCTGTCGGGCAACGCGAAAAAGGGCGACGTGTTCGGCGCAGCAAGGATCGCCGGTATCATGGCGGCCAAGCGGGCGCATGAGCTGATCCCGCTCTGCCATCCGCTGGCGCTTGCGAAGGTCGCCCTCGATGTCACTCCGGACAGGAAACTACCGGGCTGCGTCGTCCGTGCGACGGTCAAAGTGACCGGGCCAACGGGCGTAGAGATGGAAGCTCTCACAGCCGTGTCGGTCGCATGCCTCACGATCTATGACATGATCAAGGCGGCGGAGCGCGGCGTCCGCATCGAAGGCATTCATCTCGTTGAAAAGATTGGCGGCAAGTCCGGGCACTACCGGGCGTGAGGGACGGCCCGTGCCGTCACGGTTGATTGATCGGCAATTTGGAAGAATCTCCCGGCTTCGGTGTTGCCTAACGCGTAGTCTCCACGCATGACGCGAAAGGAGCAGAGCCAATGTCGACCCTCAAGCTCTTCGCCGCGGCCGTTCTCGCGAGCGTCGTCGCAACACCGGTTCTGGCCCAGGCGGTGATCTCCGAGCCCGGCTACTGCGCATTCTTCTACCCTACTGCGAATTGCAACAACAAAGGTCCGGGCAACCCCTACACCGATCCGAACTGGCGTCGCGACGGAGGCGGCTGGAGCGCGGGCCAGGTGCCGAACTCGACGGTTGGCGTTGTGCGGAAGCGACCACCCAGGCACCGTTCGGAATCCTGAAGCCCCCCAGATACAGCCGCGACGATCAGCGCAACGAGTTGTTGGTCGACGTGAAATATTGGGCGGCCGAACGGCCGCCCTCTTCGTTGTCAAGATTTACTCGACTTGGCTCAATTCGGCACTGCCGCTTTCGGCGGTGGCCGTACGTCGGCGTTGACGGTGACGCCGCGCAACAGGTTGTAGGCGGCGATCAGCGCCTTGTCGTCCTTCTCATCGGGCGGCACGTACGACTGCGAGCCGCTC
>Ga0310915_10000426_pt1 | contig 20244 bp, 19 predicted proteins | sample GREbulkMGAN111_FD_202508 | JGI IMG/M metagenome (GOLD analysis project Ga0310915, IMG submission 202508) | Lab enrichment of tropical soil microbial communities from Luquillo Experimental Forest, Puerto Rico - GRE.bulkMG.AN111 | ecosystem: Environmental > Terrestrial > Soil > Tropical forest >...
CCATCGCCCGGCGGGTGGTCTGCATCACCGCATCACCGGCCCGGTTGGTGTTGCCGCGTCCGGCATAGTTCAGATGCGAGAAATAGAACTTCGAGGCCCCTTCCCGCCGCACCAGCTCCAACATCGCCGGCAGTTGATCGGCATTGGCCTCGGTCATGGTGAAGCGCAGGCCGGCCTTCACCCCCACTTCGGCCAGGAAACGCACCCCGGCCAGACTGGCGTCGAAGGCGCCTTCCTTGCGGCGGAAGGCGTCATGCACCGGCCCGATGCCGTCCAGGCTGACGCCGACATAGTCGAAGCCGCTGTCGGCGATCTTCTTGGCCATCGGCTTGTCGATCAAGGTGCCGTTGCTGGACAGGCCAGCATAGAAGCCGAAGCCCTTGGCCAGGGCGGCGATCTCGAAGATATCGGGGCGCAGCAGCGGCTCGCCGCCCGACAGGATCAGGCCGGGCACGCCGAAGCTCTTCAGATCGGCCATGGTCACGGCGATCTCGTCCAGCGACAACTCGCCCTTGAAGTCGGTGTCGGCGGACAGGGAATAGCAATGTTTGCAGGTCAGATTGCAGCGGCGGATCAGGTTCCAGATCACCACCGGCCCGGTTGGCCTGGTGCGCGGCCCACCGGCAGCAGGAGCCTCGGGCGAGACGAGAAAACGCATCAGTTGGGACAGACGGAACATGCCTTGAAGCCTCGGCCTGGATCAGTTGACGCCCAGCATGGCTTGCCTCCGATGGGGCGGCCTTGAATTCCGTCAAGCGTCATAGAGGCAAAAAGCCCCTCGCCCGCAAGCGGGAGAGGGGTTTGGGGTGAGGGAATAAGGGAATCTTTCCGCCAGTCGCACAGTTTGTGAGGACGGTACGTCATCCCCAAGACCTCGCGAACTTTCCCTCACCCCCTGCCCCCTCTCCCGATTTGGGGAGAGGGGAAATATCCCCTACCCCGCGATCCGCAGCCCCGTCTTCTTCAGCAGGCGGCTGGAGAAGAGTACCTCGTGCCCCAGGCAATCGACGCCCAGCAGTTCGGCAATGGTTCCGGCATGGCGCAGCGCCGTCTCGCGGTCGCGGCCATGAACCATGGCAAACAGGTTATAGGGCCAGTCCGGCAAGTGCCGGGGGCGCAGATAGCAATGGCTGACGAAGCCCAAACCGCCCACCGCTCGGCCCAATGCGCTGGCCTTATCGTCGGGAACATTCCAGACCGTCATGCCGTTGAAGCGATAGCCCAGCGCGTAATGGTTCGGCACCGCGCCGATGCGGCGGATGATGCCGCCCTCTTGCATGCGGGTCATGCGCTCGATCACTTCGGCTTCGGAAATGCCGACCCGCAAGCCAACCTCGGCATAGGGGTGCGGCAGCATCGGTAGGCCTTCCTGGGTCGCCAGCACGATCTGGCGGTCGATCTCGTCCATCATGCCTCGAACCTCAAGGACAAAGAGAACTCTTCCTGCTTGGGCATGTCATAGACCTCCAAGCCGGTGCCGGCCGAGATGGCTTCCAGCACTTCGGCCACCTCTTCCGGGCGCTCGGTCGCCACCACGAACCACATGTTCAGCGCATGCTCGCGGGCATAATTATGGGCGACTTCGGGGAAGGCATTGACGATTTCGGCCACTTTCTCGAAGCGATCCTCGGGCACTGCCATCGCCGCCAGGGTCAGACCGCCGCCCATGGCCTCGGCATTGTAGAGCGGCCCGAAACGGGTCAGCACATTGTCGGCCCGCAAGGCCTGAAGGCGGCGGATCAGGTCGTCTTCCTCGATCCCCAAAGCCTTGGCGGCATCGGCGAAGGGCGTCGGCGTCAGGGGAAAGCCGTCCTGCAAACTGTTGATGATGTTGCGGTCGATCTCGTCCATGGGCGTCAGGCCACCTTTCCATAGATCGCGCCTTGCTGCTTGAAGCGCCGGCTGCTGAACAGAAGTTTGTGTTCATAAGGGAAACGCAAGGCGATCTGGGCCACCAGCGCCTCGACCTGGGCGCGGTCGCGGCCATGCACCATGCAGAACAGCGTGTAATCCCAACGCCCCGGACGGCGCGGACGGCGATAGCACAGGGTCACCCCCTCGGCCTTGGCCATCTGGCGACCGACCTCGGAGACGACTTCTTCCGGCACATTCCAGACCACCATGGCATTGGCGCGAAAACCCAGTTCGCGATGGCGCACCACCACGCCGAAGCGACGGATCAGACCGGCCTCGATCATCGCCTTCAGCCGAGCAATCACCTCGTCCTCGGCCATATCCAGCGGAGCCCCCAACTCGGCATAGGGACGTTCCGACAACGGCAAGCCGTCGCTCAGGCGCCGCACCAAGGCCAAGTCTTTCGCGCTCAGTTCCATAGCGGGAATCCCAGATCGATGTGGTAGTCCTCGACCAGCGGCAGATCCAGCGGGTCATAGCCGGTCAGACGGCGCACTTCCCGCAACACCCGTTTCACCGCTTGGCGGTCTTCGGCGCAGATCACGAACCACAGATTATAGTCGTGTTCGCGCTGGTAATTATGGTTCACCTCGGGCAGAGCGCTGACCAGCGCCGCCACCCGATCCAGATCTTCCATGGGCACGGCCAGAGCCGCCAGGGTGCTGTCGCCCACCGCATGGGGCTTGAACACCGCCCCTACCCGGCTGACGGCGCCGTCGGCCTTCAAATTGGCGAGACGGTTGCGCACTTCTTCCTCGGCAATGCCTAAGCGTTCGCCCAGCGCTGCATAGGGCCGCGATACCAGGGGAAAATCCCGCTGGAACTCGTCGAGTAAGCGGCGGTCGATCTCGTCATAGACCATGGCCTTACATCCCGATCTTATGGGCGCGGGCAGTGAAGAAGATGCCGCTGGGGCTGGGCACCTTGAATTCGGTCAGCTGCTGGCGGGTCTCGGTGTCATAGACCGCCACCTTGTCGTCGTCGCGCGCACTCAGCCAGACCTGCTCGCCCTTTGGCGCGAATTCGATATGCAACACCGCCTTGCCGGGATGCAGCGTGTCGATGACCTTGTGGCTGGGGATGTCGATCACCTGCACCAGGCCATTGTCGGGCAGCGCGAAATTCACCCAGACCTGACGATGATCGGGCCGGGCGACCACGAACACCGGCTGACCGGCGACCGGGATGCGAGCCTTTTCGGTCCATGTGTTGGTATCGATTACCAGTACCTCGTGATGACCGATGGCCGGCACCAGGATTTCGTCGCCCGCCTGAGCCCAGCCGCGTAAGTGCGGCATCTTATAGACCGGCAGCGCCGGATCGCCCTTGGCGTAATGATCGAGAATCCGCCGCACGCCCTTGTCGGGGTTCCACAGGTCCAACAGCGCCAGACCGTCCTCGCCGAACAGGCCAGCGATGTAATAGCGGCCGTCGGGGGTGATCAGTCCGTCATAGGGCTGACGGCCGATATTGGGGAACTTGGTCACCTGCGGATGGCGGGGATCATGCAGATCGGCCAGCCAGATTTCGCCGGCATCGAACAGCGAGAAAACAAACTTGGCGCCCGGCGCGTCGGCCAGTCCGACCACCTTGCTGCCGTGAGTGGGAATCTCGGACAGCGGCTCCAGCGTATCGGCGTCGAAGAAACGCACGCCGCCGGGCTCGTAATTCTGCACCGCCACCACCCGGCCATCCTGCGAGATCGACAGCCCGATGGAATTGCCCGCCTGCATCACCCGCTTGACCAGGGTGCCGGTCAGCAGATCGACTTTCGACAAGCCGCCATCGCGCCCGGCCACATAGGCATAGCGTTCGTCGCGGGAATAGACGGCCGAGGCATGAGACAGATCGCCAAGCCCATCGACGGTAGCCAGCGGCTTCTTGGCCGAGTTGTCCACCACCACCACTTGGCCAGTGGCGCGGGCGATGACGATGCCAAGATCGCCAGTGCCTTTCGGCTGCGGCGCACAGGCGGCCAGCAGCAGGGCAGAGGCGGCAAGAATGAAGGTGCTGCGCATCACTTCGTCCCTCGTTTCAGATAATCGACGATCCAATCGACATCCTCGTCCGACAACATGCCGCGCCAGGGCGGCATGGCAGTGCCGGGACGACCGTCGAGAATGATGGCGGCCAGGAATGCTTTATCCTTCCCGGCCAGATTATTCGGCAGCAGCGGCGAGCCCAGACCGCCCTTCAGGGTCATGCCATGACAGGAACCGCAATCCTGGCGGACCATATGCTCCAGCTCGTTCTGGCGGGCGGCGTCGGGCGCAGCCCAGGCCGGCAGAGCAAGAAACAGCACAGCAAGGCCCGCCAAAACTTTCATTCGGCAGCCTCCGGCAAAGAGCGCAGACCATCGGCCAGCAGTTGCGGCGACAGGCTGACCACCTTGCCCACCACCAACAGCGTCGGCGGCTTGCAGCCGGCGGCCACCGCAGGCAGGTTCGCCAGCGTGGTGACATGCACCTGCTGATCCTTGCGGGTGCCGCGCTCGATGGCGGCGGCAGGAGTGTCGGCGGGCAGCCCCGCCTCTATCAGCCGGGCGGCGATCAGAGGCGCGGTGGCGATGCCCATATAGAACACCAAGGTGCAGTCCGGATCGCTGAGCGACGCCCAGTCGATGCGCAGTTCCTGATCATCGAGCCCATGGCCGGTGATCAGACGCACGCTGCCGGCCAGGCCGCGATGGGTCAGCGGAATGCCGGCGGCGGCACCACAGCCGGCGGCGGCGGTGATGCCGGGCACCACGGAAACGGGAATGCCGGACTGGGCGAGATGCAAAGCCTCTTCGCCGCCACGGCCAAAGATGAAGGGGTCGCCGCCTTTGAGGCGCACCACCTCCAGCCCTTCACGGGCCAGGGATTCCAAAAGCAGATTGATCTGATCTTGCGGCACCGAATGGCGTCCGCTTTCCTTGCCGACCGAGATCATGCAGGCGGCGGGATGGGCCAGGGCCAGGATATCGGCGGAAACCAGCCGGTCATAGACCACGACTTGGGCTGTCGCCAGAAGGCGCAGGGCCTTCACGGTCAGAAGGTCGGGATCGCCGGGACCGGCTCCGACAAGATGCACACGTCCAATTTCAGCCATGACGTCTTCTCCCCTGCCGAAGGTTCCGGGCGGAGAGGTCTCCGCCCGGAGGTTTCAGGCATCAATAGATGTCGTGCTGGGTGTTATGGACGTTGAATTTGCCGGTCGGGGTGACGATGCGGGGATCGTCGATCACGGCCTTCAGCTTGCGGGTCTTGTCGTCCAGGACGACGATCGCCGACTTCTGTTCCTTGCCGTTCCAGACAGAGAACCAGATTTCCGTGCCGTCCTTGTTGTACTCGCCCTGCACCACGCGCTTCGGACCATCGCCGAGGTTGGCCATCTCGGCCACCTTGATAACGTCGAAGGGCTTGTCCAGATGATCGATGTCGAACACCGCCACCGACTGCGACATGTCGCTGTCAGGGTTCAGCGGGGTATCGACCCACAGGTTCTTGGACTTCGGATTGGTCTTGATGAACAGCGAACCGCCACCCTGGCCATGCAGGGTCTCGACCACCTTCCAAGCATACTGCTTGTGATGCTCGGGATCGGTGCCGATCAGGCTGATGTTGTCGTCACCCAGATCGCTGGTCGCCCAGACCGGGCCGAACTTCGGATGGATGAAGTTGGCGCCACGACCCGGATGGGGCTTGACGCCGACATCGACCAAAGCCGCCAGCTTGTCGGTCTTGGTATCGACCACCGCCACCTTGTTGGAGGCATTGGCAGCCACCAGCATGTAACGGCCGGTGCTGTCGAAGCCGCCGTCATGCAGGAAGCGGGCAGCGTCGATGGTGGTGGTCTTCAGGTTCTGAAGATCGGAGTAATCCACCATCATGATCTTGCCGGTTTCCTTGACGTTGACCAGGAACTCCGGATGGAAGTGCGAGGCAACGATCGAGGCGACACGCGGCTCGGGATGGAAGTCCTGGGTATCCACGGTCATGCCGCGGGTCGAGACGATCTTCTCGGGTTCCAGGGTGTCACCCTTCATGATGACGAACTGCGGCGGCCAATAAGAACCGGCAATCGCGACCTTGTCTTCCCAACCCTTCATCTTCGAAGTCTCGACCGAACGGGCTTCCAGGCCGATCTTGATCTCGGCGACGACGTCGGGTTCCTTCATCCACAGATCGATCAGGTCGATCTTGGCATCGCGGCCGATCACGTACAGATAGCGGCCCGAGGCCGACATGCGCGAGATATGCACGGCATAGCCGGTCTTGATGACCTTGATGATCTTCTTGCTGTTGCCGTCGATCAGAGCGATCTGACCGGCGTCACGCAGGGTGACCGAGAAGACGTTGTCGAGATCGAGGTCGTTTTCCTTCTTCTTCGGACGGGCTTCCGGAGGAACGATGACCTTCCAGGTCTCCTTCATCTCCTTCATGCCGAATTCCGGCGGCTGGGGCGGGTCGTTCATGACATAGCGGGCCATCAGGTCCACTTCGTCCTCGGTCAGCTGCCCAGATGTTCCCCAGTTGGGCATGCCGGCCGGAGAGCCGTAAGTGATGAAGGCCTTCAGACCGTCCAGACCGACTTCGCGGGTTTTATCGGGAGTCAGCGGAACGCCGGTGGCGCCCTTACGCAGCACGCCATGACAACCGGCGCAGCGTTCGAAATAGATTTGCTTGGCCTTTTCGAACTCGGCGGGGGTCAGGGTGGGAACGCCCGGCTTGGCGCCCGGCTGTTCCATGTTGGCGTTCTTGATATCCTCGCCACCCTTCTGCTGGTACTTCGCCGCCGGGTCGCTGGAGGGATTGGCAGGAGCATCGGCCGCCAACGCCGCGCCCGCCAGGGTGAAGCCAGCGAACAGCGCGCCGGCCATCACTCCGCGAAAGAGTTTCTGTTTCGACATAAACCTACTCTCCCCATAAATCCTAATGGACGCTGGGAAGAGTAGGACCGCCTTCGCCCCTGGTCCTTACCCTCGGTCAAGCCCCAAGAGCGGACCGCACCAGTTTCAGGAACTTCTCGGGCTGTTCGGCATGGGGCCAATGGCCGGCAGCACCAATCTCGATCAGCTTGGAATGGGGGAACAGCCGCTTGATCTCGGCCTCGTCGCGTGGACGGATATAGTCCGAACGCTCGCCGGCGAAGAAGGTGGTGGTGCCAGAGAAGCCGCCATCATGCTTCGGAAAATCGACGATCGCCGGCATATTGGCAGCGATGCCGTCCAGATTGATCCGCCAATGGAAGCGGCCATGTTCGCTGACCAGATTCTGGATCAGGAAAGCACGCAGGGAATCGTCATGGATGGTCGGAGCCAGCTGGGCATCCACCTCGGCCCGCCGCGTGGTGCGCTCAAGGTCCACCCGCTTCATGGCGTCGATATATTCTGGGTAGCTTTCGCGGATATAACCCACCGGAGCGATATCCACCACGATCAGCCGCTCCACCAGCTCGGGCTGAGTCAGAGCCAGCTGCATGGCGGTCTTGCCGCCCATGGAATGGCCCAGAATATCGCAGGGAGCAAGGCCGCGAGCGGCAATATATTCCGCCACATCCTCGGCCATCCGCTCATAGGTCATCTCGTCCGACCAGGGCGAACTGCCGTGATTGCGCAGATCGAGAGCATGCACCTGACGGATATCCGACAGCCCCCGGCAGATGCCGCCCCAATTCCGGGCTGACCCAAACAGACCGTGGATGACGATCAGAGGTTCGCCTTCGCCGGTAACCTGAGAGGATAGCTGCATGGTTTTATATGTCCCATTGTAGCATTAGCCCCTCGCCCGCAGGCGGGAGAGGGGTTGGGGTGAGGGCATGAGGAAACCTTTTAACCAATCCGGCGCACCCGAGGATGGGCACCAGAGCCGTCGTCATTTTCCCTCACCCCCTAGCCCCCTCTCCCGCCTGCGGGCGAGGGGGAATCAGGCCTGCTCAAGCCTTCTTGACGAACTCCGACTTCAGGCCCATGGCGCCGATACCGTCGATCTTGCACGAGATATTGTGACCGTCGGTGGCATCCGCAACCAGACGGATGTTCTTGACCTTGGTGCCGCCCTTGACCACCAGCGACGAGCCCTTGACCTTCAGATCCTTGATCACCGTGACGCTGTCGCCATCGACCAGGACATTGCCATTGGAATCGCGGATTACGCCGTCATCGGCAGCGGCTTCATCACCGGCGGCATCCGGGTTCCATTCATGGGAACAGTCGGGGCAGTTCCACAGGCTGCCGTCGAAATAGGCCAGATCAGAGCCGCATTTCGGGCATTTCACGTCATCGCTCATAAATCTGTCCCTTATCCCAGAATCAGTTTGTCGTCGTCGATTTCTTCGCCGCGAACCTTGGTGAACATATGCATCAGGTCCTCGACGGTCAGGCCTTGGCGGTCGCTGCCGGCCACGTCCAGCACCACCTTGCCGCCATGCAGCATCACCGTGCGGTCGCCGTAATCCAGCGCCTGACGCATGGAATGCGTGACCATCAAAGTCGTCAGGCAACCCTTACGGACGATGGTGTCGGTCAGCTCCATGACGAAGGCCGCCGTCTTGGGATCAAGCGCCGCCGTATGCTCGTCCAGCAGCAGAATCTTCATCGGGTTCAAGGTCGCCATCACCAGGGTGATAGCCTGACGCTGGCCACCCGACAGCAGGCCCATGCGGTCCTTCAGACGCTTCTCCAGCCCCAGACCCAAGCTCGCCAGACGCTCGGCGAACAGGTCGCGCAGTTCATGCGCCACGGCGCGGGACAGGCCGCGCCGATGGCCGCGTGCCGCCGCCAGCGCCATATTTTCTTCGATGGTCAGCGCCTCACAGGTGCCGGCCATCGGGTCTTGAAACACACGCGCCACCAGCCCTGCCCGCTTCGGCGTTGCCCAGTTGGTGACGTCCTGTTCGTCGATGGCGATCTTGCCGCGGGCCGGAATGGTCTCGCCCGACAGCACGCCCAGCATGGTCGATTTGCCAGCACCGTTCGAGCCAATCACGGTAACGAACTGACCGGCGGGGATATGCAGATCAAGGCCCTGCAAAGCGCGGGTCTCGATGGCGGTGCCGGGGTTGAAGGTGACGTGAACGTCGTCAACGGTAATCATGCCGATTTCCCCCCGCGACGAAGAGCGAACTTGCTGCGCATGGTCGGCAGGGTCATCGCCACCGCCACCAGCACCGCAGTGATCAGCTTCAGATCCTGGGCCTGCAAGCCGATGAACGAGGCGTTCAGCGCCAGCGCCACCGCCAGACGATAGAGGATCGAGCCGATCAGGCAGGCCAGGGTCGCCATCCACAGGATACGGGTCGGCATCACCGCCTCGCCCAGGATCACCGCCGCCAGACCGACGACGATCACACCCAGACCCATCGAGACGTCGGCGCCGCCCTGAGACTGGGCGAACAGCGCGCCAGCCAGCGCGACCATGGCGTTGCTGATGGCCATGCCCAACAGCGTCATGCGATCGGTATTGATGCCTTGGGCGCGGGCCATGCGGGCATTGGCTCCGGTGGCGCGCATGGCAAGGCCGACTTGCGAGCCCAGGAACCAGTTCAGCGTCAGCATCACGCCGATGGCGACCACGGCATAGACCAGCAGGCTTTGCAGATAGAACGGCAGATGCAGGCTATCGAGGCTGGTGAAGATGGTATCCTGACCCAGCAGCGCCTGATTGGGCCGGCCCATGACGCGCAGATTGACCGAATAGAGCGCGATCATAGTCAGAATGCTGGCCAGCAGGTTCAGAATCTTAAGGCGCACATTCAGCCAGGCGGTGATGAAGCCTGCTGCTGCGCCGGCAAAGACGGCGATCAGGGTGGCGAGATAGGGATTCCAGCCATGCACGATCAAGGTCGAAGCCACGGCCGCACCCAAGGGCAGACTGCCATCGACGGTCAGATCGGGGAATTCCAGCACGCGGAAGCTGATATAAACGCCCAAGGCCACCAACCCGAACATCAAGCCGGATTCGATGGCCCCGAAAAAGGCGATGGCACTCATGACGCCGTCCTTCAAAAAAACATCCCGCCCCACCGTTTCCGATGGGGCGGGCTTTCTATACTCGAAATTTCGACTTACTTCACGACTTCCTTGGCATTCTTCACCAGGTCCTCGGGAAGGGTCACGCCCATCTTGGCGGCCGAGCCGGGATTGACCGAAACTTCGGTCTTGTTGACGCCCTGCACGGCGATGTCGCCGGGCTTCTGGCCCTTCAGAATGGCGCCGATGATTTTGCCGGTCTGACGACCGACGTCGTAATAATTGAAGCCCACGGCGGCGATGGCGCCGCGCGGCACCGAAGCGGTGTCGCCGGCGAACACCGGCAGCTTGGCGTCGATACCGACCTTCACCACCGATTCCAGGGCCGAGACCACGGTGTTGTCGGTGGGGGTATAGAGCGCATCGACCTTGCCCACCAGGCTGCGGGCGGCGGTCTGCACGCTGTTGGAATCCGGAGCCGGACCTTCGATCACGGCAATGCCCTGATCCTTGGCCAGCAGCTTCAGACGGTTGACCTCGGAAACCGAATTGGCTTCGCCGGGATTGAACAGCACGCCCAGGGTCTTCAGCTTGGGCAGCACCTCTTTCATCATGGCGATATGCTTGTCCAGCGGCAGACGGTCGGTCACGCCGGTGACATTGGCGCCCGGCTTGTTCATATCGGTGACCAGCTTCGCGGCCATCGGGTCGGACACCGCCGAGAACACCACCGGCACGCTGCCATGCGAGGCAGCCACAGCGGCCTGGGCCGACGGAGTGGCAATGGCGACGATCACGTCGGGATTATCGCCGACGAACTTCTTGGCGATCTGGCCGGCGGTGCCGACATCGCCCTGGGCGCTCTGGAATTCGACGGAGAGATTTTTGCCCTCGACGAAGCCTTCATCGGCCAATTCGTCCAGCGCGCCCTTGCGGCAGGCATCCAGGGCCGGATGCTCGACGATGGCGGTGATCTTCACCACCTTCTGATCGGCGGCAGAAGCCGGCTGGGAGGAAAGCAGCGCCACGGCGGCGGCGGCGGCCAGCAGGGCCGCGGAAAAACGCTTCAGATGCATATGTCTCATCCCCAGATCGTTGTCAGCCGAATGCCCCAGGCGCGAGCACCGGTCCTAGGGGTGAAAACAAACAGCGGAACAGGCCATCCGTCAAGGGTAGCCTGTCGCTTAGGGCTTCATGATCACGGAGAAATTTAAAGAGAGGGGCTTTTGGCCGGCAAGGGGAACGGAAGCGCCTCGACATGGGTTCCGGCATGGCGTCCAGAAACCAACACCCGAGACAGGAGAGGAGAGCGGTGCCATCAAGCACGCTGCCGAACCCTTTGCCGGCACCGGCTACGACGTCAGCCGGTGTTGCATACAAAGATAATCAGAGCCGGAGGCAATGGCAAGAGTTTTTGCGACTCATTCTTAATATAAACTTTAGGGTAGGATTTTCGCAGGGCTGTGAACCGCATTTTCCGTCTCCCAGGCTGCTCCGGCTTTGCTATAGTGCGGCCCAGTCACTTGGGGAGCAGACATGAGCCAGGATCAATCTTCCGCAAACAGCGTTCAGACCGAAGACCAGGCTCCGTCCCCTACCGCCTTGGACACCGACGCCCCGCCGGCGGACGAGACCGCGCCGCCTCCGGCCGCGCCCAAGGCAGAAGCTTCTGCTCAGGAAGCGAAGAGCGAGCCCCGCCCCACCGGCGGTTTCGCCACCGGCTTGGTGGGCGGCGCCGTTGCCACGGCCGTGGTGGTGGCCGGCATCACCGCCGCATGGCCGTTCGTCCGCGACCAGCTTTTGGGTTCCGATGGCATGCGGATCGCTCAGCTTGAGCGCCAAAGCGATGAACTGACGCAGAAGGTTGCCTTGCTGCAAGGCCAGGTCAGCAGCCAGACCGATGGCGCCGGAGCGACGCTGAGCAACGGCTTGAACCAGCGGCTGACCTCGGTGGAGCAGCGCCTGAACAGCGCCGACGAAGATCCGCGCCTGACCAGCCTGTCCAAGAAGCTGGACGATGTCACCGCCGACAATGCCCGCACCCATGACGATATGGAAAAGCTGCGCAACGCCATTCCTCCGGAAGGGTTGATCCTGCGGCTGGCCGAGCGGGCCGAGTCGGCTGAAAAGGCGGCGCGGGAAATCTCCAGTCAGCATGCCCAGGCTCAGGCCCTGCTGCTGGTGGTCGGCCAGTTGCGCGACGCCATCGATCGCGGCGATCCTTATGAATATGAATTGCATGCGGTGCGCCGCGTCGCCCCGCCGGAAGAAGAAGCTCAGCTCGACGCCCTGGAACGCGGCTCGGCTGCCGGTCTGCCCCGTCGGACCTCGTTGCTGAACAGCCTGCCGCTGCTGGCCCCGACCATCCTGCGGGCCGGCGTCCTGCCCGAGGACGGCTCGATCTGGCAGCGCGCCGCCGCCCGTCTGGCTTCGATGGTCACCGTGCGCCGCATCGACGGCACCGGCAGCGATACCGCCTCGGTGCTGGCTCGGGCTCAGGCCGCCGCCCGTGACGGCGATCTGTCCAAGGCGGTGCAGGAGCTGTCGGCCCTGGACGGGGCCTCTGCCGAAGCTGCCGCCCCCTGGCTGAAGGACGCCCAGTCCCGCCTGACGGTGGATAAGGCTCTGTCCATGCTGTCCGCCGATGCCATGGCGATCAGCGGCAAGCTGAATTAGGACCGGCATATTTTAGGGTATCGTCATGCCCGTGCTTGACACGGGCATCCACGAAAACGTCCTGACACCCACATACCGTCGTAAGGCGCGGACCCCCGGATCAAGTCCGGGGGTGACGGCTTTCGCTTAAATCCCCTTGGCGAATTGGCGCAGCTGGTTTTCCAGCCGCGCATCCGCCTGGGTGATCTCGTACAGCGCTTCCTTGGTAAAGGTAATGTGCTGCTGCGCCGCCTTGCGCGCCTGATCCGGATCGCCCGCCATCACCGCCTGATAGATCGCCCGATGCTGCTCCAACAGCAGGTCGCGCACGCCCTTGCGCTGAAAAAGTTTGTCGCGGTTGTAGAACACGTCCTGACGCAACATCTGTGACAGAGCCCGCATCAGATGCAGGAGCAGCAGATTGTGCGAAGCTTCGTAAAGGGTCAGGTGGAAGTCGGCATCGCAGTCGGCCTCGTGGGCGGGGTCGTCCTCGCCATGGGCCGCTTCGATCCGCTCGAAGGCGGCGGTGATCAGTTCGCGGTCGATGTCGGTGGAGCGCAAGGCGGCCAGATAGACCGCCGACCCCTCGATAATGTTGCGGAATTCCAGATAGTCGAAGGTGCTTTCCGGGAAATCCTGAAACACCTTGGTCAGGGGACCGCTAAACCCTTCGCCCAACAGCAGCGCAACATGCGAAGCGCCGTTCTTGCCGGAATAGAGCAGTCCCTTTCCTTCCAGTTTCTCCAGCGCCTCGCGCAGGCTGGGACGCGATACGTCGAAGCGCAGCGCCAATTCGCGCTCGGGCAACAGCCGCTCACCGGGGCGCAACGCGCCCTCCAGGATCAGCAATTCCAGCCGCTCGGCGATGGTGTCGGCCAGCTTGGCCGGCTTGATCTGATTGCTCATGTCCCTGCCCACTCCGAAAGGACCGATCTGTTTAGGAGGAAACGCCCTTCTTGTCCAGCATCGGAAGCTTTGGTCAGCCCAGATTATCCGATTTACAAGTTTGGATAAATTATTTATCCATCAAGAAATCCTCCGGTAAAGAAGGTTGCACCATGTCTCTTCCGAGCAAGCCGATCACCAAGCTTCTGGTTGCAAATCGTGGCGAGATCGCCATCCGCATCTGCCGCGCCGCCACCGAACTGGGGCTGGGCACCGTCGCCGTCTATTCCACCGAGGATCGCTTCGCCCTGCATCGCTTCAAGGCGGATGAAAGCTATCTGATCGGCGAAGGCAAAGGCCCGATCGAGGCTTATCTGTCGATCGACGAGATCATCCGCGTCGCCAAGGAATCCGGCGCTGACGGCGTGCATCCGGGCTATGGTTTCCTGTCCGAGAACCCCGACTTCGCCGATGCCTGCCGCGCCGCCGGCCTGACCTTCGTCGGCCCCTCGTCCGACGTCATGCGCCTGCTGGGCAACAAGGTGGCGGCGCGTAAGGCCGCCGTGGCGGCGGGCGTTCCCGTGATGCCGGCCACCCAGCCCCTGCCCGAGGATCTGGACGAATGCCTGCGGCTGGCGGCGGAAGTCGGCTATCCCCTGATGCTGAAGGCCAGCTGGGGCGGCGGCGGGCGCGGCATGCGCATCGTCGAAGGCCCCGACGCCCTGCCCGACCTGATCACTACCGCCCGGCGCGAGGCCAAGTCGGCTTTCGGCAATGACGAGGTCTATCTGGAAAAGCTGGTGCGCCGCGCCCGCCATGTGGAAGTCCAGATCATCGGCGACACTCACGGCAATCTGGTGCATCTGTTCGAGCGCGACTGCTCGGTGCAGCGCCGTAATCAAAAGGTGGTCGAGCGCGCTCCGGCCCCCTATCTGGACGCGCCCAAGCGCAACGCCTTCTGCGACGCCGCCTTGAAGCTTGGCAACGCCGTCGGCTATGCCAATGCCGGCACGGTCGAGTTCCTGATGGATGCCGACACCGGCTCTTTCTATTTCATCGAGGTCAATCCCCGCGTTCAGGTCGAGCATACGGTGACCGAGGTGGTCACCGGCATCGACATCGTGAAGTCTCAGATCCTGATCGCCGGCGGAGCCGAGATCGGCAAGGACGGCTGCTGTATTCCGGCGCAAGCCAGCCTGCGCCTGAACGGCCATGCCATCCAATGCCGCGTCACCACCGAAGACCCCAACAACAACTTCATTCCCGACTATGGCCGCATCTCGGCCTATCGCGGCGCCAATGGCTTCGGCATCCGGCTTGATGGCGGCACCGCCTTCTCGGGCGCTTTGATTACCCGCCATTATGATTCGCTGCTGGAAAAGGTGACCGCCTGGGCTCCGACCCCCGACGAGGCGATTGCCCGCATGGATCGCGCCTTGCGCGAATTCCGCATCCGTGGCGTGAACACCAACCTGATCTTCCTGGAAGCGGTGATCACCCATCCGAAGTTCACGGCCTGCCAATACACCACCCGCTTCATCGACGAGACGCCCGAGCTGTTCGCCCAGGGCAAGCGCCGCGACCGCGCCACCCGCCTGTTGAACTTCATCGGCGAGGTGCAGGTGAACGGCAGCCCCGAGGTCAAGGGCTCGTCCATCCGCCCCGACATGAACCATGTCGCCAAGGTTCCGGCCTTGCCGGCAGGCGATGCCCCCGCCGGGGCCAAGCAGATTTTGCAGGCCAAGGGCGCCAAGGGGTTGGCCGACTGGGTGCTGGCGCAGAAGCAGGTTCTGCTGACAGACACCACCATGCGCGACGCCCATCAGTCGCTGCTGGCGACTCGCATGCGCACCCATGATCTGGTGGCGGTCGCTCCGGCCTACGCCAAGCTGCTGCCGCAGCTGTTCTCGATGGAATGCTGGGGCGGGGCGACCTTCGACGTCTCCATGCGCTTCCTGGTGGAAGACCCGTGGGAGCGTCTGACCCGCCTGCGCGACGCCATGCCGAACCTGTTGACCCAGATGCTGCTGCGCTCGGCCAATGGCGTCGGCTACGCCAACTACCCCGATAATGTGGTGAAATATTTCATCGAGCGGGCGGCCAAGGCCGGCATCGACGTGTTCCGCGTGTTCGACTGCCTGAACTGGGTCGAGAATATGCGCCTTGCCATGGATACCGTCATCGATAACGGCGGCGTCTGTCAGGCGGCTCTTTGCTATACCGGCGATATCGGCGACCCGGACCGCGCCAAGTACGACCTGCATTATTATGTCAAGCTGGCCAAGGAGCTGGAGAAAGCCGGCGCCCATATGCTGGCGGTCAAGGATATGGCCGGCCTGGTGCGCCCGCGTGCCGCCACCGCTCTGTTCAAGGCTTTGAAGAACGAAATCTCGATCCCCATCGCCTTCCACACCCACGACACTTCGGGCCTGTCGGCGGCCTCGGTGCTGGCCGCCATTGATGCCGGCGTCGATAGCGTCGATGCCGCCATGGACAGCTTCTCGGGCACCACCAGCCAGCCGCCGCTGGGCTCGATCAACGCCGCCCTGAAGGGCCATGACCGCGATCCCGGCCTGGACCAGGACGCGCTGGACCGCATCGCCGTCTATTGGGAACAGGCCCGCAAGCATTACGCCGCCTTCGAGGCCGAGGTGAAATCGGGCACCGCCCAGGTCTATCTGCATGAAATGCCCGGCGGCCAGTACACCAATCTGCGCCAGCAGGCCAAGAGCCTGGGCATTGAGGAGAAGTGGAATCAGGTCGCCCATGCCTATTCCGACGTCAACAAGCTGTTCGGCGATATCGTCAAGGTCACCCCGACCTCGAAGGTGGTCGGCGATATGGCGCTGATGATGGTCACCACCGGCCTTTCCCCCGACGACGTCACCAACCCCGAGAAGGAAATCGCCTTCCCGGACTCGGTGGTGCAGCTGTTCCGCGGCGAGCTGGGGCAGCCTCCGGGCGGTTGGCCGGAAGCTTTGAGCAAGAAGGTGCTGAAGGACGAGAAACCCTTCACCGCCCGCCCCGGCTCGGTCATGGGCCATGCCAATCTGGCTTCGGCCCGCACCGACGCCGAGGGCAGCGCCGGTCGGCCGATCTCGGACGACGAATTCGCCTCTTACCTGATGTATCCCAAGGTGTTCCGCGACTTCGCCGCCATGACCCGCAAGTTCGGCGATGTCTCGGTGCTGCCCACCCCGATCTTCTTCCATGGCATGGATCCCGGGCAGGAAGTCTCGGTCGAGATCGAGAAAGGCAAGAGCCTGATCATCCGCTTCCTGGCCATGGCCGAAGCCGACGAGAACGGCGAGCGCAAGCTGTTCTTCGAGCTGAACGGCCAGCCGCGCACGGTGCGCATCGCCGACCGCTCGGTGGTGCCGTCACGCCCCGCTCAGCCGAAGGCCGAGGACGGCAATGCGTCCCACGTCGCCGCCCCCATGCCCGGCCTGGTGGTCACCGTCTCGGTCCGCGAGGGCCAGGAGGTCGAGAAGGGCGACATGCTGCTGGCCATCGAAGCCATGAAGATGGAAACCGCCGTTCGCGCCGAGAAGGCCGGCACCGTCAAGAAGATCTGCGTCACCCCCGGCCAACAGATCGACACCAAGGACTTGCTGATGGTGCTGGAGTGAGGGTAGCCTTCACGGCATGAGCGATCTTAAAGACATCGTGTCGAAGGAAGACACCTTCGACAAATTGGATATCCGGCTCGGGCGCGTGATCGCGGTCGAGCCGGAGCCGTCAGCGCCCAAGCCGGCCTATCGCGTCACCGTCGATTTCGGCAAATACGGCCAGCGCACCAGCGTCGGCCGCTTCACCCGTCATGCGGCGGACGAGATGGTCGGCAAACAGGTGATGGGCGTGCTGAACTTCGCCCCCCGCCAGATCGGCGAGGTCACCTCGGACTTCCTACTGCTGGGGGTGCAGTACCCCAAGGCCGATAGCGGCGAAGCCACCTTCATCACTCCGGCGGTGGAAGCCAAGCTGGGCAGTAAGCTGTTTTAGGAGCCCCCATGGATATCCAGCATCTGCTGGGCCTGCTACTGATGGGCGCAGGCTTGGGCTTTGCCGGCGGCGTCTTTGGCATCGGCGGCGGCATCATCGCCATTCCGGTGCTGATCATCGGTTTCGGCACCGATCAGGCCGCCGCCCAAGGCACCGCCCTGGTGCTGATGGTGCCCAATCTGCTGATCGCCTGGTGGCGCTATGTGCATCACAACCCTCTGCCCTGGAAAGACGTGGTGGCCGTGTCGCTGGCCGGCACCATCGCCACCTGGGGGGCAGCGCATGTCGCCAACCAAATCGACCAGCAACTGCTGAAGAGTCTTTGCGCCCTGTTCCTGCTGCTGGTCGCTATCAGCATGATCCGCGGCAAGCGCAAGGGAGCCGGCAATGGCGAGGCCGAGGATGCTGCCGCCAAGACTGCCGGCAAGCGCCCGCTGCTCGCCCTGGTGGGCGCCATCGGCGGCGGCTGCATGGGCTTGCTGGGCATCGGCGGCGGGCTGGTGGCGACGCCGCTGTTCGCCCGCTTCGTCGGATTAGGGCAACGCACCGCTCAAAGCTTCGGCATCTCGCTGGCCGCCCCCAGCGCCGCCATCGCCTTGGGGGCCTATAGCCTGCATGGCAATGTCGACTGGAAGCTGGGACTGACCCTGGCGGTCGGCGGATTATTCACCGTCGCTCCCGGCGTCGCCCTGGCCCATCGCCTGCCCGAGCGCAAGCTGCAGCTTTGGTTCGGCGTGATGCTGGCCGCCGCCAGCCTGTGGCTGCTGGTCGGCCATTACATCATGCGAAACTAAGCGGTTTTAACCTCCAGCAGGAAGCGCCCCACCACCTCTTTCAGCTGCGAGGCCTGAACCGACAGGGTCTGGGCCGAGGTCAGCACCTTGCCCGCCGCAGCGCCGGTATCGGACGCCGCCTGGGTGACGCTGCCGATATGGCTGCTGACCTCGCGCGTGCCGTCCGAGACTTGCTGCACATTGCGGGCAATCTCGGCGGTGGCCGCCGTCTGTTGCTCGACCGCCGAGGCGATGGTGGCCGAGATGCGGTTGATCTCCTCGATCCGCCCGACAATGCCGCCGATGGCCGACACCGCCAGCGATGTCGCCGACTGCACCGCGCCGATCTGGCCGGTGATCTCTTCGGTCGCCCGCGCCGTCTGGGCCGCCAGGTTCTTTACCTCGCCGGCCACCACAGCGAAGCCTTTGCCGGCTTCTCCGGCCCGGGCCGCCTCGATGGTGGCGTTCAAGGCCAACAGATTGGTCTGACTGGCGATGGAATTGATCAGATCGACCACCTGACCGATACGAGCCGAGGTTTCGGCCAGTCCCTGCACCGTCTGGTTGGTCTGCCCGGCCTCGCGGGACGCGGTCAGCGAGACAGTACTGGATTGCTCGACCTGCCGGGCGATCTCCGAGATCGAACAGGCCAGTTGCTCGGCTGCCGCCGCCACCGTCTGCACGCTGCTGGAGGCCTCGCCGCTGGCTGAAGCCACCGAAACCGCCTGCTGATTGGTCTGGTCGGCGGTGGCATGCATGGCCTTGGCCGTCGCTTCCAGCTGATGTACGGCATCCGACACCGCCTCCAGCACCGAAGAGACCATCTGATCGAAGCCCGAAGTCAGTTCCTCCAGACGCTTCTGCCGGGCCTCGCGCCGGCGCTGCGAGGCTTCCTGCTGCTGCTCCAACTCCTTACGGGCCAGGGCGCTGGTCTTGAACACCGCCACCGCCTTGGCGATATCGCCCACTTCGTCGACGCGATCCTGCCCGGTCACCTCGACCGCCAGATCATCGGCGGCCAGACGCTGCATCACCTGAATAGCGCCGGCGATGCCACGGGTGATGGAGCGCACGATCACCACCGACAGCGCCATCGCCGCCGCCAGCCCCACCACCAGCGCCAGCAGGTCCAAAAGCTTGGTGGCGCTGTAAGTCTGGGCCGAGGACTGATATTCCCGGCGCGAGATGGCGTCTTGCAGCGAAATATCCGACAGCAGAGCCGCTTCCAGGGCATCGAAGCGCTTGGTCCCCTCGCCCATAATCAGCGATACCGCTCCATCATAGAGCCCGTCATCAGCCAGCTTGATGGCCTGATCGCGGGTTTCCAGATAGACCGGCAGCAACGATTTGATGCGATCCGCCAGCGACTGCTCTTCGGCTGATTTGGCCGAAGCCGTATAGGACGCCCAGCGCGCCTGGATATCCTCTTCCAAGTGGCGAAGATCGGCCATGGCCTTGTCATGGTCCAAGGTCGAATTGCCGCTCAGCATGTCATAGACCTTGACCCGCATGCCGTAGAGGTCGCGCTCGATCGCGCCCAACTCCACCAGATGCACGGTGCGGTCTTCATAGACCGTCTTCAACGAGGCGTTCATCTGCCCCATGCCGTACAGCCCCATGCCCAGCATCAGCATCACCAGCAGGGTCAAAAGCCCCACCAGAAACACTAGTCGCGCGCCGATACGATAATTCCTCAGCATAATCTCCGCCGCCGCATCATTTGTGATCACAGATATTATGTGATCACAAAACGGCCGCCAATCAAGCGATAAAATTCGACATATCCCTACGAATAAGCAGATACACCGAAAATAACCACAAATTAAGTGATCACCTTTCCGGCGCAGATTTTAGGGTAAAGTGAAAATGGCTACCCAAGCCTGGATTGGAAACGGCCCAGATCTGCCCTCCCATGGCCTGGATCAGCCGCTTGCAGACCGACAGACCGACGCCGATCCCCATTCCCTCACCCGAGGCATGATGCAGGCGGCATAGAGTTTCCGCAAAAGCTGACCATAATTGACCACGGTGCGACAAGGCTCGCGCAGATCATGGGCGGCGACA
>Ga0310915_10000436_pt1 | contig 20008 bp, 15 predicted proteins | sample GREbulkMGAN111_FD_202508 | JGI IMG/M metagenome (GOLD analysis project Ga0310915, IMG submission 202508) | Lab enrichment of tropical soil microbial communities from Luquillo Experimental Forest, Puerto Rico - GRE.bulkMG.AN111 | ecosystem: Environmental > Terrestrial > Soil > Tropical forest >...
CTGTATAACCTTGAGGTCCAATAGATCCTGTATAACCTTGAGGTCCAATAGATCCTGTATAACCTTGAGGTCCAATAGATCCTGTATAACCTTGAGGTCCAATAGATCCTGTATAACCTTGAGGTCCTATATCACCAGTTACACCTTGAATACCCTGAGTTCCCGTAGCACCTTGAGGTCCTGTATAACCTTGAATACCTTGAGGTCCTGTATAACCTTGAATACCTTGAGGTCCTATATCACCAGTATCACCCTTCATTCCTGTATAACCTTGAGGTCCAATAGATCCTGTATAACCTTGAGGTCCAATAGATCCTGTATAACCTTGAGGTCCAATAGATCCTGTATAACCTTGAGGTCCAATAGATCCTGTATAACCTTGAGGTCCAATAGATCCTGTATAACCAGTTACACCCTGTATACCCTGAGTTCCCGTAGCACCTTGAGGTCCTATATCACCAGTATCACCCTTCATTCCTGTATAACCTTGAATACCTTGAGGTCCTATATCACCAGTATCACCCTTCATTCCTGTATAACCTTGAGGTCCAATAGATCCTGTATAACCTTGAGGTCCAATAGATCCTGTATAACCTATATCACCCTTCATTCCTGTTGGTCCTATGTCACCTTGGGGTCCGGTACAACCTGCACATCCGTGAGAACCAGTATACCCAGTGATACCGAATATAGATATAACAGTTGCCATTTCTATGTTAAAAACAAGAATAGGACCGTAGCAATGATATAGCGGTATAAATCAATTATATGACACATCTTGATGAATAATTGGATAGGTTATATCCAATTATTTTTAGTTTCTCTCATAGAGATCTTATCTTCTAGTTCTTTGCTCTTCAGGTACCTTCTCTACCGCAAACTTGATATTAACATTCATACCTGAAAGTAACCTACGGAATATAAGGATAGAATATGGCACCTTAAGCTTTCCGAACTTATCACACTTACAGTTTCTACACATGAAACCTATATCCTTCTTGAATGCTGCTTCGGTACCACACTCAGTGCAAACTACTAAGGTATAATCATCAGCTAAAGTAATCATTCTTTCTCTGGCTAGTGAAGAGCTACCGTAACTGATGAGAGCATCACGTTCCATTTCTCCGAATCTTAGAGCAGCTGAAGTTGCAATACCAGTCTTGGATTTACCTCCACTAGGTAACTGAGTTCTTTGATCTATCTTACCTTCAAGGCCTCTTTCGTGACCTTTCTCTATAACTTCATGTCTTAATCTTTGATAGTAGCACGGACCCACAAACACTTGACATGGAATGAGATTAGCCCTTTGTATATTAGATTTATGATACACAACTCTTCTAGTGGTTACCACAATAATGGTTTTATCTGCATCGAATTCTCTATAAATTTTAGTATTAGTGGTTGTACCGGTTGTATCATCCTTCTCATTATACACCTCAAATCTCTCGAATTTTTGTTCTGTATAAGGCTCATAAGTAATAATATCCGGAAGGAATTGTGGTGTTTCTTCTTGCTCCAATTGATAGGATGAGATCAGACGACCTGTAACTCCATCATACAGGACTTTGGTTCCCTTACGAGAGAAACCATAAGCGGTTAGAGCTCTAGCAAAGGTATCTACATTAAGAGAGCTAAAGGCTGAAGCATCGAAGTTGCGACCTGACATAGCACCCAATTTAGATACAATGAACTCTATAGGTTTACCTAAAGTCATACGAGAAGGCATACCATGAGAGTTATAGATAATATCTGGTGAAACTCCATTTCTATCGAAAGGCATATCCTCATCCGGTAGCTCTGCTCCCATAGTACCTTTTTGAGCGTGCCTAGAAGCAAACTTATCACCTGGAATTGGAACTCTTATAGTTCTAATCTTGATACCTATAACCATGTTTGTAGTTGAGGCCTTATGAAGGAAGACTTTTTCCACTACTCCAGCTTCATCTCTAGTAAGATATAAGGAGTTATCTCTAGGTTCCCTGTTAGTTTTACCCAGTTCAAAGTGACGAATGCCAATGATACAATCGCCATCATCCATATATGAACCTACAATAGGAAGACCATTAGCTTGAAGATTTCTATAGATCTGAGGTCTAGATTGAGCTAATTTCTTGTTAGGTTCATTGGTTAACTCATCACTAATTTCATTAGAAGATTTAAGTACTACTCTGTGAGTTTTATAAACTACACTGTTGAATAAACCACGATCGATAGAGGATTTCTTGAAGGTAATGGCATCTTCTTGAGAGTTAGGATCAGTGAGAACAGCTACAGTTACTGTTTCACCTGATGGCATATCATCAAGGCCTATACGTGATGAAACTTCAGTACTGAAGATAGGACGTGCCGGATAAGTGAGCATTTTGGCTTCACGATCTAAACGATTACAGGCATTAGAATGATAAATACCTTGAGCTTGTTTACCCATAGATGCTTGATATACATTTCTAGCTGGTTGATTAGTATTAGGTAATGGAATAATAGAAGCTGCAATACCCATCAAAGAACTAGGAGTTATTTCACAATAGGTATATCTCTTGTTGAGTAATTCTAGAAGCATAACCTCATCTTGAGCGGTTCTATCTGCCTTGTTGGAGAGAGCTTCAATTCTAGCTCTATGGAATCTAAAGTCATCAACGGTTTGAGCTAATACAACTCTCTCTTGTGATTGTTCCATAGGATCTATATATTCAATGCATCCATTAGTGATTAATTCCTTATATGAAGTCTTGGAAGTGACTAAACCTTGCTTAATCATAGAATGTAAGACTAATTCACCATCGATTGTTTCAAAGCCGTTGAGTGTTGTAGTACCATCACCTACCACTAGAGTAGGACATAAAGGCCTACCTCCCATAGTTGAGATAAATAGAGCTCCGTGCTTGAAAGATATGGAAGTTTCCTCTGAGATAGCTCCACCTCGCTTCATAGTTAGCAGATTATATCTGAGCTCTTCAACATCGCAAAATCCAATAAATCTACCATTAAGAATGCATGGTGTAGTTCTATTAGTATAATCTAAAGTTGTTGTGTTGCCCTGTTCATCTTGGATTGGATATTCATCTACATATAAAAGATATATTCTATATGTATTATATAGATATGCAAAGATAGGAGAATCATCTAACTGTTTAGAAATGACAGCTGAAGAACCTTTAGCCATAATAAGACCAGCTCTATCTCCTTCTGGAGTTTCCCAAATACATACAAATCTAAGTTGGGATAAATGAATAGCTCTGACTTTAGCTTGACCTCCCTTAGGTGAAGCTGGAATGTTAATACGAGTTAAAGAGGAATAATGAGCTAAGATGTTACGTTCCTTCTCTAAAACCACGTTCTTATCTTCATTCTTGGCTCGTTGATTAGCAGCTACGACCCAAATGTTATTCTCGAATGCATATTGGAACTTATCTAGAACTTCAATGTGGATATTAGCTGACTCAAAGTCCTTAGCTGATGCTTTCTTGCTGGAATCATCGAAACGAGAGTAAATGTTCTTGATAATACGGAAGAAGAGCTTCTCAAACATAATACCCACATTAGAGAGTTGTTTGGCAGACCAATCGTTTCTATCATCTACCGTTAAATCTCCAGATAAGAACTGAGCATAAACTCCTACACTATAAGCTAAATACATTATCTTAGTAGATCTAACATAGCCTTTGTATTCTGGTTGAGATAGAGGTTGGAATGAATACGGATTAGCATGTGCATAAAGGAATCTATCTAAATCTTCGATGATATCTGGAATGGATATATCTCTATGAACCCCGGATCTTTCAGATGAAGAGAAAGCAGTATTTCTCTTATCTATGATATCTTCATACATGGCTCTATCTGAAGTTCCTACTTGCAAGAAGTTAGAATAAGTACTAAGAATAACATTCTTAGCTCTGTATCTATTCTGTTCTGGAATCATAGATAAAATAATATTAATCATTGGATTGCTATCTACTGCTTCACTGAAGGGACCAAAAATAGTTTCATCCCAAAGTAACTTCATAACTTGGAATGGATTGAGCCCTATCTTGATTCCTCCTACGATAGTTTCAATAACTAAAGATCTGGAAGTAGTCATCTTAACGTCATTGATGAAGGTTGAGTTAGGAGTTAAAGCTGTAGTTCTGAGAACCGTGAAGATCTTCTTATCTTTGGCATCTTGCATGTTAAATAAGATAGGTTGGTTATAGAGCAAATTACATTGGATATTCATAGTGAATTCTCTACCCTTAACAATGAAATAACCCATAGGATCATTATGACATTCTCCCATCTCTAGCTTCTCTTGATCTGATTTATCTCTGAGATGACAATACTTAGATCCTAACATACAAGGCACTTCTCCAATCACTCTATTGGGTAAAACTTTATAGATAGTAGCATCTGAGTTATAGATAACATGAGAGCCCCTAATCCTCACAGCATAGGTTAAATCCTTCTCTCTAGCTTCTTTAGGATATAAATCTCTAGATGTTCTATGAGTACTATCACCTCTGAGGGAGTCGGAGACTTCAATAGAAGGGCGATCATATGTAATACTATCTATATCTACTCTAACGTATTGGCCTGAACCATCTGAAAGTCTACATACATATTCATGTAAAACGATAGGCAATCTAGTATCCAACCAGTTATCGTAAGAATCGATAAGATCCATGACAAAGGTTTGACCGTCATAGAGCTTACCGCTAATATATCTCTGGTGATATAGATCTGGTACTTTTTCCTTGGCAAAGGATACAATATGTTCCATCATCTGTGGATTCTTTTTAGCGAATGTATTGATACCTGACATTTTGGTTAGTTAAATTATTTGATTTACCTCTATATTCTATATTTTATTTCTCATAATTGAAGTTCAGAAATGCCTCCACCTTTAACTCTCCTATGTATTGGAGATCCACATTTCACAGCCTCCAATGCTAGAGAAACGGAGGCTCTTAAAACCGAAACGCTCAGGGTCATTAATGAACATTCCATTCAATACGTAATTATCTTGGGTGATACCTTAGATCGTCATGAAACCGTTAACTTGAACGTACTTCATAGAGTTAACGAGTTCTTCTTCGAAATTCTTCAAGTGGCACAACTATATGTACTAATCGGTAATCATGATATTCCAAACAACAAACTATTCATGTCGGAAGTCCATCCCTTCATGGGATGGAGGCATCCTAACTTGCATATCATTGATAAGGCTAAGCTTGTAGAAATTCAGGATTTTAAATTTCTTATGGTGCCATATGTACCACCAGGAAGGTTTGAAGAAGCCATTCAAGAATTCATCGAACCTAAACCAACATGTATCTTTGCTCATCAAGAATTCAAAGGTTGTTCCTATTCTGGCATCACATCCACCACAGGTGATCATTATCAGCATGACATCGATGTTATTTCAGGACACATCCACGAAAAACAACGTTTAGCTAAGATCTATTATCCTGGAACACCCTATCAAACCAACATGGGTGAATCTCCTAACAAGAGTGTTTCTATCTTTACCTGGGAACAACCAGATCAGAGCTACACGGAACAATGTATTAGCCTCAACATTCCAAAGAAAATATCCTTAGATATGGATACTTCACAGATTAGAATCTGGGAGGTTCCTGACACTATCAATAGATATCGTATCATTCTACATGGTTCTAATGCAGAGTTTATAGCTTTATCTAAGCAAGGAACCATCAGGAATCTGACATCCCAAGGTGTTAAAGTAACCTTCAAGGATAATGAAAGGAATGTTTCTCAACCTGTAACCCAAAAAGAAAAGCTATCTTTCCTTCAAGGTTTGAACAAAGCCATCCAAAAACTTGATCCCACTGTCGTGCCTTATGTTTTAAGCTTATCTAAGCAACTGTTCGGCGCAGAGTTAGTTCGTTAGTCCATTACTTATATATGACATTTCCATCTCGAAATGTCATAACTTTAAAAGTTATGTTTAATAAAGAATGATTACTTATTCAACCTTTAATTTTCCTGGAACTATACCAGAAAGTCACAACCTTCTAACTGGAATTCGGAGAAAAGATTCTAATCTCTACATAACTGGTTTCTACATTCCTCAAGGTAAAACAGAGACCGTCTCATATCTCTACAAAGGCAACATCAAACATCTCAATTCTGGAGGCTATTATATTCTTAACTATCCAGGATCCGCGACTACTAATCTCTATGGTCCTGCTATTCTAAAACATGATAAAGTCAGAGTAGTAGGAAACTATACCTTAACTGGTACCAACAATACTTATGGTTGTATGTACACAGGTAAGTTAGATGGAACAGGACGTTGGATAACTTTAACTCCATCCTATGATACCCTCAATTGTATAGCTCATTCAACTATGAAAGATTTAGTGGTAGGAGGCTATCAAACTAATCATCTACTCAAAGCCTTTATCTATGATATCAAGAGAAAGAGTTTCATAGAAATCCATAAAGCCAACGCTAAGAGTATAACCGCTTATGGAGTTTGGTATAATGGTGGAGATTGTTACACTATTTGTGGAGGTTATAGTCCAATTGTAGGAATCCAGCTTAATATTGGTTTTATAGTTGATTATAATAGAAAAACTAAGAAGTTCAGCGACTGGACTGACTATTATTACAATAACGATAAAGAATCATTCGTTACCCACTTTGATGGTATAACTGGAGCTCATGATGGCTATCATCTAACTGGTACTACAACTTCCAACAACAATGAAATAGGTTTCTTCACTCGTGTTAAGCGTAAGAGCAATCATCATCTAGAAAAGAAAGCATCGTGGCTTCCACTTTCTTATCCAAATGCTATCACAACTACAGGAAACAGTATAGTAGATGACATCGTTATAGGAGTTTATTCATTACCTGATGATCCTGCAGTTAATGGTTACATTAGTAGGATCCATGAGCATAAATAGAAAGAGACATAAAGTTATAACATCGTTTCGAAGCGATGTTATATGTAAGCATAGATTAACTATGAATTTAGAGCGATCATGATGATTTTTCATGAACTTCAAAGGTTACTATAAACTTTTTCTAAAATCTATAGACTTATATAACACAAAGTTCATGAAAATCAATGAATGAAGACCTAAAACTACTGTTCTAATATTATACTATCACAGTGATAGTATAATAACCTATTCTTTGTTATAATCTATGTTTAAACTTCATGAAGTTTATATTCTTAAAGCTCTATAATTTTAGAAAAAGTTTATAGTAACCTTTGAAGTTCATGAAAAAATCATTCATTGAAGGTCTAAAGAGTGTTTTAGCACGAGTTTGGAATAAAGTGCTAAAACACTTGCTCTAGATGTTTCTAACTTTTCATGAACTTTGTTGTAATAAAAGTCTCTATGTATTTTTATAGAAATATAGTAGCTTTGGTGAAACTTTCATAGTCAGAGGTCTTGAGAGAGTGTCAGAGGTCTTGAGAGAGTGTCAGAGGTCTTGAGATCATAAAAGTTTCACTAAAGCTACTATATTTCTATAAAAATATATAGAGACTTTTATAACAACAAAGTTCATGAAAAGTTAGAAACAAAGTTATAATATCTCTTCATTGAAATATTATATATAAGTTAAGAGCAATTAAACGAGTACATTAGTGAAACATAAAAGAACAATGAATGATTTTTTCATGAACTTCAAAGGTCACTATAAACTTTTTCTAAAATCTATAAGCTTTTAGAACAGGATTTCATGATTTTTATCATAGATTGTTACAAAGAACATGTTATTATACTATGGCTGCGATAGTATAATATTTCTCAACACGTTTTAAGACATTTATGCATTGATTTTCATGAAATCTTGTTATATAAGCTTATAGATTTTAGAAAAAATTATTATAACCCTATGAACTTCATGAAAAATATAACATAGAAGATCCAAAATACCTTCACTGTTGCTCTATGTCGAAATATAACATCTCATACCAGAGATGTTATAACTTTTGTATCTCATTATTTATATCATTCATTGGAGATTGGATATCTCTAATTCTAGGATTTCGTTGCCCATCAAAACTCCTCTAACTTCATTGTCTTCATAAACTCTGAGCCGTCCATCAATGGTTAGATCATAATAGCGCTCTTCATAGGTGTTATAGATTTTAGAAGATCCGAGTTTCATGAGTGTGATATAAGAATCTAAGGAGATTTTAGTAGTCTTAGACGGATAAATAGCGAAGTGTGAAATAGCGAATTTATCACTGGATGCTTGATATGTAAGCTTATATTTAGCAGTTAAAGCATTAATTTCAGTAGTTGAGGGCTCATGATAGGTTCCAAGAATCATCTTACCTAAGAGTACATTATCCGATATAATGTAACAGATGGGTTGTAAGGTTGGAGAGTAGTATTCTAATTCTATTAGAGGAGCTAAAGTATCAGCTTTGATGGCTAGTTGAAATTCAGGCCATTCTGTATGGTTGCTATTATCGAAGGTGAGTCTTCTATAAAAAGCAAGACGATCTTGCTCTCCATAACCTTCACCAAAGGGATCCATCTTAACTAACTTATAGAAATCATGGAGTCCTATTTTTTGGATTTGGTTTCTAAAATATTGGATCCCTAAGACATTAATCCAATGATTGATGGATAAAGGATGTGTTATGATTACATTCTGCTTTTCAGATAGCAGTTGAATGGTTTGTTTAGCATAATTCTTGCCTCGGAAGGGGTAGAAGATCTCAAACAAATGGATTAAGAGATATTTCTTGCCATTGAGTTCCTTCTTATAGGACGAAAAATAACCCACTGGAATTTCGTTAGCTATGATGATATGCTGGCCTTCTTTGCAAAAATCTGTGATGAAACTCTCGTCTCTGATTTCAGAGGGACATTGAATCATGTAGTTGATAGCCATATGTACATGTCTCCTATATATAGGAGACAACACTTCTACAATATTTATCATGTTTTGAGCTACTGAATTATTAAGTTGTAAATAAAGATTAAATGGGAACAGAAATATCTAGATCTAATGATCAACCATGCATCTATCAAGTTGAAGAACCTCCTCTTAAACTTCCTGAACCGGAGAAGGATATTATGATAGTAGGTTCTTGTAGGGTGGGTAAAACCTCGCTCTACAATAAACTAGTTGGTAACAATCTACCTTTAACCTATAGTGGTACTATAGGCATAGAGCCTAGAACTATTAAAATAAATACTTCCCTAGTCACGATTTGGGACACTTTACCTATCACTAATGAACCTGGACCTATTCATGAATATCTCATAGATAAATGCTCTATTTTTATCTTGGTCTTTTCATTAATAGATAGATCCAGTTGGCTTAGAATTGGACATGCATGTAGAACCATAACTGATAGAGCTAAGAATCCCATCATGATCTTAGTTGGGACCTTTCACTCTGATGCTCCTGGAGCCATTTCGGATTTAGAAATCGAGACTCTTAGAATGCAATATTCCGATATTTTTTATATCCCTATCCAAGGAACCGATTACTCCGACGTCATGATCCAACTAGAACAAATTATTACCTAGAGTCTACAAGAACAAAGAATATAACGTCTTCAAGATGTCTAACTATAACTTTATTTAAGTTATTTATATTTCAAGAAATGGACCGTAACTATATGATCGGTATCGTCGTTTTTATTTTTCTAGTGTTACTAATTTTAGTGCTCATCTGGTATAATTCTGGCAACAAACAGACACATCACAGAAAGCAAGTAGGCATCATCTACTCTAAGTCACAATCTAAGATACCAGATATTCTAACCGAAGTAGCAGATCTCAGTTTCATTAAAATATCTGGGGACGAAGCTCATGATCTCCAACAATTCATGCTTCTAGAGGAACAAGGAGTTGATTGCTACATCAGTGAACTCATAGATCATGAAGTGGCTTATGTTCATGATCTATACTTCAAGCATAATCCTGATATCCTTCATCTTAATAATGGATCTCACTACGATAACAATGAATCTAATCTCATTAGAAATACTGTTTCGGATAAGGATCTAGCTTTAGTAGTTGCTAAATATGCTACAGGTAAAGTTGGTATAATAGAAAATACCTCAGACTTTAGATCTAAAGCTTTTAGATCGCTTCTAGACTTTGAGACTTATGATCCAGAATCTTCATATGATACCATTATTGCTCTAAGTGACATATCAGATACCATCACACCTAAGATCATCTATCCATTTCAAGATAAAGGTATTGCTATAAAACCCATTGAAGAAGCTAAGGAACGTTGTTATAATTTAGGTCACATGCTATCGTACCAAATGCCCCAGATAACATCCTTTACCATTGAACATCATGATTCCCATGAAACTATGGCCCATGCCATGATTCATAACGAAGAGTGTTTCATTCTTCATCATCGTCTCATAGATGAAGTAGAACACTATTTAAGCTCTGAATAAGAGAGAATGTGAGAAAATAGACATAAAAGTTATAACATCTCATGTTAGAGATGTTATATGTAACCTTAGAACAACTAGAACGAATGCTTTAGATGAATACGTTTTCGGAGCAATAGCGAAGCGTTAAAGAGCTATGAATGATTCTTTAAACCTTTCAATGAATGTTTTTCATGAGCTTCAAAGGTTCTCTATAATTTTTTCTAAAATCTATAAGCTTTAGATAACAAACTTCATGAAAATCAATGCATGAAGTCCTTAAAACGTGTTAAGAAATATTATAACACTACAGTAGTGAATAACATGCTATTTGTACAATCTATGATAAAAATCATGGTCTTCATTGATGTATAAAGCTCTATAAACTTTAAAGAAGTTTAAAGGAACCTTTGAAGTTCATGAAAAAGAATACACGAAGGGTCTAAAAAGCTCTTCATTGTTGTTCTAGGTTTACATATAACATCTCGTATTGGAGATGTTATAACAATCATGATGATTTTTTCATGATCTTCAAAGCTTCTATATAATTTTTTCTAAAATCTATAAGCTTTAAGAACAAGACTTCATGATTTTTATCATAGATTGTTACAAAGAATAGGTTATTATACTATCATTGTGATAGTATAATATTTCTTAACACGTTTTAAGGGTTTCATTCGTTGATTTCATGATCTTTGGGTTCTTAAAGCTTATAGATTTTAGAAAAAATTATTATAACCCTATAACAGTCATGAAAAACATTCATTGAAAGGTTTAAAGATACTTTATAGTTGTTCCAAGCTGAAATATAACATCGCTTCGAAGCGATGTTATAACTTTAATTCATGATTTAATCATCATGTTGGATGTTAGGACGTCTTTCAAGCATTTCTTTGTGAGTTAGCTTAGTACCAAACACATAATCCCAAATGTAAGTGAAAAAGCCAAAGTTATATTTTGGCATTTGGTGATGAACTATATGCATCTTACTTCCACTGATAAGACCCAAGGTTAAATCCTCTAGGTGATCATCATAACCACTATGACTTATGATATTATGGGCAGTTAAGAGGAAAGGAGTAGCATATGCTACTAAGGGATGAATGCCAACAATTAAGTGAGTTAACCTTGAAACTATGAATATTAATCCCATGACGGAATATAATTCAACCATGTGAGCACAAATAGCATGAATACATATAATGTCATGATAAGCGTGATGAACCTTATGATACCATGTATACATAAATCCATAGTGGTATAATCTATGGCCCCAATAGACCCCGAAATCCACAACTATAGTTAATAGAAGGGTTTGCCATAACCATTCGAATAAGGATGGAGCTTCTAGGGGGAAATTCTCTCTAGGTATGCCTTGAATAGCATAACCTCCATGAATATCACCAGTCATAAGCCAAATAGCTATAGATGCTCCTAAAACCATAAACCCTGAGTTCTTGAGAGCCATCACTAATGCATTCTTATAGGATTTCCAAGTCACGGGTGACACGATCTTAACTTTGAGCTTTTCCGTCTTCATGTAACCCAAATCCCATAGAGAGAAGAGACCAAAGAGTAATAGAGATTCTGCAGTTATTAGAGATACATGAACCGTACTTGAAGTTAAGATGGGATAGGAGAGCAATAAATTCCACAAATAAGATAAGAGCATAGTGAGGCTTTTTAATAATAGATTCTATTAAGCCTTAGATATATCATTTTATAAAATATCTCATATGAGATATTTTATGTTGACTCTTAAGCTATATTAGCAATAGCGACGCAAGAATTCAGAGATAGCATATAAGGTTTCACCATGCTCTTTGTGGATGAGATTAGCGCAATTACGTTCAACTATACCAGGAGTTAATGATGCTTTATCTCGTTTACCTGGTTCTTGAGATTTAGAAATAATATCATCGATTCTTCTAACAGCTCTGATCTCAGTATTAGTTGAAGCTTTAGTTCTATCATAGATACTAGTTCCCCTCCAAATAGAGAAGATCTTTTGAGAGCAATAGCCGCAAGTCACAAAGTAATCATTGTAATAACCTACGATTTCTTTATGTAGATGGATAGGACATGCTAAGAGGTAACAAGCCCAAGTATTATACTCTAGCATCTTATCAGCAACTCTATTGCCAGGCCATGAAATGATATAACCTTTGGCTTGAACTACCATTTCGATACTCTTAGGATCTACATAAGGAACTAGAGGAAATAGTTTAAGATAGTTTGCATGATCATGCTGCTTATTCTTATCTTTGAGGCCTTTAATAGCTTTCTTAGCTAAAGTTAGATGTTTATAGAAACCATACCTTAGATTAACTTCTCCTTCATGAATAGTTCTCCTCCAATGGAAAGCTTGTGATTCGAAACGATACCATTTATCTGTTGTTTCATCATAAGCCACCACAAACTCACCTGAAGTTAGTTTCGGTTCGTTAAAGAAGTCATTATGTTCAATAGGATGGAAACCAAACTTTAAATGTTTGTTGGCTACATCTAATGGAATCCAATCCGATTCTAAGATATCTTGTGGTACCTTAGGTTCCTTTTCTACTGAAGTCCATGATTCAGGTGCTTTAGACCACATAGTGTTGCAACCCAAATAATAAAGGAAACCTTCTCTATTAAGCATGTTAATTTTGGATCCAATAAGTAAGTCTTGATGGGATAGAATAAAGACATGACAGAAGGGACTATAAAGCTCTGGTCCAAACAAGGTTTCAACAGGACCACCTAAAGCAATATACATTTGCTCAAAGGTCTTACTCTGTCCAAGCTTCGAATTACAAACATCTAATTTCTTACAGGAAGAGATGTAGACTTTACCGTTATGCTTAAACACCTTAATTAGGGCTCCTTCCCTACCGATTCTAAACTTGAGATTAACAGGATCCAAATCTAAGATGTTACCATTAAGATCGGTCCATTTCTTGACATTAGGATCAATGAAGTCAGTTACGATAACTGGTGTGAAGCCTGGATTGGAAGCAACCACTAACTTTTCTTTAAGATCAACTACGGTTCCGCGATGTTTGAGATCTAAAGCTTCGGTAGCGTTAGCATCGTAATGCACTAGAGCTAAATCATTGGAGGCGGATTCAATATGACACTTAGTGACGTTAAGAAGGGAACTAATAATATCCATTTCTGGAGCTGAATGAGAAGAAAATAATTTCAAAGCTTTCAGTTAGTGATAGTTAGCATAAGCGTATGTTGGAGCAGAAGTGCAACGTTTAAGAGTGGAGCGTCTAAGTAAAGACCGTCTTAGTTCTAATACTTGGATGGAGTTTGTGCCATACATCATAGAGTATATTTTCATGCTTAACCGAATAAGGTACAATAACTAAATAAATACCTAATCTATTGCATGTATCTAATTTAAATTGGTCCCTTCGTAACTGTTTCTTAAACTCTTCTTCATTCTTAGCATAATGCGACGGATAATGGTAATGTTGGATGCCATTATATTCAAAGGCTATCTTAAGTTCTTCATTGTAACCATCTAACTCTAGATTTCTTCCAGTTTCAGGATTCTTGAGGAAATCAGGTCTAACTCTAACAAAAGGTTTAGCGAATAGATGTTCAAAGACTCTTCTAGTTATTTGTTCACCCTTCTTCTCTCCTTCCAATGGATGTGTGATAACAGGTTCATTAACTAGTTGATTGAAACTAATGTTAGGGGTTCTAGGAGTTATAGCATTTGATACTTCTTTATTAATAAACCCTTCTTCTTCATAGGTTTCTTCCATTTCGGTCTGTCTGTTATTGGAGACAGGTAGACCTACAAACTCTTGAGGCCCATCCGAATAAAAGAGCCATAATAATCCTATAATGATTAAACATACAAATATCCAATAAATCCAGCCATTAGTTTTCGTATTATTTTTTCCCATTTTCATGCAAATTAAAATGGATTCTAAGTTAATATTGAGACCAGAGTTTATCTCCTCCGCTTCCTTGTATTTAACCCTGAAGGAATCAGGATTCTTCGGCTCTAACCAAGTTTATGTTATATCACCTGCAGATTTAGACTTTGTGCAAGTGGATTCCACCATGAGAAAGTATGCTTCCAACACTATTAAACCTTTGAGAGCTAAATCAGGTTCCTTCTTAATCTTGGATGGTGTTATGTTGCATTCAAAGCTAGATCTCAAACAATACCCAGGGATGCAAGTACTATTCTTTGATACTCTAGGTTTACCTAAAGATTATCTTAACTCTTTTAAACCTATTAATGTAAGATATCTCAAGCTTAAAACTCCAGAAATATTATATAAAGCTGTAGAGGATAATGGACAAGATTTCATTACAGCTCTAGATACTTTTATGACAGCTACCAGCGATTATCGCCATGTGATATTTGGATCAGGCTTAGGTGACCTAAATCAAAGCTTTGATGATCTCAAGCAAGAGATCACTGACTTTAACAAAGCTGAAGAGCCAGAACCTTTATATTTAGAGTTTATGCCACCTAGACACATAGAGAACTGTGATTATTTATATATCTTAGCTGATATGAACCCTTGGGATGTAGAATTCCTAACCTCTATGTTCTATAAGAGTACATATACTAACAAAGATTTAAGAGTTATCTTCTACATTAAAGATAATGAAGAGAGTTATGAGAAGTATAATGAAATAGCCCAACATTTAAGCACGCATTTAAGTAATGAAGATGGATTATTGGAGGAAGGCGTGATCCAACCATTAAGTGTTATCAATGGAAGTTTCAAGAACTTCTAGAGAGATGGTTGAATAGAGTTAGAATTATAACATCATTGGATGTTATAATTAATTATAATTTTTGTTACTCTTATGAATTTTGGATCATCCGAGATAGCTCCGTCTCCATGCTATTATATTTAACCAAAACTTATTACAAGATTGTTATAATATCTCTACACAGAGATATTATATTTCTCATATCTATACATTCTTACATTTTAGGTGGTGAGATATCAGGTTGTCTCTCACCAGCCATTTCTTCTTTCTTTCCCTTAATAGCATTACTACTCATGCTTTCTCTAACTTTCCATACCATCTCATAGTTAGGTATAACTCTTAAGGTATATCCGGTTCCATTGATGTTAACATCACCTCCTAAAACTTCCGCCACTTTGTTGGTGGTCTTCAAAGCTTGCATAACTACTTGAGTTATAATCTCCCATTGTGAATAGTTATGGACATCGATACTTAAATAACCACCCATGAAATACCATGATACTCCTTCATTCATTAAACTTTGCTTTAAGCGTTCATCTATACTTTGAATTACTGCATAGTTATGTCCAACTTTAATAGTATGTCTATGATTTCCTTGTAGATGTTGAAGATAAAAACTAGGGTTTATGCCTCTTATCATAGTTCCAGGTTTAGCTTTATACCATCCTTGATTAGGATCTGTAACTGAGATGAAGGGCTTTCTATCTTCTGCTATCTTCTCTTGTTCTTCCTGTTCCTCTTTAAGGAATCCTTCATCTATGTCCTCTATTCTCGCCTCTCCTTCCACCAAGGTTTCGTTCTCTACTCCTCTCAATGAAACTTCCGTCTTGATTTCTTTAATGGGTACTAAGGGCCAATTATCAGCTAAAATGCCATGATAATCGTAAACGAAACATGTATTCCACATAGCTTTAAGTTGTTCAATGCATGAAGTTAAAATATAATTATGTCGTTGATTGAAGTTACGACTATCTAATTTAAAATTATCTTCTAGATAACAATACAATCTAACAGTCCATTGATCTTTAAGGATAAAACTCTCTACCTTAGGGTAACGATCTGGATGTAAGGTGTCAACTCCTTGAAACCCAGGATCACAGGTTACTAGCGATAGAGCATCAGCTATCCATTGCTTATTGAGGCCTTCTATGTAGATTTCGGAGTCCATGATTAAGCAAGGAGTTTTTCTCCTGAAGTCCGCATTAATAGTAATCCATCGCTGAAGGGTGTCTCTGGTTTCATCATCCATTAAAGGCCTAATGATTAAAGTAATATAAATTTTAGGTGACATATATTTAGATCCATATTCGACTATAGGTTCAGGTAAGTTATGATCGTAAGCTAGTGTGGTATCGCGAGTTAAACGCAGAAGTCCATCCTTAAAGACAGTGTTATGCTTAAGCCAGTAGATGACTTCCTGATTGAGGCAGAAGAGTCTATAAGGATCTAAGTTAAGATCGTTGACGGTAGTTAAGTCAAAGGGATTCAAGAAGGCAGGATCTTCCAGGTTAGTAGCACTATCAGAATAACAAGGTAATTGCTTTACGATATTAAAGATTCCATCGTCATCAAAAGTAAAGAAAAAAGGCGTTAAAAACTCCATTTTATGTAATTAACATGACAAAAATAGCATTTATCATAGGTTTCCAGTATGATGACGACGAGTCGGAGAAGATGGGACGTAGTTATCTTCCAGGAACTCTGTTAGATATGTATCGCATCTACAAGACCATAGCTAATAACTTTGATAAAGTTGTTCTACTCTCAGATCTGAATATCACAGATCAAGATATGTATAATCTAATGTCTAAGGATCTAGTAGACGGAGATATATATTATTTCAGACAGGATATAGTTAAATATCAATCCAAGGAACAAGTAATCCAATATCTAAATCAAGCTATTACTTGCTCCTTTGGTTTAATCTATTATTCAGGTCATTCACTGGGTACTAAATTGTTATTACCTGGTTCTAGTTTCATCTCAGAGATGGATATCTATCAGGTGATGTCTAAAATTACATCACCGGATATCGAAACGCTCATGATCTTTGATTGTTGTCATGGTCACAACTTCTTATTACCGTATAATTATGATGGTAAAGTCTTCCGATTAGTTGATGGAGTTAAGTTATATTTTCCTCATAGAATTCTATCTATTTGTGCCTCTCAATCTAGTCAGGTATCCTACTCTGACATTGAGGGTTCTCCTTTAACTAAAAGCTTGTATCAACATCTATCTAAGAAACCAATCACTAGACTTCATGAATTGTTTCATAAGTTGACCTTAGATGTAGATAGTTCTACCGGAACTCAACCCAAGATTTACGCTAGTTATCCTGATACTCATTATCTATGGCCTTGGGTTGTAACTCCAACAACTTGGAAGGTTAATTTCGACATCTATAATGGAAGTTTAAGCATAGTACTATAACGTACAAGAGATAAGTTTTATTTATGAAGATCCTTCAACCATACAAGAAGAGAAGAATAAATCCCTCTTAAGACCTTAAGGCTTCTTAATCCCATTATTCACTTATGGGACCCTTTAACCCCATCTACTTGAAGAAGATTAAAATCAAGAAAGCTACAACTAAGATGATTAAAAGTGCTATAACTACATAATAAGGAGTTAAATCCGTGGTGCTAGTGTTACCTGAGCAAAAGTATTGTTTGTTAGAAGTGTCTAAGGTACATTCTTGGTCTGGAGAAACGCAAGGACCGTTACAGGTACTCATACATGTAGTTCTAAAGGGACAATAGTTGTAGGTGTTAGCTATCTGGCAGTCGGATTGGTTAGTGAAGAATTGGTTGTCAGGCATAGCACCAGTCAGTAACCAGTTGTTAACTAATCTATTGATGGTTGGTTGATCGGATAAAGTGACGGAGCAATTAGATATTGGAAACCATGTAATAGTGAAGAAATAAAACTTACCAAATAAACTTTGAAGAATAGGATTACCATTAGTATCGGTTTTGATTCCACCTTGACCATTAGAAACATAAGCATTGAAAGGTGTTACTATATTGTTATAAAAGAAATCATAAGCTACTCCAGTTAAGGCAGTGACGCCGTTACCAGGCCAGAAGTTATCGTTAGCTTCAGTAGTTATAGGAACTATGTTGGAAGGAGTAGCTGTTACATCCAAGGAACCATTAGTAAAGCCTATGCTATATATAATAGCACCTAGACCGCTTCGGACCGTCATCTGACTATATGAAGAGAAATTAGTGAAGTTGATTATAGCTCCTGCAGGGTTTCTGGGATCAAAGATGAAGTTAGGTAAAGGTACTCCTTGTTCCTGAACTAAGGTACCTGTATAAGTGATACCATTAGAATCTAGAGCATACATATAAAAGAAATCGGTTCCTAGAACTGTTCCAATCTCAGGTATTGACATTTTTTAATATCCAATAAATGTCTCAGGTAACGCAAATTCTTATCCCTTTGATTCCATCATGGATAATGGAATTTGGTCCCTTCACTAGCATAGAAGACATAGCTAAAGATTCTTATTCTATTATGGTAACCACTAAGTTTGATGCTGATCTATTTTACTATGTCATCTCTAGAATGAATGCTGGAGATCTAGATGAAACTATTATAACTGCTTACGTAACTCATCCAGATCTATTAGCTTCAGCTATTGATACCATAGAATTTCAAGTAGGTTCAGCTCCAATGCTCCAATCTAAAGATACAACGTTTACATGTACTAGCATACCAGACTTTATCCAAAACTATAAATACCAAAGCACCATCTTTGACGAAACTAACTCTCCGACTATAGCTTATGCAGCTAAATACATGGGTGTTAACTATGAATCCACTTCTTCTATCCAATGGGACTCAGGTTTACCTCATCCTGATGAATGGATTATGGGAGCTCCATGGTTAGTTTCTAAATTAAGCTTTGATCCAGCTCTGACTTATAAACTTATCCAAGTCTTTGGTAAAAAGACTTTTGAAGTGGTTCTCATGGGTTGTATCTTGGAAGCTACAGATCTGCAATGGTTAGATCCCGAAATGGAACCAGTTAAGAAACGTATGTATATTAGAGAAACACCCCTTCTAACTAAGACAGCTATACTTCTATTGTCCCTTCAACAAAGTCATAACATAGTGGCTCCCACATCTATAGTTGACACCTTTAAATACCTTATATCTCAATTCAACGATGTAGTTCCAGTAACTTACGACCAAATTAAAGATAAAGTTGTAGAGCTTGAAGCTATGATCTAAACAAAGTTATAACATCTCACGATTGAGATGTTATATTTCGATCTAAAGCAACTAGAATGAATACGTTTTCAAAGCAATAGCAAAGCGTAAAGAGCGATAAAGCACTCTTGGATCTTCAATGAATGATTTTTCATGAACTTCTATAGGTTACTATAAACTTTTTCTAAAATCTATGAGCTTTAGGTTACATGAAACCATGAAAATCAATGTATGAAGATCTTAAAACTACTCTTAAAATATTATACTATAACAGTGATAGTATAATAACATGTTATTTACTACAATCTATGTTTAAATTTCATGAAATCCTGTTCTATAAGCTTATAGATTTTAGAAAAAATTATAGAGAACCTTTGAAGTTCATGAAAATCATTCGTTGAAGATCCAAAAACACCTTCATAGTTGCTCTATACTTACTATAACATCTCTTCATTGAGATGTTATAACTTTGTTCAACCCTTTTCATGAACTTTGTTCAACCCTTTTCATGAACTTTGTTCAACCCTTTTCATGAACTTTGTTCAACCCTTTTCATGAACTTTGTTCAACCCTTTTCATGAACTTTGTTCAATAAAGTCTCTATGTATTTTTTATAGAAATATAGTAGCTTTAATGAAACTTTCATAGTCAGAGGTCTTGAGAGAGTGTCAGAGGTCTTGAGAGAGT
>Ga0310915_10000444_pt1 | contig 19872 bp, 20 predicted proteins | sample GREbulkMGAN111_FD_202508 | JGI IMG/M metagenome (GOLD analysis project Ga0310915, IMG submission 202508) | Lab enrichment of tropical soil microbial communities from Luquillo Experimental Forest, Puerto Rico - GRE.bulkMG.AN111 | ecosystem: Environmental > Terrestrial > Soil > Tropical forest >...
CAACGCGAAGGTGTACTGGGTCGAACTCGCCGAGGCCAACGCCGTCAACGCGCGCCAGATCTGGGCGCACGCCGGCGTCGCAGACCGGGTGACGTGCGTCGTCGGCACCATCGGCGACGGCGGGTGCACGCTGGACGCATTGGCCGACGAGCACGGATTCACTTCTGGTGCACTCGATTTCGTATTCATCGACCACGACAAGGCCGCGTACCTGGACGACCTGAAGAGCATCCTGGACCGGGGCTGGCTGCATCCGGGCGCGATCGTGGTCGCCGACAACGTCAGAATTCCCGGCGCGCCGAAATACCGCGAATACATGCGCCAGCAGCAGGGCAAGCTGTGGAACACCGTCGAGCACAAGGCACACCTGGAATATCAGTCACTGGTCTCCGACCTGGTGCTCGAGTCCGACTACCTGGGATAGCCGCCGAGCGTCGACGTCGCGGCCGACAGCAGGGTCAGGTCGCGCGGGGGTGGGCCCCGGCCCACACCTCGCGCAGCGCGTGCACGGTGACCAGCGTGTAGATCTGCGTCGTCGTCACCGAGGCGTGACCCAGTAGCTCCTGCACCACGCGGACGTCCGCGCCGCCCTCCAGCAGGTGGGTGGCGAAGGAATGCCGCAACATATGCGGCGACACACCCGAGTTGATGCCGGCGCGCTCAGCGGCGTCCTGCAGCACCTGCCATGCGCTCTGCCGCGACAACCGCCCGCCACGCGCATTGAGGAAGATCGCCGGGGTTCCGCGGCCGCGGCGCGCCAGGTCCGGACGGCCGCGCACCAGATAGGCGTCCAGCGCCTGCACGGCGGGCCGCCCCACCGGCACCAGCCGCTGCTTGCCGCCCTTGCCGCGCAGCAGCACCGACCTGGCATGCGTGTCGATGTCGTCGACGTCGAGGCCGACGGCCTCGGAGATCCGTGATCCGGTGGAGTACAACAGCTCCAGCAGCGCCCGGTTGCGCAGCGCCAGCGGGCCGTCGCTCGGGCTGTCGCCGCCCGCGCCTTCGAGCAGCGCGAGCACCTCGTCGATCGTCAGGCTTTTGGGAAGCCGACGACCCGGTGTCGGCGGCCTGACGGCCCGCGCGACGTCCAGTTCCGCGAGCCCCTCGGCGGCCGCGAACCGATGCAGCCCCCGCACCGCGATCAGCGCCCGCGCCGCCGACACCGCGGAGAGCGCCGCGGCCCCGGAATCGGGATCGCCGCGTCGCAGCGCGACCAGGAACTCGCTGACGTCGTCCTCACCGACCTTGGCCAGGTCGTGAATTCCACGGTCGGACAAGTGCTTCGAATAGCGGCGTAGGTCGCGGCGATAGGAGCTCAGGGTGTTCTTGGCCACGCCCCGCTCGATTGTCAGGTGTTCGAGGTAGCCCTGAAGTTGTGTCTCCAGTGCCGCCGTCATTGCGCGGCTTTCCGCGCGGCGAACGCCGTCGGCTTGTCGATCCACGGGCTGTCCACCGGGCGCGTCTGCGCGAACCCGGTAATTACCGCGTGCGCGGCCAAAATCCCGGCAACGGCAATGGAATTGACGACTTCACCGCTGAGCACAAGGCGGGCCGCCTCCTCGATGGGCATCCAGCGCATCGTCATGTCAGCTTCTTCGTCATGCGCCTCGGGTCGCGCCACATCAGTCAATCCCGTGGCCAGATAGACCCGCACTGATTCGTCGCTGAACCCCGGCGCAGTATTGAGATCGACGAGCACCCGCCAGGTGCTGGCTTGCAGGCCGACCTCTTCCTTGAGCTCCCGTACGGCCGTGAGGTGTGGTGGCTCCCCCGCGACGTCGAGTAATCCCGCGGGTAGCTCCCATAGCCGCCGACCAAACGTGTGGCGGTACTGATAGACCATTCGGATGTTGTTGTCATCGTCCATCGCGACGATGGCTACCGCGCCGTAGTGCTCGACCACTTCTCGTGTCGCGATGTTGCCGCCCGGCATTCGCACCCGGTCACGACGCAGCGCGAAAATGTTTCCACGGTGCAGCGTTTCGGATGACGCCGTTTCGAAGACGTGCTCAGCCACGGGCCGCGGGCTCAGGTAGCGGCCGCTGAACGCTGTCTCGGTGCTGCTGATTGCCGTTGGGCGAGCGCTCGGGAATTTCCACCGGCAGCAGCTCGCCCGCTTTGTAATCAAGGGCCGCACCGACGAACGCGACGAACAGCGGGTGCGGCCGGGTGGGTCGGCTCTTCAGTTCCGGATGGGCCTGGGTGCCGACGACGAACGGGTGCACGTCCTGCGGGTATTCGACGAACTCCACCAGGTGGCCGTCGGGCGACGTCCCGGAGAACCGTAGGCCGCTTTCGGCGATCCGTTCGCGGTAGGCGTTGTTGACCTCGTAGCGGTGCCGGTGTCGCTCCGACACCTCCGTCGTTCCATAGGCTTGGGCCACAATCGAATCCGGCTTGAGCACCGCGGGATAGGCCCCCAGCCGCATGGTGCCGCCGAGGTCGGCTTCACCGGCGACGATCTGTTCCTGATCGGCCATCGTGGAGATGACGGGATCCGGTGTGCCCGGCTCGAATTCGGCCGAATTGGCTTCCGTGAGACCGACCGAGCGCGCGGCTTCGATCACGATGCACTGCAGGCCGAGGCACAGCCCCAGCACCGGCAGCCCGCGCGCCCGCGCATGACGGATGGCGCCGATCTTGCCCTCGATTCCGCGGATGCCGAACCCGCCGGGAACCAGCACGCCATGTACGTCGCCCAGCGCGGCGGCGGCGCCGCTGGCGCTCTGGCAGTCGTCGGAGGCCACCCACACCATCTCGACCTTGGCGGTGTGCTTGAACCCGCCGGCGCGCAGCGCCTCGGTGACGGACAGGTAGGCGTCGGAAAGCTCAACATACTTGCCTACCAAAGCGATTCGCACGGTCTCGTGCGGATCGTGGACTCTGCGCAGCAGGTCGTCCCACTCGGTCCAGTCGACGTCGCGGAACGGCAGGTTGAGCCGCCGCACAACGTAGGCGTCGAGTTCCTCGCGGTGCAACACCTTGGGGATGTCGTAGATCGACGGCGCGTCCGGCGTGGAGATGACGCCGTCGATATCGACGTCGCACATCAGCGCGATCTTGTCCTTCAGCGCTTCGGGGACGTCCCGGTCGCAGCGCAGGATCAGCGCGTCCGGGGTGATACCGATGCTGCGCAGCGCGGCTACCGAGTGCTGCGTGGGCTTGGTCTTGAGCTCACCCGACGGGGCCAGGTACGGCACCAGCGACACGTGCAGGAAGAAGACGTTTTCCCGGCCCAAGTCGTGGCGGACCTGCCGCGCCGCCTCCAGGAAGGGCTGCGACTCGATATCGCCCACGGTGCCACCGATTTCGGTGATGACGACATCCGGGCGGTTGCCGTCGGCGTCCGGTTTGGCCATCGCCAGGATGCGCCGCTTGATCTCGTCCGTGATGTGTGGGATGACCTGGACGGTGTCACCGAGGTATTCCCCGCGCCGCTCCTTGGCGATGACGGTCGAATACACCTGTCCGGTAGTGACATTCGCCGAGCCGGACAGATCGCGATCCAGGAACCGCTCGTAGTGCCCGACGTCGAGGTCGGTTTCGGCGCCGTCCTCGGTGACGAAAACCTCGCCGTGCTGGAACGGGTTCATGGTGCCCGGGTCGACGTTGAGGTACGGGTCGAGCTTCTGCATCGTGACGTGCAACCCGCGTGCGGTCAGCAACTGTCCGAGGCTGCTGGCCGTCAGTCCTTTGCCGAGCGAGGATGCGACGCCACCGCTGACGAAGAGGTGCTTGGTGGCGGATTGGGGGTGCTTTCGCACTGAGCGACCTCCGTGAAGACGGGCAGGGCTTGGATTGGGCCTGCCGACCCACGGAAATCCACCCTAACATCCGGCACGCGGGGGCGCCGGGGACACGCCCTACTGGGGCACCGTGATCGACGTGGCCCCGTGTCCGGTGCCGTACTGCCCGACGTGGCCGCCGTTGACCAGATCATGCAGGCCAAGGACTGCGGTGATCCGTCCCGGCGCGGTGTCGATGTCGTCGACGGTGCTGATGGCCGAGGACATGCCGGCGTCGGCGCGGGTCACCGCGACCGCGGCGCCCCCCGCCGCCGAACCGTCTCGCCCGGCCAGCAGCGTGCCCGAGCCGTGCGGTGCCAGCGCGGCGGAGAACCGGGCCACGCTGGCGCCCTGATTCCCGGCGTCCTGCGGCAGCGAGCCGCCGGTAATGACCAGCGCGGCGTTCGCGCCCGGCATGTGCTCGCCTGCCTGATAGGTGATGAACCCGGTGTCGCGCAGCGCGGCCAGCACGGTATCCCGCTGGGAATCTGAAATCTCTGGGACGGCAGGCACGGCCGGGTTGGCGTTGATCAGCATGGCGATGCCCAGCAGGTCGCCGGCCTGCGAACCCTGGTCCACGAGCTTGGTGCTCAATTGCTGACCCGCCGGCAGGATCGACGAGTTCACCACCGTCCGCAGTTTCTCCGCGGAGTTGGCATCGACGAACTCCTGCGTCAGCGACACCGTTCCGGTGACCGTGCCGCCCGCCTGGCCGATGAATTTGGAGATCGTGGCGACGTCGTCATCCTTCGCGTCCGGGGTGCGGAACACGACCACCGATTTGCCGCCGAGCGCGTCGTGCACTATCCGGCCGACCAATTGATTATCGAAATTGCCTGCCGCAGCAAGCTTTTCGTTGAGCGCATTCTTTTGGTCGTTGAGTCCGTTGATCTGTGAGTACAGGTCGCGCTTCTCGTCGCGCAGGCTCGACAGCAAGGTGTCCGACAAAAAGCCGGAACCCAGCACGACTCCCACGGCCAACGCCAAAAAGACCGCGGCCAGCGATAAGGCGTGTTGGCGTAACGAGATCATTCAATGCACCGTCCTCGAAACAACTACGTGACCAAGTGCCGCACCCAGACGTAGAAGTGGTTCCAGTACTGGGTTATCCAATGCAGCACTGCGCCGTCCGTGCGTGACACCCACAGGGCGACGATGACGGCGATGAGCATCGTGAGCGCCAGCAGCGCGATGGCGCCCGCCGAAATGTGGTTGCGATACAAGGTGGCGACGGCCTTGGCGTCCACCACCTTCTCCCCGACGCGGAGCCTGGTCAGGAAGGTCGAGGGGTTGCTTTGGGTGCGCGTCCGATCGAAGAACGTCTCGATGTTGGCGGTGTGGCCGGCCGTCACGAGCAACGCGGCGCCGTGGTGATCGGCCAGCAGCAAGGCCAGGTCGACCGCCGAACCCGCGGCCGGAAAGGTCATCGCCCCGACACCGAGATCCTGAATTCGTTCCAAACCGGGCGCGTGGCCGTCGGCATCGGCGGGTAACACGACCTGGGCACCGCACTTGAGGGCATCGGTGCTGATGTGGTCGGGGTCGCCGACGATGATCTGGGGACGATAACCGCCCTTGCGCAACACATCCGCGCCGCCGCCGACGCCGATGAGCACCGGCTGGTACTCCTTGATGAACGGCTTAAGGGATCGCAGATCGTCCTCGGCGCTGGGCTCGTCGGCAACGATCACCACGTGCCGGCGGCGTAGGTCGACGTCGATGTCGGGGATGCCGATACCGTCGATCAACAGCGGGCTTTCGCTCTTGATGAACTCAATCGTGTTGCCCGCGAACGCCTCCAGGTGGGCAGCCAGTCCGCTCTTGGCCTCGCGCATCAGGTCGGCGATGTCGTGGTCGGAGCGTTCGGTACCGCGGACCAGCCGGCGGTCACCGGCGTACACCCCGCCTTCATGCAAGCGAATCTTGGAGCCGTCCTTGACCTTCTTGAAGATGTCGGGGCCGGTCTCGTCAATCAGGGTGACCCCGTTGTTGACCAACACCTCAGGCCCCAGATTCGGGTAGCGGCCCGACACCGACGGCGATGCGTTGACGACCGCGGCGATGTCCGCTTCCACCAGCGCGTCCGCGGTGATGCGGTCCAGATCCAGGACATCGAGGACCACAATGTCGCCGGGGCAGACCCTGCGCAGCAGTCGGTCGATGTTCCGGTCCACCCGGGCGGTGCCGGTGAGGCCCGGCCGGTTGGTGTTGCGCGATAGCAGCCCTGACATCTTCATGGGGGCGATTCTGTCCGTGAACCACGGATGACGCGTGGAGGCGCGCCGTAACATTAGCCTCAGAAGTTATCTAGAGTCACATCTGTCACAGACTCGTAAAACCTCGGCATCGAGTTGATGCACGAGGGTGCGCAGTTGTACACGTTCTGCGGCGTTTCGGCGTACAGACACGCAGGCTCGCCGATCCGCCGCGCAGTTAGATCTCGTCGTTCTGGGCCGCGTCGAGCAGTTCGCGGGCGTGCGCGCGCCCACTGTCGGATTCGCCCAGGCCGGCCAGCATCCGCGCCAGCTCGGCCACCCGGTCGTTGCCGCTGACCCGCTGCACCACACTGGTGCCTTTCGGTCCGGCCGTGTGCACCACCAGATGCACGTCGGCGTACGCCGCGACCTGCGGCAAATGCGTGACCACGATGACCTGGTGGGTGCGCGCCAACCGCGCCAACCGCCGCCCGATCTGCACCGCGGCGCGGCCACCGACGCCGGCATCGACCTCGTCGAACACCATCGTGGTGCCCGCCGCCGACGCGGACAGGACCGCCTCCAGCGCCAGCATCACCCGGGACAACTCGCCGCCGGAGGCGCTCTTCGCCAGCGGCAGCACCGTCATGTCGCGGTGCGCCGCGAACCCGAACTCCACCTGGTCGATGCCATCGCCGCCGGCCCGGGCAAGCTCGCCGGTGGGCAGCGTCAGCGTGGCGGGATCATCCTGGCCGGTCGCGCTATCGGTGGCCACATCGATGGTGAATTCGGCGTCGGCCATCGCCAGCCCGGAGAGCTCCGCCGTCACCTCCTTGGCCAGCCGTTTGGCGGCCTTGCGCCGACCCTTGCTGAGATCGACAGCGGCTTCGCACAATTCGCGCGCCAGCTCATCGACGCGAGACTGAATGCCTGCCAACCCTTCTTCGGACACGTCGATTTGCGCCAGCCGTTCCCGGGACTCCTGTGCCCACCGCAGCACCCCGTCGATGTCCGCGGCGTACTTGCGGGTCAGGGTCCGCAGTTGGGCCTGACGGGCCAGCTTGGATTCCAGCGCGCTGGCGTCGACGGGCAGCTCGTCCAGAAAGCCGCCGAGCTCACCGGCCGCGTCGACGACCACCGTCAGCGCCTCGGCGATTTGGCCGGCCAACGCCTGCAGCGTTGCATCGTCGGTCGATTCCAGTGCGGCCCTTGCCTTCCCGAGGCTGTCGGTGGCGCTGAGCCCGGACCCGTCCGCGTCGTCGGCGGACAGCGCCGCGCGCGCGAGGGCCGCGGCCTCGCGCAACGTGTCCAGTTCGGAGAGCCGCAGGATGTCGGCGACCAGCGCGTCGTCTTCCCCGGGTTCCGGGTCGACGGTGTCGATCTCGTTCAGCGCGAACCTCAGCCGGTCCGCCTCCTGGGCGAGTTCGCGGGATCGGTCGCGGCGGTCGATGAGGTCGCGTCGCGCCGACAGCCAAGCGTCGCGCAGTTTGCGATAGCGATCCAACGCCGGACCCGCGCCCGCGAACCGGTCCAGCGCGTCGCGTTGCTCCTCGGGCCGCATCAGCCGAAGCTGGTCGTTCTGCCCATGCAGGGTCAGTAGCTCGGTGGTGACACCACTCAGCGACTTAGCGGGCACGCTGCGGCCTCCGAGATAGGCCCGCGAGGGGCCGTCGCGGCTGACCGAACGCAGCACTATCACGCTGCCATCCTCGTCGCGCTCCGCACCCGACGCGTCCAGCATCTCGTCCAGCTGCGCGACCACGGCGTCGTCGAGATCGGTTGTCGTGAAACGGCCTTCGACGACCGCGCGGTCGGCGCCGGACCGCACGCGGGTCGGGTCGGCGCGCGCACCGCCGAGCAGGTGCAACCCGGTCACGACCATGGTCTTGCCGGTGCCGGTCTCGCCGGTCAGCACCGTCAGACCGCTTCCGAACTCCCCCACCGCGGCGCTGATCGCGCCCAGCGACTCGATGCGAATCTCTGTCAGCATTCCGTCAGCCCCAAGGCCGCGCCGTTACTTCCCGCGCCAACCGGTCACCGGCAACCGGAACTTGCGCACCAGCCGGTCGGTGAACGGCGCACTGTCGAGGCGCGCCCATCTCACCGGTGTGCCACAACGTTTCACCTCGACCCGGGCGCCGGCCGGTACCAGCATCTCGCGGCGGCCGTCGCAGAACAGCAGGGCGTCATGACCGTCCGCTTCTATCTCGATCGCGACGGTCGCTTCGGGGCTGGTGACCATCGGGCGGCCGAACAGCGCGTGAGCGTTGTTGGGGACCACCAGGATTGCCTCGAGGTCCGGCCACAACACCGGGCCGCCTGCTGAGAACGCGTACGCGGTGGAACCGGTCGGCGTCGACACCAACACCCCGTCGCAACCGAACGTCGATACCGGCCGCCCCTCGATCTCGATGACGACGCCGAGCACGCCCAGCCGCGGGCCCTTTTCCAGGCTGGCTTCGTTGAGCGCCCATCCCTGATTGATGACTCGGCCCGCCTGGCACACCACCACGTCGAGCGTCAGGCGCTCCTCGACCCGGTAATCTCGCGCGACGACGTGGTCCAGTACCTGGTCGATGTGTTCGGCTTCGGCCTCGGCCAAGAAGCCGATCCGGCCGAGGTTGATCCCGAGCACCGGGATTCCGGCGTTTCGGGCGAGTTCGGCCGCCCGCAGGAAGGTGCCGTCGCCGCCGAGCACCAGCACCAGTTCGCAGCCCTCTGCCGCCTGGGGGTCCGCGTCGACCACCTCGATTTCGACGCCCATCGCGCGCATGTCGTCGGGAGCCAGGTGCAGCGATCCCCGGTCGACCGCCTCGGCCGACAGCACGCGAAGTGCAATTCCATTGTCGCCCAACACTTTTTCTACGCGCCGCGCGGTTTCGGTCGCCTCGTCGCGGCCGGTGTGGACCACCAGCAGGATGATGCGTTCTGCGCTCATTGCGGCCCCTCGGTCACAGCGCGCCGCACGGCTTCGGCGAGATTTTCACCGGCCATGCCCCGGTCCGTCTCCGCGCGCAGCCACAGGAAGTATTCGACGTTGCCCGACGGGCCCGGCAGGGGGCTGGCTGTGACGTCGACCGTGTGCCAGCCCAGGTCGCCGGCGCGCCGGGCAACCGACAGCACCGCGTCGGCGCGCAGGCCGGGATCGCGGACGACTCCGCCTGCACCGACCTGACCCTTCCCCACCTCAAACTGCGGCTTCACCATGGGAACGATATCCGCGCTCGGCCAAGCGCATCCAATCAGCGCGGGCATCACGGTGGCCAGCGAGATGAATGACAGGTCGGCCACCACCAGGTCGACCAGCCCGCCGATCGCCTCGGGCGACAGCTTACGCGCATTGGTCCGCTCGACGACGATCACGCGCGCATCGCTGCGCAGCGACCAAGCCAGCTGGCCGTAACCCACATCCGCGGCCACCACTTCGGCTGCCCCGCGATCCAGCAGCACCTCGGTGAACCCGCCCGTCGACGCGCCGGCGTCCAGGCAGCGCCGGCCCGCGACGGGGATCCCGAAGGCGTCCAGCGCACCGATGAGTTTGTGCGCTCCGCGCGAAACCCAGCCGCGTTCGGCGTCGCCGGCGACCGTCAGAGCCGCCGTCACGGCGACCGCCGTGCCGGGCTTGCGCGCCGGCATGCCGTCGATGCTCACCTTTCCGGCGCCGATCAACTCCGCGGCCTGCTGACGGGATCGCGCGAGCCCGCGGCGGACGAGCTCGGCGTCAACGCGGGCACGCCGCGCCACCGCCGCACTCAGCCCTTCTCCGCCGACTCCAGCGCCTGCAGCAGCACGTCGTGCGCCTCGGAAAGACGACGCGCGATCTCTTCGAGCTCGGCGAGCGACAGGTCGTGTTCGGCGTCTGCGGTGTCGGGTAGCTGGGCCACCAGGGCGTCAATTTCAGCGCGAAGCTGTTCGGGATCGATATTCATTGTGCTTTTACGCTAGTCGGGGGTCAGTCGCCGGGCATCAGAGACCAGCGCTGCAGCGCGTCGCGGGCCCGGTCGTCGGCGGCCTCGATGCGCACCGATCCCCCGTCCTGAAGACCCCATACCGCGCTGGCGACGGCGCGGACGATCGACAGCCCGTCCCCGTCGTCGGCGCCAGCGGCGCTAACCGTTACCACGCGGTCGCGGACGTCGACCTGCCAGGCCGGCTGCGGCCCCACCGCAAGCACCGCGCCGTCGTCGTGCAGCGAGCGCAGATCGTGGCCGATGTAGTTGGGCCGCCGGACGGGGTCGGCGTACACCGCGTCCCGTGCGGTGTTGACCCCGGTGAGCACCATCAGGCTGGGCAGCTGGGCGGCGTTCGCACCCTCGATGTCGGTGTCCAGCCTGTCACCGATGACCAACGACGCATGGAAGTCGCCCCGCGCCACCGCATCCTGAAACAGTTGTGGCGCCGGTTTGCCCGCCACCCGCGGTTCGGCGTTGGTGGCCGCTCGCAGGGCGGCCACCAGGGATCCGTTGCCGGGCAGCAGGCCGCGCTCGGTTGGCAAGGTGGGGTCGACGTTGGCGGCCACCCACAGCGCTCCGGCCCGGATGGCCAGCGTGGCCTCCGCAAGATCGGGCCAGCCGATGGTCGTGGAGAGGCCCTGTACGACGGCGACCGGGTCGTCGTCGTACCGGCGCACCGGACGCAGTCCGACGGTGGCGATTTCGTTGGCCAGGGCATCGGTGCCCACGATCAGCACCGGGGACTCCGGCGGCAGCTGACCGGCCAGGAGGTGGGCCGCGCTCTGGGCACTGGTGACGACGTCCGCGCCGGTCGCGGTGAAGCCGAGCTCGCGCAGGTGCGACGCCACCTGGTCGGCGCTGCGGGAGGCGTTGTTGGTGACAAACAGCTTGCGGCCGTGCACTTCGTCCAACGACCGGACCGCGCCGGCGGTGGGCGAAGCGCCACGAAATACCGTTCCGTCCAGGTCTATCAGCAGGCAATCATATTCCTGCGCAAGGCTTTTCATTTCAACCCAGCTCGCTGACGCGATCTTCGGCGTCGGTGACGCCTTCGATGTCGGCAGCCGCGGAGCGCAGGAACCACTCCAGCGCCTCGTCGTTGCGGCCGAGCGCCAGCAACGTGTCCGCGTACGCGTAGAACAACCGCGCCGCCGTTGAGCCCTCGCGGGCGGGGTCCAGTTGCGGCGTCGACAACACGGTAAGCGCCTGCTCGAACTGCCCGAGATCGGAGCGCGCGCCGGCGGCGACGATGCGCAACTCGTCGGCGTCGTCACCGTCGAGCTGGGCCGCCTCGGGTCCGCGGGCGAGTTCGATCGCCCGCTCCGGACGGCCAAGTCCGCGTTCGCAATCGGCGATCAGCGCAAGCAATGGGGACTTGCTGCCCATCCTGCGCGCCGCACGCAACTCGGCCAGCGCCTGGGCCCAGTCGCCGCAGTGATAGGCGGCGATTCCGACGGCCTCGCGGATCGCGGCGATCCTGCTGGCGCGGGCCCGCGCCGCGCGGGCGTGCCGCAGCGCGGCTTCCGGGTCCTCGTCGATCAGCTCGCCGGCGGCGACCAGGTGGCGCGCCACCGCATCGGCCGTGGCGCGGTCCAAGGTGCTCAGTTCGCGCCGGATTTCCGGCGCCAGCTGCTTGGCCTCGACCCCGGGCGGTATCGGCGGCCCACTGCCCGCGTCGTGCGGCGCGCGATCGCCCTGGGTATCCGACCCGGCCGCGCTGCGCGGCTGCACGGGGCGCGCGCGGCCCGGGCCCGACCAGCCGCCTGGGGCCGGGCGCCGTCGTCGTTCGCCGCGCTGACCCTGCCTGTCGTCGACCACTCTGGAAAGGATACGGGCGGCTTTGGGCGAGCCGGCCACCAGTTCTAGACCCGCTCTAGACCTTTTCTATGCCGGCGATGTTGCGCTTGCCGCGGCGCAGCACCAGCCACCGTCCGTGCAGGAAGTCCGAGGACTGGGGCACCCATTCGTCGCTCTCGATGCGGACGTTGTTGACCGAAACGCCGCCTTCACCGATCGTCCGCCGGGCGGCCTTCTTGCTGTCCGAAAGCCCGCTGGCCACCAACAGGTCGACGATCCCGTCGGGACCACCCGGCTTGAGCTCGGCGACCGACGCTTCGCGCAGCGCAGCCGCCAGCGTCGCCTCGTCCAGGCGGCTCAGTTCACCCTGCCCGAAGAGCGCGCGGCTCGCGTGCTCCACCGCCTCGGTGGCCGCCTCGCCGTGCACCAGAACGGTCAGTTCGCGGGCCAGCCGCCGTTGCGCGGCGCGCTGCTGCGGGCGCTCGACCGTCGCGATTTCCAACTCGGCCAGCTCCTCGGCCGACAGGAAGGTGAACCAGCGCAGGTACCGGATCACGTCCGCGTCGGCGGTGTTGACGAAGTACTGGTACCAGGCATACGGGCTGGTCATCTGCGGGTCCAGCCACAAGCTGCCGCCGCCCGTGGATTTGCCGAACTTGGTGCCGTCGGCGGCGGTCACCAGCGGGACCGTCAGCGCATGCACGCTGGCGCCGAGCTTCTGGCGGACCAGGCGGACCCCGGCGATGATGTTGCCCCACTGATCCGAGCCACCGATCTGCAACGTGCAGCCGTAGCGATGGTGCAGTTCGACGTAGTCGTTGGCCTGCAGCAGCATGTAGCTGAACTCCGTGTAGGAGATTCCCTCCCCGTCCAGGCGCCGGCGGATGGTGTCGCGATCCAGCATCACGTTGACCGAAAAGTGCTTGCCGATATCGCGCAGGAACTCGATCGCCGACAGGCCTTGGGTCCACTCGAGGTTGTTGACGACGATGGCGCCGGTCGGTGAGTCCCCAGAATCCGAGAAGTCGACGAAGCGTTCCAGCTGACCGCGGATCCGTTCGGTCCATTCGGCGACGGTGTCCGCCTCGTTGAGGCTGCGCTCACCCACGTCCCGCGGGTCACCGATCATGCCGGTGGCGCCGCCGGCGAGCACGATCGGGCGGTGCCCGGCGCGCTGAAACCGACGCAACGCCAGCAACGGGACCAGGTGCCCGGCATGCAGGCTCGGCGCGGTCGGGTCGAAGCCGGCGTACACCGTCATCGGCCCGCGCCGCGCTTCGGCGCCGAGCGCATCGAGGTCGGTGGACTGGGCGATCAACCCGCGCCAGCCCAGCTCGTCGAGGATCATGGTTGAAGAGTCTCCCAGCGTGGACTTGTTGGGCAGTTTCGGGGGCATTCGCCCGACAACTCGACGTTCGGCGCGGACTAGTCGCTCGCGCCCGACGCCGGGGCCCGGGGGCTGCGGCGGTATGCCGAGACCTCCGGCCGGCCGGCGAGCCACAATCGCCACGGCCGGTCGGCGGCCTGGCTGACCCCGACCCGGGGACCGGACACGGCGGTCAGCGGTTCGTTGAGTTCCAGGGTCACCGGGCCGTCAGGGTCGAACAAGTCAATTCCGTTGTCGTCCATGATGATTCCCATGGCCGAACACAGATTCCCCGGACCGCGCGCCAGGGCCTCGACCCGGACCAGCCCACCACGGCGGGTGCGCGCGAGCGCGGTGCCGTCCTCGAGGGCGGCGGCCCTCAGCAGGACGGCCGCCGCGGTCCCCCCGGGCGCGCACGAGACGTTGGCGCAGACATGGATCCCGTGGCTGCGGTAGGTGTAAAGGCGCCCGGGGGGTCCGAACATCACGGCGTTGCGGCCGCTGAGGCCACGGTACGAGTGGGCCGCGGCATCCGGCCAGGGGCCGTCGGGAACGCCGCCGTAGGCCTCGACCTCGACGACGATGGCGCGCACCCCACGGCTGGTCAGGGTGGCACCGAGCAATCGATGCGCGGCCGCGACCGGGTCAACTGACAGCGGGTCTGCAACCACCCAACGAACCTACCGACACCCCCGACATGGCAGGATCCCGGTTGCCCGCGTGGCGAAGGCGCCAAATATGCCTGCGATCGACCCTGCCGCCACTGCGTGGCTGCTGGCCAGCACCGCGCTGGTCCTGCTGATGACCCCCGGCCTGGCCATCTTCTACGGCGGCATGGTCCGCACTTCCGGGGTGCTCAACATGATGATGATGAGCTTCATCTCCATCCCGCTGGTCACGGTGGCGTGGCTGTTGGTCGGCTACACCATCGCGTTCTCAAAGGATGGGGCGGGCGGTCTCGCCGGCAACCTCAGGCATGTCGGGATGCTCGGCATCACCCCCGAAACCGCTCACGGCGCGGTTCCCGAACTTCTGTATGCCACGTTCCAGTTGATGTTCGCGATTATCACGGCCGCCCTCGTCAGCGGCGCGATCGCGATCGCGCCAAGTTCGCGGCCTGGACGGTGTTCGTCCCGGCGTGGACGATCGTCGTGTATTCGGTGGTCGCGCACTGGGTTTGGGGTTCCGGTGGCTGGCTGAGCAAGCTGGGCACGCTCGACTATGCAGGCGGCCTCGTCGTCGAGATCGTGTCCGGCTGCTCTGCTCTCGCGCTGGCGCTGGTGCTCGGGCCCCGCATCGGCTTCAAGAAAGACGCCATGCGGCCGCACAATCTGCCATTGCTCTTCGTCGGTGTCGGGTTGCTGTGGTTCGGCTGGTTCGGGTTCAACGCCGGTTCTGCCTTGGCCGCCAACGGAACTGCCTCGGCCATCTTTCTCAACACGCTCGTCGCCGGCTGCCTGGGCATGCTCGGCTGGCTCTCGGTCGAACAGATCCGCGACGGCAGGCCCACGACGTTCGGCGCGGCATCCGGTGTGGTCGCCGGTCTCGTCGCCGTCACTCCGTCGTGCGGAACCGTCAATACGCTCGGCGCGGCGGTCGTCGGACTCGCGGCCGGCATCGTGTGCTCATTCGCGGTGGGCGCGAAATTTCGCTTCAACTATGACGATTCGCTCGACGTGGTCGGTGTGCACTTCGTCGGCGGCGTTGTCGGCGTGTCATTGATCGGGCTGCTTGCCACGGCGGCCATGACGTCGGGTCCGCAGGGCGTCTTCTACGGGGGCGGCTTCGCCCAACTGGGCAAGCAGGCGCTGGCGATCGTGGTTGTCGCGTTTTATGCGTTCACGGTCTCGTTCGTTCTCGCAAAGTTGATCGATCGGGTGATCGGTTTCCGGCTCAGCCCAGAAGACGAGGCCACCGGCATCGACCTCGCTCAGCACGCCGAAACCGCCTACGCCGAAGGCGTGCATGGACATCTGCCGTTGCGCCGCCCGGGCTTGGAAGACCGCTTGCAGTAGCCGCGAGGAACCTGCGTCAGCGCGCAGGCAGCTTGAGCACGAAACCCTGAGCGTCGTCCGGTCCCATCGGCCATATGCCGAACCAAGAGCCACCGCCCGGTGCCCGGGAGCCCAGATGATCAGTGACGTACACGTTGTTGCCGCTCGGGTCCACCGCCAAACCCATCGGGTCTACGAAGCGGGGCACCCCGGGCAGCGCCGTCCAGTTGTCTGACCCGGGCGCCAACTTCAGCACGCCTTCCGACGTGATGACGTACACGTTGCCGGCGGTGTCGACCGCGACGTTCTGCTCGCCTGTGCTGAAATTCGCGTTGTCAGGGGCTACCGGCAACGCGGTCCAGGTGTTCGACCCGGGTGCCAGCCTCAGCAGGGAACTGTGGCTTTTGCCGCTGATGCTGATGTAGACGTTGCCGGCGGTGTCCACCGCCACATCGCCGCTGGGACCGCGCGTGCCGGTCTTCGGCAGCACGGTTGGCTTGCTCGCCCCGGCCGCCAACTTCATTACCTGACCGTCGGAGTAGTTGACCACGTACACGGCGCCGGCGCTGTCCACCGCGACACCGTGGGGAGAACGCAGGCCCCGGAAAGGCAGCACGGTTTGGGTGCTCGACCCGGCCGCCAGCTTCACCACCCTCTCGTGGCCGGAGTCGCTGACGTACACGTTGCCCGCCGCATCCACCGCCACGCCGGCGGTGGATGCGTCGATGACGCCGTCGTCGAAGAGATCGAGGCCGGTGAACGGCAGCACGGTTGGGGTGGTCGACCCGGCCGCCAGCTTGAAGACCTGATTGGTGCGGGTCTCGGCGACGTAGACGTTGCCGGCGGCATCCACCGCCACGCCGTGCGGAAGGCGCAGGCCGGTGAACGGCAACGCGAACTGCCGTTCCTGGTCCACCTTCACCTGATCGACTTTGTTCTGACGGTTGCTCGTGACGTTGCCGGCGACCATCATCATCGCGGGAGCCACGACGAATGTGACCACGGCGAAAACGACGCCGTAAATCCAAAGCTTGCGTTTGGGCCGAGCCAGTGGCGCCCCGCCCGCGGCGGTGACGACGCTGCCTTCCGTTGCCCTGTCTTCCAGACGCGGTGCCAAGCCGAACTTGTCGACGAGCGTGAGCCAATCCGCGTCCGAGACCACAAACGCCGGTTCCTCCTCCGAGGGCACCTCGCCGCGCCACGCAAACCGGTAGGCCATCTTGGTGTTGCCGCCCCAAGTCGTCGTTGGGGGGCCGGCCCAATCGGGGCACGCGATGGTCAGCGGTTGCGAGTCGGCAACCTGCACAACCAGGACGGCCGTCGTCAGCGACCCCATGCGAGGAACCGAGCGGGTGCTTTCCGCCGGTGTCGCGGTCACCCGCGCAAGCGGGGCCGAGGCAACGCGGGAATTGCTCGTCAGGTCGATCACCGAGATCGCGTCTTCGCCCACGTCTATGGCCAGGCCGGCTTGGGGCGGGTTGGCATTCAGCCTCACCGCCGTTGCGGTGTTTTTGAATATCCCAAAAAATGAGGACGAATACATTCTCATGGGGTTCGGGACCAGCGGGCAGCGAGTCGGCTGCCCCGGCGTGGCCGGTTGCACATCCAGCCCATTTCGGCCGCCGACCATGGTGAGAAGCTCATCGAACTCCGAGGCCGACACCGTCGCGTCGACGCTGTCCACGGGCGGTGCTTCCAGCGGTGTTCCGGCGGCAATACGATGATCCCGTCCGCCGAGGACGAAGCGGGCGCGGCCACTTCGCAGGTGAAGCGCCGTACCTTTCGTTGCGCCGCCATACCCCGCGAGAGTCCACGGGCCCAGCTGCGAATTATCGAACGAGAAAACCTCGCCCGGCTTCGTACTGGCGGTCAGGCCGTCGTGCCCGACGTCGACCAGGACCGTCTTTTCGCGATTGACCCGCCGCTGGAACGCACGGAAACCCGGCATGAAGCCCAGCAAGAACGCGAAGAACACCACGGCGCCACCGATCTGCCAGACCTTTTCCGACCCCACGATGGAACCGATCAACAAAAGCGTCATATTTATCGCGCCGAGCGCCGTCATGGCCCCGAACATGAGCACGTAGGTGTACTTCATCATCTGCTTGGTGCTGGGCGGAGCGGCGGATGTCACGAAACGGCGCGACGTCGCAGCGTCGTGCGGGCTTGCCGGCGGCAGGTCTGCGCCCGGCTTCCGCTGGGCAAGCTGATGTTCCAGATCGGCGATGCGTTTCTCCGGGTCGTCGTGATCCGTCAGCAGATTGTCCATGGCGTTCCTTTCCGGGGCTGTCGAGCCGCAGATTAACGCGGACCACTTGCGAGATTCATGCGTCTGCTTCGCTACCGATCCCAACTCCAAACGCGCTGCCATGGGTCTTGACAACCCCGGTCCAGAGGTGGATATTCATCATATGATGAGTTCATCGAGCGATGAATTACTGTCGAGGGGCCGCGAACCAGCCGTCAGCATCGACCACCTGCACGTGATCCGCTACAAACGCCCTGCGCTGCAAGACTTCTCGGTGGAAATAGCCCGGGGCAGCATCACAGGTCTGCTCGGCCCGTCCGGTTGCGGCAAGACCACGCTGATGCGGTGCATCGTCGGCACCCAGATCGTGACGTCGGGCACCGTGACCGTGCTGGGCCACCCCGCCGGATCCGCGACGCTACGCCGTCGAGTCGGTTATCTGCCGCAAGACCCGACGATCTACAACGACCTGCGGATCATCGACAACGTCCGCTACTTCGCGGCGCTGTACGGATTCGACAGCCAGGCCGCTGATGCCGCGATCGAGCGAGTCGGGCTGACGGATCACCGGACCGCATTCTGCGGCAACCTCTCCGGCGGCCAGCGCACCAGGGTGTCGCTGGCGTGCGCGTTGGTCTGCCAACCCGATCTGCTCGTGCTCGACGAGCCAACCGTGGGCCTGGACCCTGTGCTGCGGGTAGATCTTTGGGAACAGTTCACCGAGCTGGCCCGCGGCGGGACCACACTGCTGGTCTCCAGCCACGTGATGGACGAAGCCGACCACTGCGGCGACCTGCTGCTGATGCGCGATGGCCATTTGGTCGCACACACCACCCCGACCCAACTACGAGAGGACACCGGATGCACGTCACTGGAGGACGCGTTTCTGTCCATCATCAGGCACAGCACCATGCGCCAAGCCGGTTAGGGCTGAAGGGGTACGCCGCGACCACGACGCGGATCTTGCGCCAGCTGGCCGCCGATCACCGCAGTATGGCGATGATCCTCGCGGTGCCAGTGCTGGTTATCACCTTGATGTACTTCATGTTCCAAAATGCGCCGCACCGACCCGGCACCCCGACGCCGTTCAACAACGCCTGCCTGATCCTGCTGGGCCTTTTCCCGCTGTTCGTAATGTTCATCATCACGGCGATAACCATGCAGCGCGAACGAGCTTCGGGGACGTTGGAGCGCATTCTGACCACCCCGCTGCGCCGCCTCGATCTGCTGATTGCCTATGGCACCGCGTTCTCGATTGCCGCTGCCGCGCAAGCGATCGTGGCTTGCGCCGTGTCGTTTTGGTTCCTCGGCTTCGACACCGCGGGCAGCCCGGTGTGGGTATTCGTGATCGCGATCGTCAATGCGGTGCTTGGCGTCGGGTTGGGCCTGCTCTGTAGCGCGTTCGCGCGCACCGAGTTTCAGGCGGTGCAATTCATCCCGCTGGTGATGGTGCCGCAGCTGCTGTTGGCCGGCATCATCGTCCCGCGCGCGCTGATGCCCGACTGGCTGCACTGGATCAGCAACGTGCTGCCGGCCAGCTACGCGCTGGAGGCCCTGCAACAGGTGGGTGCGCACCCGGAGCTGACCTACATCGCGGTGCGGGACATCGTCGTCGTGTTGGGCTTCGCGCTCGCGGCCCTGTGCCTGGCCGCGGCGACACTGCGGCGACGGACGCCCTAGCGTGCCGGCCACCAACACCGGGCGCAGGCGCCCCGGGCGACCGGCCGGGAACTCCGATACCCGGGACCGGATCCTGGCCAGCGCGCGAGAGCTGTTTGCCCGCAATGGGATTGGTAACACATCGATACGGGCGGTGGCCGCGGCGGCGGGTGTGGATTCGGCGTTGGTGCATCACTACTTCGGCACCAAGGAAAAGTTGTTCGGCGCGGCCGTTCGCATCCCGATCGACCCGATGGAAGTCATCGGCCCGCTGCGCGAGGTGCCCGTCGAGGAACTCGGGTATCAGATTCCGTCAAAGCTGTTGCCGCTGTGGGACTCCGAGCTCGGTGCGGGGTTGATGGCCACGCTGCGCTCGGTGATTGCCGGGTCGGAGGTCAACCTGTTTCGTTCATTCATTCAAGACGTCATCGCGGTCGAGGTGGGTGGACGCGTCGACGATCCCCCGGGCAGCGGAGTCATCCGGGTCCAGTTCGTCGCGTCGCAGCTAATTGGCGTGGTGATGGCGCGCTACATCTTGGAATTGGAGCCGTTCAAGTCGCTGCCGCCCGAGCAGATCGCGCGAACCATCGCGCCAAACCTGCAGCGCTACCTCACCGGGGATCTGCCGGATGTGCTCGCGCCATGAGCCGGGCGTGCTCGTCGTCGTCGACATCGCGGGCCTCGTCGATCAGCAGCACCGGGATGCCGTCCTCGATGCGGTAGGCGCGTCGCAGCCGCGGGTTGTAGAGCAACTCCCCATCGCCTGATTCGACGAGCACCAACGGACCCCGGTCGGCCGGGCACACCAGAATGCTCAGCAGCGAATCGTCAACCATCGGCAGCGCTCAGCTCGGACCGCACGCCCGGAGTCAGCC